>Ga0181581_10004249_pt1 | contig 11213 bp, 10 predicted proteins | sample 071ome_22_FD_132433 | JGI IMG/M metagenome (GOLD analysis project Ga0181581, IMG submission 132433) | Coastal salt marsh microbial communities from the Groves Creek Marsh, Skidaway Island, Georgia - 071404AT metaG (megahit assembly) | ecosystem: Environmental > Aquatic > Marine > Intertidal...
AGCAATACATATTGTGTCTGTTCGCCCGGCTTTTGCGCATGCGGGCTGGTATTTTCGCCGGTCTGTATGAAGGGTCGGACATTTTCGGCCGGTGGCACCCGCACCGCGTCGACACCCTCATCTTCGACATGATTGGCGATGCTGTCCTTTATGACCCAACTGCCGTCGTCTTTTTGTTCCCAGATACGCGGATCCCGCATGGGCGCGATCATTTCCAGAATTTCTTCTTCGGTCATGCCGGCGGCTTCAAGGAAAATATCCATATCAGACGGGCGGACGGAATCGTGCTTGGCGACCATCTCGATGCCCTGTTCGCGCGTCATGCGGCCATGGCGGATTTCGGTGGAGGCATCATCCGTCGCCCGCCCATATCCGAACTTCAGATATTTGAGATAATCGTGGAACCCGTTGGCGTGCACATCGTCCAGCTTGTCATAGATGTTAAAGGTGCGTTCGCGTTCCTGCGCGGTTTCGAACCCCAGATTGTCGATGACGAATTCGGTCTGCGCCCGCGCGTTCCACCGGATGTAGTTTGACAGATATATGCCGCGCACCCCCAGCGCCTCGATCTCCTCGTCATCCGGATAAAAGAACGGGGCGAGGTCATAGGCGGTCAGATCGCAGTCCGGTTCTTCCAGCAAATCTTCCGGCTCGAACCCGCGCATCGAATGTTCCTGGCGCTTTTTCTTTGTGAATTCGACAAAATCATCCTGGTTGTGCATGCCGATCAGTTCGGAAAATCCTTCCTCGCCCCAGACGATCAGCGGCACTTTGAACATAACCGCCGCCTTGATCGGAAAGGTCATGATCCCCGCGTGATAATGCCAGGTCAGGTCGCCAACCTTCTTCAGCATGTATTTGGCGATCCGCTTTGCCGAACCGGGCGCGGTGGTGTAGCGGACCAGGTTGCAGTCCAGCCGGTCGATCAGGTTTGCGAGATTGCGCAATCCCAGCGGCGTGTTGAAGGTATGGTTGTAGGAAACCAGCAACGGGTTCAGCCCGTATTTTTCCTTTACCAGCCATGTCTGGAAGGTGCTGTCCTTGCCGCCCGAAACCGGGATGATGCAGTCATAGGGGTTATTTGCCGCGCGCTGGCGGGCCGCATATTCCTGCAACAGCGCGACCAGTTCGTCCTCCCGTTCCTGCCAGTCGATATCCTTGCGGCTCTCGATCAGGCGGCAGCCGGAACAGACGCCTTCCTCATCAAAAACGATCCCCGGGCGGGCATTGGCCGGATAGCAACAGCGCTTGCAATATTCCATATCTTGGTTCGGTCCTCTTTCTCTTAGCTATAGGCGCGGTATTTCGGGCGGCGCGGCATATCGACCTTGTAGAAATCGCTGGCCCTGACGTCCAGCCCCGCTCCTTGCATGAATTCTTTCGCTTTTTTGGTGCTGTGTTCGGTGTAATGAAAGATATTGCCGGCCGCCACCGCATCGGCCCCGCCTTCGGCAATCCCGTCGACGAAATCCTCCCATTTGCCGACCCCGCCCATAGCGATCAGCGGCACGTTGACGGCGTCCGCGATCATGCGCATCAGGGGCAAATCATATCCGCGCCTGTCGCCGTCATGTTCGGTGCAATTCACCATGATTTCACCGGCGCCGGCGGAAGCCGCCTCTTGCGCCCAGGACAGCGCGTCCAGCTCCGTTGCTTCCGTTCCGTTCCTGATCATCACGCGATAGCCCGACGGCATGGCGGCATCCGGCGCGGCGTCGATGGAAACGATCAGGCATTGGCTGCCATATTCGCCCGCGATATCCCCGATCAATGCCGGATTGCACACGGCTTCGGAATTCACCACGACCTTGTCGGCGCCGGCCCGCATATAAGCATGCACGCGGGCCAGGTCGGCAATCTTGCCGCCGACCGAGAGCGGTACGAAACAGCGGCGCGACAGCCCGTCGACCGTCTCCAGGAACTCCTCCGCCCCGGCGTCGTTATAGGAAATTTCCAGCACCATGATCTCATCGACCGCCCAGCCATTGAAGAAATCCACCGCAGTAAAGGCATAGCCCACCGGGTTCGTGCGCTTGAATTTCCGGGTCTGGACGATCTGGCCCTGATGAACCAGCAAGGTCGCGATCAGCCGGCGCTTTACCATGCCGCGGCCACGAAATTCTGCAGCATTTTCATGCCGGCCAGTTGCGATTTTTCGGGATGAAATTGCGCGGCACAGATATTTCCGCTTTCCAGCGCGGCAACGAAATCGAGCCCGTGATTGCATGTGGCGGTGGCGATGTCCGCGGCCTCACCCGAATTCGGCACGAAGTAGGAATGCACAAAATACAGATCAGCCGGCAATTCGATTTCATTGAGTAAAACGCCCGAACCGCTGCCCGTGATGCTGTCCCACCCCATATGCGGCACTTTGGGGTTGCCGTCGCCGTCAGGGAATTTTTCGCAAACACCGTTGATCCAGCCGAGCCCGGCCTCCGATCCCTCCGCGCTGCCCTCCGTCAGGAATTGCAGTCCGAGACAGATTCCCAGAAACGGTACGCCGTCACGGCGCACGCGCCGCTCCAGCGCGTCATCATGGCCGCGTTCGCGCAAACCCCGCATCCCGGCATCGAACGATCCGACGCCGGGCAGGACGATCCGGTCCGCCTCTTTCAGCGCGTCGCCGGTTTCCGCTACCTCGACCTCAACCTCGAAACAGGACAGCGCATTGACCACCGAGCGGATATTGGCGAGCCCGTAATCGATCACCGCGACTTTCGTCATGCGCTCAATCCGTCTTCCTGACCGCGAAGACCGGCTCTACCGCCGGAACGGGCAGCCTGTCTTCCAGCCCGCCCTGCGCCAGTTCCGCCGCAATCGTGCCGAGCGCCGCGTCATAAGCGTCGAGAGCCTGCGTGATATCCGCCTGGTCATGCGCGGCACAGATATTGTGGCTCGCATTGACCAGCACGCCATTGGCCGCCATTTCTGAAATATAAAGTGTCTTGATCGCTTCCTTGCGCGCCGCCGCGTGGTCGTGAAACCCGACCAGCATCCAAGGCGGAAATCCGGCGAGCGTCACGACATCGTCCAGCCCGTGCCGGTGCGCCAACTCGCGCACGCCGTTCGCCAGCGCCCCGCCCGTATCCCATAGCCGCGTGATAACGTTTTGGTCTTTCATTTTGTCGATGGTCGCGATCGATGCCGCCAGCGACAGCGCCTCGCCGCCAAAGGTGCCGCTGAAAAAAATATCCTCCATCAGCCGCATGATATCGGCCCGCCCGACCACGGCGGAGATCGGCATGCCGTTCGCCATGCCCTTGCCGAAGGAGGCGAGGTCCGGCGTGACGCCGAACAGTTCCTGCGCTCCACCAAGAGCAAAGCGGAAACCGGTTATGATTTCATCGAAAGCGAACAGCGCGCCGTGTTTGTGCGCCAGATCGCGCATCCCTTGCAGATACCCGTCCGGCGGCGCAATGGCATTCGCCGGTTCCATCATCACCAGGGCGAATTCATCCTTGCGGCTTTCCAGTAAATCTTCCAGCGCGGCCAGATCACCATAGGGAAACAGATGGGTGAGATCGCGCACGGCTTGTGGAACGCCGAGATGGCGGGTGGTCGCCCCGATATACCAGTCCTGCCAGCCGTGATAGCCGCACACCGCGATGCGGTCGCGCCCGGTCGCCGCGCGGGCCAGCCGCACGATGGCGGAGGTCGCGTCGGTACCGTTCTTGCCGAACCGGACCATCTCCGCGCAGGGAATGATTTCAACCAGCCGTTCGGCCAGTTCCGCCTCAAGCCGGGTGGCGAGGCTGAGGCTGATGCCTTTTGCCAGCTGATCGCCTATCGCGCGATCGACATCCGGATCGCAATAACCCAGCGTAACGGGCAGAAGCCCGCAGACCAGATCGACATATGAATTTCCATCGACGTCGGTGACCCGTCCACCCTTGCCGGAGTCGAGAAACAGGGGCGCCGCGTCTGGCGGAAACTGGATGCGGCTCTTGGAAAAAGTCTGTGAGGCAAGCGGGATCGTCCGCTCCGCCCGTGTGAGCAGAGACAGGCTTTCCGCGTAGCGATTGCCGCCCGCGCCGCTCACGCCGCCATCCTGACCGGTTCGACCGCGCGGCCGCTTTCCGCCGATTGCAGCGCCGCCAGCGCGACGGCGAAAGCGTCAATACCCTCCGCCAGGCTGGCCAGACGATGCGGGCGCTCCTGAACGGCCGCGATAAATTCCGACATTAGCGTGCGGTACATGACCGAACCGTCCAGATCCGGATCGGCCAGAATGGTCTCCCGATTGTCATTGTCGTGATCCAGCGTGACGGCACAGTCTTCCGGCGCCCTGCCGTCGCTCAACCAGACCAGACTGGCGGCATCGCCGCAGATTTCACAGCCGCGCCGTTTGCGGCGGCGCAGATAATCCAGATGAATTTCCGACCGCATGCCGGTTTCATGGCGCAGCGTAATCGCCGCGCAATCCTCGACATCGATATCCAGATCGCTTTGCGTTCCGGCGCTGCAGGAGACCTCCGCCACCGGCCCGAACCAGCTCATTAGATAATCGATCTCATGGATTGCGTCGCGTACCACCCCGCCGCCCGCCGCCCGCCGCGCGGCGTAAAGCGTCCGGTAATCCGCGCCCGGCCGCATGTTGGGCAGATAATGACCGTAATCGGCGCGGGCGAACATCGGCGCGCCTATATCGTCCAGATGTTCCGTCATCGCGGCGATTGCCGGGTGGAACCGCATATTGCAGACGACCCAGCATTTCGTGCCGCGCAGCCGCTCCTCATATTCCAGAACTTCGGGCCAGCTTGCCGCGACGGGTTTTTCGATCAGAACCGGCAGGCCCGCTCCTGCTGCTTTGGCGACAAGAGCCAGATGGGTTTCCGGCGGTGTCGCGACAATCACGGCATCCGGTCCCCAGGCAAGCGCCCTGTCCGGATCGACGAACCGGTGTTCGATGTCACCGATGGCATCCGAATTCACATCGAATACGCCGACCGTCCCATGTGCCGCCGCATTCGCGGCATGGACACGCCCGATCGAGCCGTATCCCGCAATCAGAATCTTCATGCCGCCGCGCGCTCCGCGTAAAATTTGGCAAGCGCCAGATCATCGGCGGTATTGATATCAACAGAGCGGGAGGCCGGCATCATATGGCCTTTCAACCCCGGCCCGTAAAAGCTGCGTTGGCGAATAAAGGCTGCGGACGCGCAGGCATAGGTGCTGCCGTTATCGACCGCCAGCGCGCCGATTTCGTCATCGCGCCTGTTCACGAGTTCCGGCCACATCGGGGAAAGAGAACCGTCTTCTCCTCGTTTCAGTGCCTGATGCGGCGGCAGGGGATAGGCGGTCACGGCCATGGCGAAATCGCACCTGCCCGGCACGACCAGACCGACCGCTGCCCGTATGTCCGCAGCGGTTCTCAACGGTGCGGTCGCGTAGAGACAGGCGAACACCTCCGGCAATACGGAAATTTCATTTTTCAGCACATGAATACAGACATCGACGACGCGCGCCGTGTCGCTGCCGAGGTCCGCGGGGCGTTGCAGGGCCCGTACCGGATAACCCGCGCAGGCGGTAAGAATCTCCGCATCGTCAGATGAGACCACAACTTCGGTGAAGACGCCGCTTTCCAGCGCCGCCTCTATCGTATGGGCGATCATCGGCTTTCCCCGGAACGGCATCACGTTCTTGCGCGGCAGGCGTTTCGACCCGCCCCGCGCCGGGATTATGGCGACGGCGTCAGGCAAGATCGCCATGCCCCAGCATATGACCGGCGGCCAAGTCGCGCGCCAGCACGCGATCGCCCAGACTTTTGAATACATCCGGTGCGATTCCATGGCCGGGCCGCCGGAAATCGATATCCAGATCGGCCAGTTTCTGACCCGCCTTGGCGTCGGCGGCAAGAAAGGCGCTGCGCCGGATGGCGACGCGGCGCTCCGCCTCTTCGGGGTGCAGGATACGGCGGGGCGATCCCATCGCGATTTCCACATCGCGGATGGTTTGTATGAAAGCCCTCATATCCGCCGGCTCGAGCGAGAATATATGCTCGACGCTCCGGGTCATGCGGTCTTCGGTAATGGTTTTCTCGACCAGATTCGCCCCCATGGCGACCGCCGCGACATCCATGTCCCAGCCCGGCGTGTGATCCGAATAGGCGACGGGAAAGGGAAACATCTGTTTCAGCGTCTGGATGATACGCAGATTGATGCTTTCCAGCCGCGCCGGATATCCCGACGGGCATTGATGGATGACGATATTCTCATTGCCTTCCGACCGGATGGCGTCCACCGCTGTTTCGATCTCGCCCAGCGTCGCGTTGCCGGTGTCGAGCTGTATGCACATGCCGGTGCGCGCGACCTGACGCAGCAGCGGCAGGTGATTGACGTCCGCCGACGCGATTTTGATGGAATCGCAGCCGAGCTCTTGCAGAAATTCGATTTCGTCCTCGAACCCGATGGTGGCGAAAAAGGCGAGCCCGCACGCATCCGCATGAGCTTTAACGGCGCGCCAGCCGTCCTGATCGAGCGAGCGCCGCTCCAGCAGATCGTATAGCGGTTCCGACACCTTCTCCGTCGCGCCGGTCTGACGGTCGGCCAGCACTTCGTAGGAAAACAGCTGCTTGCGGTCGGCGACCAGCCGGTCCGGATCGATGATCTGGAATTTGATCGCATCGGCACCGGCTTCCGCCGCCAGGGTGATCAGCCGGCAGGCGCTCTCCACCCCGTCATGGGTCGGGCCCGCCTCATAGGTGATAAAGCAGGGCGCGTCATCGCCGATTTCCTTGCCGCCGAACCGAACGCGGTTGCTCATGCCGTCATGTCCTCTGTTTCGCGGCCGGCAACGCGCCCAACCAGAATGCCGCCGGTCCATTTGCCGTCGCAGAAATACTGTTCAGCGCGATAGCCTTCCTCGACAAAACCGGCCTTGGCGAGCGCGCGGCGCGATCCCGTATTCTCTTCATAAATTCCCGCCGTGACCTTGTGCAGGCGCAATTGGTCGAAGGCATGGCGCGCGACCGCGTCGATCGCTTCGGGAGCAAAGCCCTTTCCCCACTGACCCTTATCGCCGATCAGAAACCCGACATCGGCGCGGGAATGGGCGCCGTTGATCGGGCCGAGTTTGATATTGCCGATATGGGTGCCGTCTTCCTTCAGGCAAATGGCGAGCAGCATTACTGTGCCATCATCGTTGCAGCGCTCGATATAGGCGGCGAGCCCGTCCTCGGTGAATTCCAGAAAGCGCGCCTCCAGATAGCGCAGGATTTCCGGATCCCGCATCCAGCGAAGATACGGCCCGACGGCGTCCGCGCGCGACATTGATCTCAGGATCAGCCGTTCTGTTTCGATGGAAATATTGTTCATTGAACATATCGGTTCCGGCCCTCTCCCCCTCCCAACCACCCACGGGAGTATCCTTATGGGTGGTTGGGAGGGGGAGAGGCCGGTGCGATGGTCGTGGCAACGACCTATTCAGTGCCGCATATTATGACCGTGATTGGCGAGATGCCGTTTGATCTGGATGATGTTGTTGTCGGAAAAGACCAGCATCGTGCCGACGGCGACCGCCGTTGCGCCTTCGGTCATCGCCCTATCGATATCGGCGACGTTTCCCGCGCCGCCTTCCAGAATCACCGGCAGATCGACCAGCGCTTCCGCTTCTCGCAGTAAATCGGTGTTCATGCTCTGGCGCGTCCCTTCGCGGTCGACCGACATCAGCCGGATTTCTCCCGCGCCAAGCGATGCCGCCTCTCTCATCCAGTCTTTCCAGCCGCGCGGGGCAACCTCGCCGGTGCGGTGATCGTAAAGCGCTGCTTCGCCATTTGCTTCCATTACATCAATACCGACCATAACCGCCTGGCTGCCGAACCGTTCCGCCAGCTCATTGATCAATTCCGGCCGGTCCATCGCCGCTGCATTGACGAAGATTTTGTCCGCGCCGCAATTCATGCATTGCATGGCGGTCTCCGCTGAGGACACGCCGCCGCCGACGCAAAGCGGCATGAAGCATTCCTCGGCGACAAGCGCGATGGTCTCAAAATCCGGTTCGCGTCCCTCCCGTGACGCCGTGACATCCAGCAGGAGCAGTTCATCCGCGCCCTGGGCGTTATGCGCCCGGGCGGTGGTTTCCGGTCGGCCCGCATCGCGCCGGTCCTGGAATTTCGTGCCCTTGACGAGCCGCCCGCCTTCGAGAAGCAGACTTGGAATAAGACGGTTGTGGAGCATTTACTTTAGGAGACGGGGAGTACCCGGATATCTACGGCTTCCACTCCAGAAACGCCTCGATCAATTGCTGTCCCTTGATCTGGCTCTTCTCGGGATGGAACTGGGTCGCGAAAAACGTGCCGGTCCGGATGGCCGCGACCAGGGGGACGCCGTAGGCCACCGTTGCGGCGATGGTATCCTCCGGCGCGTCGCGCAGCGTATAGGAATGACAGAAATAAAAGCTCCGTTTTCCCCGTACCGCGTCAAACAGTTCCTCCGTGCCATCCGCCGGCTCGATCTCGTTCCAACCCATATGGGGCACGCGCGCGGGCACGCCTTTGACTTCCCTCAAATGTTTCACGTCGCCCGCGATCCAGCCCAACCCGTCATTCTCGCCATGTTCATACAACGCTGCCGCGGCAAGCTGCATGCCGAGACAGATGCCGAGCGCCGGGCGCGCCTTTTCACGGATTGCTTCATTCAAAGCCTGATCGATACCGGCCTCGCGCATGCGCCCGATGGCATGCCCCGCCGCGCCGACACCCGGAATAACCAGCCGGTTTGCGGCCAGAATTTCTTCCGGTGTGGCTGCGATTTCGGGGTCTTCTCCGGCCATCTCCAGTGCATTGCGCACGGATTGCAGATTGCCCGCGCCGTAATCGACGATGGCGATCTCTGTCATCAGCCGGCGGCGTCCTTCTTGCGGTCGCCGGTGACGCGGGTCCAGTCATCGAAATCCCCGGGCTTCCAGTCGGTCCGCCTGACATCGTCCAGTTCCGGCATTTCATGGGGCGCGACCGCATGCGGCCGGACAATCTCCATGAATTGTTCTTCATCAATGCCGAGGTAATCGAGGAACAGATCGAGTGCCGCCGGGCGTCTGCCGTCATATTCTTCCGTCAGCTGCTTGCCTTCCTCGCGGGTCATGCGTTTGTTGCGGATGTCGATTGAGGTCAGATGCGCCGTCCGTCCGAAGCCGCGCTTGAGATACTTGATGTAATCGCGCACCCCCTGCATGAAGCATTCGATCTTTTCATAGTCATATTGCGGCGGAACGCCCTCGACCTCATCGCCGCGCCAGCCGAGCTCCTCCTTGATGATCTCGACCTGCTTTTTCACATCCCACGGGATGTAACTGCCCAGCAGAACCGATCGGACCTTGCGTTTCCGAAGCTCCTTCGCCGGCGGGTAGGTATAGGGTTTGAGATCGCGTGGCGTGACTTCGTAATCCGAAATCGAGTGATCCAGCATGCCGTGAATGTCTTCCGCGTTGATGCCGAGATTGACGAAGGCGTTAAAGCGGCGCTCATCGACCTCTTCTTCCTCGTCATAGGAATAAAAGCTCGCATATTCAGCGGTCGGTTCGCCCCAGATAACCAGCGGCACGTTTTGCCAGATCGACACCCACATGGGATAGGCAAAGATGCCGGTATGGCAGTGCCAGCAGAAATCGCCCCGGCGGCGCAGCGATTCGAACATCAGCTTGCGTACCACCTGCCAGTTGGGGGTAAAGTTCTGCACATCGACGCCCAGCGTCCGGAAGGTGCGGATATTGTTGTCGATCACCGTGCTGCGCATGAAACCGTGATCGAACCGCACGACCAGCGGCTTCAGCTTTTTCTGGGTGACCAGATACCACAGCGTAAAGGTCGAATCCTTGCCGCCCGAAAACGGCACGATGCAGTCATAATCGTACTTGCCGCGCACCTGATCCAGCACCCGGTCGAAATCCTTTGCGCGTTCGTCCCAATCGATGTTGGTGTGCTTGTATTCGATCTGGCGGCAGACGGAACAGACGCCGTTATCATCGAAAGAGAGCGACTCCGCCGTTTCCGGCATGACACAGCTTGTGCAGGTATTCAGCATGGGGATTCCTGAAGGTTAAAGGGAAAGGTTCAGCGCCGCCGCAAGCGCGTCCGTGACCCGGGTGACATCGGCATCTTTCATCGCGGGGTGGAGCGGCAGCGAGAGGGTTCTCTCGTACCAGGCCTGAGCGCCCGGATAGTCCCCGGGTCCGTACAGATTGCGGTAATAGGGCTGATCGGGCACCGGCACGTAATGTACCTGGGTGCTAATTCCGGCGGTGCGCATCCGCCGCATGACATCGGCGCGGCTCACACCGGCCGCCTCGAAATCGATCAGCACGGGGCATAGATGCCAGGCCGGATCGCAATCCGGTATTCTTGTAATGGGCCGGACGGTGGGTGCCAGGGGCATGAGGGCGTTTGTGTAGCGGGCCATCAACGCCGACCGCCTTGCCTTGAAACCGGGCAGTTTTTTCAACTGGCTGCGGCCCAGCGCGCATTGAATATCGGTGATCCGGTAATTGAAACCCAGCTGCGCGGTTTCGTAATACCAGGGGTGGCGACCGTCGATTGCCTCTTCCCGTCTGCCGGAATCGGACCAGTTTTCCGGGTCGAGTGACATCGCGTGATGCCGCAGCCGCCGCATCGCCTCCGCCATTCCGGCGTCGTTCGTGGTGACCGCACCGCCCTCGCCGCTGGTCATGGTCTTGACCGGGTGAAAGGAAAAAACCGCCATATCCGAATGGCGGTTATCGCCGATGCGGCAATCGGGATCGGCGGGCACGCCCGTCGTACCGATGGCGTGTGCCGCATCCTCAATCACGGCCGCGCCGTATTTGCGCGCGATTTCCGAAATGCCGGTCATGTCGCAACTTTGTCCCGCCAGATGGACCGGCAACACCGCCTTGATTTCCTTGCCCGCGATCGCCGTTTCCAACGTTTCCGACGTCATCAGACCGCTATCGGGATCGACATCGGTAAACACCACGTCCGCGCCGCAATAGCGCGCGCAATTTGCGGTTGCGACAAAGGTAATCGCCGGAACGGCGACCGCGTCTCCGGGACCAAGTTCCAATGCCGCGGCGGCCAGATGCAGCCCCGCCGTTCCACTGGAACAGACCACGGCTTCCGCCGCGCCGGTGGCTGTGGCCAGTTCGGCCTCAAACGCCGCGACTTCCGGTCCGGTGGTCAGGAAATCGCTTTCCAACGCGCGGCGCACGGCGGCGATATCGTCCGCGTCGAGGGACTGGCGGCC
>Ga0181581_10004256_pt1 | contig 11202 bp, 9 predicted proteins | sample 071ome_22_FD_132433 | JGI IMG/M metagenome (GOLD analysis project Ga0181581, IMG submission 132433) | Coastal salt marsh microbial communities from the Groves Creek Marsh, Skidaway Island, Georgia - 071404AT metaG (megahit assembly) | ecosystem: Environmental > Aquatic > Marine > Intertidal zone...
CCTCTACCAGTGGGAGCCGGGCACTGGGGAGGGGGGGGGGGGCGGGCCCCCGAGGACCAAGAGCCCGATGAACGGGGAAATGAGGGACACGAGCCCGGACTCGATCGCGGACATGATGGCTAGGGACGATGAGGATGGCAACGTGGAAGATAGCAATGCTTGAAGTCGCGCCGCCTCTGCCACACGCTGCTGGGCCAGCGAAGGTGCACGCGGTCAGGTGGCCAAGGATGGTCGCCGACCCTGGCTGGGTCACCCAGCTCGAGGCCGGGTCGGGACTCTATTTCAGCCCTGGCTCAGATCAGGTTGTCATTTCTGCAACGCGAGTTCCTACGTCCGTGCAAGGTGCAGTAGTACCCGTCCAGGAGGAAGGAAATACCAGGAGGAGGTGGAGAAACCGGAAAGCGGGTGCGGGTGAGCGAAGGGGCCACCGAGGGGGAGCGCGGAGGCATGGTGCGGTTCGATAATGACCCGTTCTTGAGCGAGCTCATGAACATGCTCAAGAAAAACAGACAGTCGGGGAGCGTGACGGTCACGATGAAGAGGTCCTCCTGTTTGGTGAGTGGGGGGGCTTCTTGGCCGGGCAACGAGCTCCTTTGGCCTGCATCCACCTGATCTCGCGGGCCATTAAATGAACTGTACGAAGACGACCCGGTGTACCGGGTGCATGCACTGACGCGAGGGACGGTCACGCCCCGTGCGGCCCTTTTCCCGGGCGGCCCCCGCGACCCAGTGCCCCTCCCCCCCCACTCCCCCAGCCACCAAGCAAGCGCGGGAACGCGACGGAGAGCGACTTCGTGTGCCTCGTGCGGGCCACGGATGGTAAGAGACGGATATCCACCACGGTGCCGGCGTCGAAGCAGGTGAAGTTCCAGGACGCCTACTCGACCGTCATGAAGGCAAGCATGGACTCGCTCAGGCGTCCTGTCGTGTCCACCAAGAAGAAGTGACGGGTGTGGTTTAAGCAGAAAGGCGTCATTCTGGCGCGCGGGTCTATAACTCTCATGCGCTGCCCCCACGGAGGGCGAGGACAAGGTGGAGCACGGAGCCACCCTCAATGTTGTACTCACGGGCCTCCTTCTCGTCATTGAGGGCCTTGCCGGCATAGATGAGGCGCTGCTGGACGGGGGGGATACCTTCCTTCTCCTCGACCCGCTCCTTGATCCGCTCGATCGTGTCGCTGGGCTCAATGTCCACCTCGATCTCCTTCCCCGTTAGCGTCTTGACCTTGATCATCATGCCCCCGTGGAGGCGGGCGCGGACGCGGAGCGTCGAGTGGGCCGAGAGGCCCGCCTCAGCCACGGAGCACGAGGGGTCCATGCAGCGTCCCGCCACCGCGAACGACGCGCCCTCGCCGGACTGCGGGGGGTGTCAAGGGGCGGGGAGTCTCGCCGCGAGGTTGTGTCCCCAACGCAAGGGCTAGAGATGGGGGCACCTGCGGGTCACGTCGCTCGGTGCGCCAGGAGCAACAGCGATCCCCGAATGGTGTGATACAGAGATGTAGATCTCGACGACAGAGGTAAGAAAAACGACGAGTTCCGGGTCGTCAAGGCCCAATCTCGATGGAGTCGCGGGCAACACCGATCCCCGCCATTGGTGTGAAAACGCGACGTTCGCGGTGTAGACGGAGGGTATTATCGCACTATATCTCGCTCCATCCCACAATGTAGACCCAGTGTGCCCAATATCTAGCGGAAGACTGTGACAGATGTGTCAGGGCGCGGGAATCACCTCGAGGACACACCCAGCGACCGAGGCGAGGCTGAAGGAGCCCTCGACCATAACTGGCCGCGAGGGCTCCCCACAGGCCTGGACGAAAATCTGCATCGGCATGGTGAATAACGTTGTGACCAAGGGAATCCGCTGATGGAAAGCAGGCGTGATAGAGCGACAAAAGGCGCTCCAAGATTTGCTGGACTCCTTCGGGTCCTGTCCTCTTAGTCTGGGCGAGTCCCGCGTGGTGTCAAGCAGTCTCAGAATTGTGCCACGCCCGGGCCGTCGCGCCGCCCTTAAGCTGCATCGGGCAGTTCAACGCGTGCCCTCACCGCTTCGGGCTCCCGGCGGGACTCCCGAGGGGCCAGTGGTCGGACGTGGGCGTCCCGAACTGCGTCTCTGCCAGGGGCACGGCCGTCCCCGGGTTCCCGCCCCCCGCCACGAAGAACCTGGGCGCAGCTCCACCGCCCTTGGGCGTCGTGCTCAGAGACCGGAGCCCGCGCAGCGCCAGCCCGCCGTCCCCCGGGCCGTGAACCGAGCCCACCCGGACAGCCCCGTGGTATGAGGCCCCATGGGATGTGCCGGGCGAGGACGACGTTATCGACACTGTCCGGATCTGCCCCTCGATCACCACGTTCTCCATGGGCCCAGCCGCCCCTCTCCCCCCCCCGGGCCCATCCACATGGCCAAATGACAACTGACGGAGGGCTTCCCTGCTCCCCCGGATCTTCTGCCCAACGGCAGACTTGCCCCCGGGGGGGGGCGCAGGGCTGCCCGCCTCCACGGGCCCGCAGACCGCCGCTGCAAGCGCCGCCCCGATCACGGAGGACGCATCACACGTGTGAAAGTGGACCCGGGCACCCAGGCCGGGAAGGACGTCCTCCAGCGCGCCCGTGACGCCGTCGCGGAATGGCCTCGAGTTCCGGAACAGCGACCCGTCGACACCAACGGTCACCCGCCCCCCCGCCTCAAGCGCCCCGGCGTAGTCCAGCGCTGCCGCGAGCCCCACTCCCGCCATCCGCCCCGCCCGCGCCAGCACCAGCCGGCAGACGCGCTGCACGGGACGAAGGACCCAGGCGGGCGGGTGGAGACCAAGGGCGTCCCTTAAGGCGTCCCGGACCGCCAGGAGCCCCTTGGAAGAGTCGTCCGCGATGGCACCCACGGTTGCCGTCGGGAGCGACCCTCCTGTGGCCAGTCCCCCCGGCGCGCCCAGATCCGCGGCCGCCCACAGGCGCCGCAGGAGCCGCCGAGCCACCTCCCCCAGGTGGAGCCCGGAGACGAGCTTCTCGTACCTCCCGCGCCCCGGGTTCAGGCTCGCGGCGTCCAGGTCCGCGTCCTCGTCAAGCTCCGCGGCGGCCATCACGGACGCGTCCCACCAGTTGCTCCACTCGCTGTTCACCAGCATGCCCGGGCCGGCGCCGGGGGGCACCCCCGGGACTCGCCGCGCGTCCTCCACGTACGACATGTTGGTCCCCGTGCCGAAGATGGCCGCCACTCGCGTCCCGCCCCCGCAGTACTGGCTACTCAGCAGCGGCCCCAGGGCGTCGTTGAGGATGACGTCCACCGTCGCGGGCACCCCGGCCTCCTCCAGGGCCCGCTGGAGGAGAGGGACAACGCTCTGGCCCACGGCGCCCTCGCACGCGTACCCCTTGGTCCAGTACATGAGCTGCCCGTCCCGGCACCCTGTCTGTCGCATGGGGAAGGAGAAGCTGAAGCCCACCCGCGCGGGGCCCTCTCCGCGCCAGCGCGCGGAGACCATCTCCCCCAGCCGCTCAGCGAGGAAGGCGAAGAGCGCTGCTGCAGGACCGGCGAGCAGCCGCGCGGGGACCGTGGACTCCTCCACAACCTGCTCCTCGATCACCCCGTGGCCCTCCCCGAGCCGCACCATCGCGACGCGGAGGTTGGTGCCCCCCAGGTCGAGCGCGAAGAAGGTGCCCGTCTCCGCCCCAGTGGGGAGCTTGGTGATGTGTGACGGGATGCAGGCCAGCTTCGCCCCCGGCTCGCCCCGGATGCCTGCGTCTATGGCCTCGCTTATGGACATGCCGATCCGACGAAGAACGTGCGCAGGGACCCCCATGCGATCCTCCAGCTGCGTGCTCGGGGGCGGTCACGTGCCTTGTCGCCCAAGTGGCCCCAGTCACGTGCTCCTCCCCGGGAGCCCCGCAGATTACGGCCGGGCCCTCGACGGGCGATGGACAGGGTGCAGTCGGTTTGTGCCTGCCATTGGAGTCAGAAAACGTGCGCAAAGCCGGGTCGGGCGCCTCCCATCCCGAACATCGCGCTTACCTCGTCCAGGAGCTCCTGGGCCGCCTGCTTCTTCGCCCTACCCCGTCCGATGCGCCGGCCGATGGCCGTGGAGACCCCGACGGCTGCCGCCGTGGCGAGCACCACAGCGGACGGGGGCAGCATCCCGACCAAGGCCTGGGCTTTCAGATCCCGTTGTCTCACCAGCGGGCGCGAAGACGCAAGGAGTCAAGCTCCTCTCCAGGAGGTGCTCGCTTTGGGTGGTGCGCGCAGAAGCCGTCCGGCGACAGGTGTCACGACGGGAGTCGCTTAGTGGTCTTTATCCGTCCGAGACCCGAATTGGAGACACGGAGTTGTCGGTTCGTGAAGAAAACATCGGCATTGCCGGGCAATGCCGTCCTGCACGGCAAGTACTGGCAGAGCAGAAGCCTGTCGACGACCGAGGAGGGAGGCTCGCGGGTGAAATATCGGCGCTCGTAGTCGGTTCCGCAAAACAAAACTCGAAAGAATCGTCAGAGGGGCGCAGACACCCTCACCAGCGACATCCCATCGAACGGAGAACCGTTCCTGCGTCCTCCGGACCTCGGACTCCCTGAAGCGATCCAAAATGAGCGCTGGGATGCCTGTCGGTGTTGGTGGGGGGGCTCCTCTGGATCCTGAGCTCGCGAAGGCAAGTGTAAATGCGGCCGCTGCGGAATCACTGCGCTCGAGATGTTCAACTTTTTCCGCCGCCCCGATGGCGAGGGAGCTGGTCTAGATGGCTGCGATTATGGGACGTTCTGGCGGACACGCGCACTTGTCGCCCATCGCTACCGTCCTCGCAGCATCAGTGACCGGGACGGCTCGCGTCGCGGACGTTCACTCCCCCACCCCCGCCCCACCCACCTCGACCCTCTCGCCGTTATACTCACGCGCTGGCATCTTTCTCCCATTGCAGGCGGCTGCCGAGTCAATGGCTGAGAACCCGCAGCCGGTGGCGCGCAGGAGCGCGCTCCCTCTTTACGAGGACGCCAGCGCGGAGGTGAATGCTTCGAAGGTGCGCTCTCGTCCAACCCCCCCCCGCCCCGCCAGCCCTGGAGCCCCCGTGCGCGTGTCGATCGGACCCAACGCGCTATGTCGCCGGCGCACATCGGCGCGCCCCATCGATCGCGCCGGCAGGCCGCCCTCCTGGACGGCACGCACGGCGCTCCCACCTGGACCGGCACGGGTCATGCCGAGGCGCCAAGACGGCCTCGCCCCCCCGCCCCCCCCCTTACGCAGCCCGACGTGATGGAGGGCTTCTTCGTGCGCGCCATGAAGGGCGTCGGGAACAACCTCCTCCTCAACCACCAGCTCGTCTTCACCCAGGTTCCCGTGCCGACGTTCGGTGGCGAGCCGCAGCGCAAGGCACACTCGACCTACAGTTTCGGGGCCATCCTGGTGCCCGGGTCCACGCCCGGGGGGCAGACGATGGCGCGCTGCGACGTCGACGACCAGCTCAACGTGACCCTCCGCGGGGCCCTCGAGCTCTCCCCCTGGGCCCAGCTCAAGGCCAACCTGCAGCTGGCGCAGGCGCCGCGGGGGCAGGACCCCTCGATGTACGAGGTGGCGGTGCAGGCGCAGCGGGAGGCGTGGAACGCCAAGGCGAGCGTGGCGAGCGGGAGCGTGTTCCAGGCGAACGCGCTGCGGCAGGTCACGCGGGCGCTGGCCCTGGGCGGGGAGGTCTTCTACGTCGGCGGGGAGCAGGACATGGGCGGGTACACGGTCACGGGGCGGCTGACGCACGCGGACCACACGGTCACGGCCAACTGGTCGAGCATGGGGGCGCTGGGGCTGACGTGGCTGCGCAAGTACGGGGACAAGGTGAGCCTCTGGTCCAGCTTGGACGTGGTGAGGACGCCCAACCGGAGCGAGAGCGTGTGCCAGGCGGGGTACGACGCGTCCTTCCGCATGGCGCGCGTGCGGGGGAGCCTCGACTCGAACGGCGTCGTCAAGCTGTGCCTGGAGGAGCGTATCACGCCGGGGACGACGCTCACGCTCTCGGCAGAGATCGACCACGCCCACCAGTCGCACAAGTTCGGCCTGGGGGTCGCCTCCGACCCCATGTCGGGCTGAGCGCGGGTATGCCCCCCCCCCGCCGGGGGGGCATGCGCTACCCGCGCGCCCGCGCTCGTGCCCCGTTCAAGGTGCCTACTCGGTGGCCCCCGGCCCCCTCTGGAACTCGAGGGTGACGTCGTTGATCCCCCACCGCGGGTTGTTCGACCCGATGGCAGACATGACGGTGTTGAAGTCCTCGCCGCGCTGCGTTCGGGTGTCCGGTCGGGGGGGTCGCGGGTCAGGAGGGCGGTCCCGGTCGCCGCCCACAGGGGGACGGGCACGCGCGGGGCGAGGGCGTGGCTCCCGGGACCGCCCCGCGGGGGGCGGCCTCGGGCAGGGAACCCCCAGGCGGTCGGGGGGGGGGCTCACGCAGTCGAACATGAGTTGCTCCCAGTTGTCGTAGGGCCGGTCACCGTAGCCCTCCGCAGCGCTGACGACGTCCTTCCCGCTCTTGAGCACCGTCGCGCTGCACCGCACCAGGACGTCCCCGACCTGGACAGTACCGTCTCTCGCGGCGTTCCCATCGGTGACCAGCTCCTCCACGAACACCACGCCCCCGCTGCCCCTCTCCCCGAAGATGATCCCGAGAGGGCGGCGGAGGGTGACGCCCACCAGGTCCTCCGGGAGCGGGCCCTTACCCTGCGTAGAGGGGCAGGCGGCGGCTGGGCCCGCGTGGCAGGGTTGTCGTGGCGTCAGACCGTGAGGCAAGCGCCCACCATTGCCCATGGTCGTGGACTCACCTCGCTCGCCGTCCTCGGGTCCTTCGGCCCCTCCTGCTCCACCGCGCGGGCCCTCGCCCTACGTACCACCGGCACATACCGGAGGGGCATGAAAAGCATCGACTCGCGCCGCATCGCGCACGCGGTGGGGCCGTGGGACGAGGAGGGACCCACCGAAGCAACGCGCGTGAATGCCATCGCTTGTGCCATTGTAGCCGGTCGTCCCGGTGATATAAGAAGACGTGATATGTCAAGGGACTCGCGGGCCACAAGTTGTCTTGGAAGCGTTCCCGTGGGCTCGGAAAAGCGACTCGCAGCGACTCGCTGGTGTGTGTCCGACGTGCTGCGAGGGGTTCTTGGCTGCCAGACGCGGGAAAGAAGGGGGCGGCGAGGGCCACGTGGGAGACGTTCAAGCAACGGGCGCGGGGCGGGCGAGTCACAGCTCCCGGGGCCCAGCCGAGTGCTCCCACATCCCCCGCAGCAGCGCGACGAGGAACTCGAGGGCGTCGGGCACCCCGTCCCGGTCCCTGTCCTCGAGCGTGACGACACACACCCCAGCGAGGGCGACGGCAGCAAGCCACGCCCCGGACCACACCCGCCGCGCCATCCCCCGCCGCGATCGCGGCATCACCCACCCCATCCCGGGCACCTGCCCGCCCAGACCCTGCAACAGACGCCCGGCCAGCTCCCCGGCAAAAAAGGGCTCCAGCGTCCGGGCGCTCGGCGGGAGGCGCCACGCCCCGTCGCTCCCCCGGACAGCGAACGGCGCGTACAGCGGCGCCGTCCGGGCCCGCGGCGGGGGCAGCATCGTCAGCACCTCGGGCGGAAGGCGCCCGAAGAGCGCGGCCGCCTCCCCCACGAGCGCGCCGGGGTCGGGGGCGACGGCAGCCAGGCGGACCTTGGAGAGGTGCCCGTGGACGTCGGGGAAGCCGGCACCGGACCGGACCAGGGCCAGAACGCCCTCCCTCGCGCCCCGGAGCACGCACGCGGCCGCGTACAGGGGCAGGAGCGGGTGCCCTGCCAGGAACGCGTCAAACAGGCGGGCGGAATGGGGGAGGCAGTGGGGGCCGGCGGCCGAGTGGGAGAGCCAGGTGAGGACCCAGGGCATGGCGAAGAGGACGTGAAGCCCCGGGGGCCACTCGAGGGATGCCAGGGCGCGGAACAGCCGCCCGTCGTGGAACCGGACCAGTGTTGTCAGCAGCTCGAGCGTTGCCATCGCGGGCTCCATGCGCTCCCGGGTCAGGTCCCGCAAGTGGCCCCGCACGGCCCGCCGGAGCACCAGGTACGCCCGCTCCTCCCCGACCGTCATCAGCAGCACCGACGCGACGCTGTGCAGGCCCTGGTAGTAGAACACGCCCTCCCGCGCCGGCGAGGGCCGGCCCCCAGTCCCCCCGTTCTCGCTCCGTCCCCCGCTGTCCGACCGGGCGTCCCAGAAGCTGCCCTCGGGCGTCCGGCCCAACGTGTCCGCGCCTCCCGACCCCTGCGCCGCGGCCGACCCCGCCGATGGCCCCGCCGCCTCGGCCTGCGCGTGGACGATAGCCGCGTCAATGACGCGCCGAAGCTGCGCCCGGAGGGCCCGGCGCTCCTCCTCCCCCGCCCCCTCCGTGAAGGCCCAGAGGGACCGGTTGACGTCCGCCTCGACTGTCATCTTGTCTCGGTGCTCGCAAGACGCCAGCAAGTCCATCTCCCGCCGCACTGCTGCCTCGTCGATCGCGTCAGGGTCTACGCCTACCAGCGCCGGCCATGCCCGCCGGCGGGCCTCGGACGTGCCGAGCCCCTGCGCGACGGCCAGGGCGCGGAGCCCCGGCATGTCTCTCGCCTCCAGGGCACGTGCCACCCCGGAGGCGGACGCCGCCAGGTCCCCGGACGAAGCCCACGGGAGGGGTAGCTCCTCCATTGCTGGGAGCTTGGAGGGGAGGAGCGGACCCTCGCCCGTCAACGGAAACTGATATGAGTGCGTACTTCCCTCTTGATACGTCTTGGTGATGAATCCAACGGCGAATTATGTGGACATCGCTGCGGAGGGACGAGACGGTGAGGCGGGAGAGCCTCCCCCCCCCCGATTCTCTCAGGCTCGTTCACACCCGCTACGCCTCACAGTCCCGCGCGTGGAAGAGATTCCGAATTGGCTGCTCAACTGCCACGCAGCGGTGCGGCTCCGTTTCAGATTGCGAGCCAGACGAGCAGCGGCGCGGCTGTCGTCGAGCAGTCCAACTGTGCCACGACCGTGCCGAGCGGCGCCCACACCCGTTGTCCGCGGGCCTTGCGCGTGGGATCGCCGTCGAGTATCGGAGCAGCGATACTTTCTGCGTCGGCATGCGCGGGCTTCCCTTCGTACCCGTGTCCCTCGTCCCGGTACCCCGCTCTCGCCCCGGGCGCCTGTCCCCCGGGGGGTTCCCTCGGCCTTGGCCCCTGAGCCCGACGAGCCAAGAACGTCGCGTCCTTGGCTGGTCGCCGTTGCCAGCGGCCCTTAAGGGGGCGAGGAGTGTGATGGGGTATGAATGCGCCCGGGGAACCGGAGATGGGTGACCAGAATGAACGAGCCCGCCGAGAGAACGCCGCATTTGCAAGCCCCTCACGTACCCCTAATTGTGCCGGCACGCCCTTTCGAGCGCCGTAGTAGCGCTCCAGGCAACCAGTGACGACATCATGTATGGAGCAGAAGGCGGGGGCGCTCCGCTCCGGTGAGGGCGGGCCCCGGGCAACGCGAAGGAAACCCCGAAGAAATGAAGCATGGGGGCGCATTTCCCCGCACCCTTTCTGGTCGCTTCTAGGCCTTCGCCTAGCGGATTCGCGACCATGCTACAGTATTGATCCCGGCGAAGTCGTGAAAGTCCCGTCCCGCTGTGGCGCTGCGCTTCCAAGCGATATAGCAGCAAAAGTGGCCTCAAAATTCTCCCACCCCGCAGGGAGCTCATGACCGGTAGCCTCGGGCCAGAGGCGGAGAGGGGATTTAAGCTTCACGGCAAGATGATGATCACCGCCTTCGCCGCCATTGTTCCCGCCGGGCTCCTGCTCGTTCGGCATCGCGAAAGCATCCTCCCCAGTGCCGGACCGCTGCGGAAGGTCCCCACGCCCTGGCTCTGGGCGCATCTCACCTGCACACTGACGGCGGTGGTCTTGTCCATCGTGGCGTACATAATGGTCCGTCGGGCGAACGGCTTGAGCGACGATGAGGAGGACTTGGTGGCTGGCTACGTGGGCATCGGCCCGGACAGAAGAACCCTCCCTGGGGGGCTCAACCGCGTCCACCGCGAGTTTGGGTACATGACGCTGAGCCTGCTGTGGGTCATCGTGCTGACGGGGCTGTGCTTGGGGCCGGTGCTGCACCTGATCAGGCGCGCGCGCGCGCGCGTGTACGAGGCCTTCATGGTCGTCTTCCGCCTCGCGACCGGGGCGCTCCTCCTGTGCTCCACGACGACCATCGCCCTCGGTCTCGCGACCTTCACGGAGAAATTCCAGATCGACGATCTCTCCGAAACGCGGGGGCTATGGATCGCTTACGGGCTGTCACTGGGGGCGGCTGTCGCGATCGAGGGCATCGTGACCGTTCTCTCCCTCGACAAGGAGGGAGTGCCCACCTTTGGGGGGCAAACGGTCCCGCTGTTCCCAGATGTTTCGGCGCAAATGCCGGTCAGGAGGAAGGCGCACAAGAGCAATGATGTCGTGGGTGTCGAGAAAACCCGTGAGAGCTTCGGGATGACCGTGAAGGCGCGACCCCCGAAGGGGGGAGTGAAGGGAGGAGTTGTCGAGCCCGCCGGGGGGGGCTCTCTCGAGAGTGCTGCTCTCTAGAGAGCAGGTGCAGAGAGCCGCGGAGTGGGGCGGTGCCGTGGGCCCCCATAGCAGCATCCAGGTGGTCACGGTCGTGTTGGTTCAAACGCCACCCAGCAAGCCCCCCGCCCTTAGGCCAGGTGGCCGTAACCCCGCTGGATGAGCCCCCTGGCCCCCGCGATGGGCGCTGACCCGTGCCCCGAGATGAGCACGTCGAAGTCCATCCCCCCCACCGCGGCCAGCCACGCCCGGGCCATGGCGGGGTCCTGGTCAAACAGGGGCTTGCTCGAGAGGTGCGTGGGGGTCAGGGCCGAGGCCACGCCGAACGCACCCCAGAACATCTCGGTGAGGCTGCCCTCGGCGTACCTGTCGGGCCAGTAGCCGAAGGCAAGGTCGAATGTCAGCACGGCCCGGGGCTCCTTGACGAGGAAAGTGGCTTCGGCGAACTTCACGGGGGACCCGGCTGGAGGGTCGAAGGCGGTCACGACAGCCCTGATCTCGCCGCCCCAGGCAGCCTCAGCGCCGGCGGCGGTGTCGCCCGAGAGCCACATGGCCCGCGCCTCGGCCGACCCGAGCTTCCCCTTGAGCTGCGCCACCGCCCAGACCTGTGCCGCCGGGAAGTGCCGCGTCGCCCACTCCTCGACGAAGGTCGTGTGCTCCGGCGACGTGTTGGGCGCGACGA
>Ga0181581_10004257_pt1 | contig 11202 bp, 8 predicted proteins | sample 071ome_22_FD_132433 | JGI IMG/M metagenome (GOLD analysis project Ga0181581, IMG submission 132433) | Coastal salt marsh microbial communities from the Groves Creek Marsh, Skidaway Island, Georgia - 071404AT metaG (megahit assembly) | ecosystem: Environmental > Aquatic > Marine > Intertidal zone...
CAATTTTCGTACCCGCCACAGCCTGAAGGCAATATTCGTAATTTTGCAAATATGGGCGGCGGACCGGTGTGGGATATTGGGTGTTATTGTGTGCTGGCTGGCATGATGGCCTTTGGCAGCACGCCAAGACTGGTCAGCGCGATGCGGATTGCCGAAGCCCATCTAGATGTTGAAAAATCTGCTTCTGCCTTGCTGGATTTTGGTGATGGTCAGATGCTTCATTTTTCTGTGTCAAGCGGGGTGAGCCTGTCACAGAATTTCAGGCTGGTAGGCGAGAGCGGCTGGTGCGCGCTAGATGTGCCCTTCAACCCGCCTCCTATCACAAAAGGGCGGCTTGCCTCAGGGGCAGTGGATGTGCCGATGCTATCAGATGGTAAAGAAATTCTATTTGAGGCGTGCGATCACTATGAGCTAATGGTCAGAGATTTTGCTATCGCCTGCACTGAAGGGCGGCCAGCTGATTTTGCTTCCTCACATATCTTGACAGATATTCTGGGGCAGATTGTTGCTACGCCATTTTCCGGCTAGCTCTAGCGTCTGAAAATAAGCAGTCTGATAATGCGCCATAGCCCCTGTATCAGAATAGTTCTGATAAGCGGGTTTTGAAACAGGCTGGCCAGCCTACGCGAGATAGCAGGATGGCGCAATAGTCTGGCTATCACAAAGATAGCCAGCACAGCCAATAAGCTAAGCGCAATAATTTTCAGCATTCTGCTATCATGCCTGTTTTTCGATCTCCATGATGATATGGATATAATCCATTGCATGACCATCTGGATTTGCCGCAACCTCAGCTTCATAGGCGCCATAAAACTGATCTACAATGGAAGCAATTTCAGCCGGTGGACGTCCAGCAAGTGCGGTTGAAAATACGGTTTCAGACCAGCTTCTTGTGGTGGGAATAAGCTGGCTTGCAAATTCGGCCGCATCTATTGTGTCATCTGCTTCAAAGGCCGCGCGATAAGGGCATTTTGTAAGCTGGGTCTTTGCAGATACCAGCCTTAACCCTGCCTTGCTGACAGAACTATCCGGATTATCAAAAGGCGCGGTAAATTCATCTATTGTGCGGTAATGCTGGGCAAAGCTGGCGCGGATAAATTCATCTTGTGAAATGGTGCCGTCATTCATAAGCTGTTGCCAGTGATGACTGAACCTGTCAAACATATTCTGCCCGCCTGTATTGCCAAGATAACGGCCCTGCTCGTCAATCCCAAAATTCATCACGACCAGCCTTCCGCCTATTGTCATTTCGGACGCGCGGGCAAGCAGAATACGTTCCCAGTCGGCAGCTGCCTGTTCAGCAAAGGCTGCTTTTTCTGCCTCATTAGCGCCCACCATATGGACATGGTCTGTAATTTCGCATGGCTTGACTGATACATAATGCATCGCCGTAGCAGAAAAGCCCAAAGACAGGCTGTTGCTGGCCATAAGCTGGCGATGAAAACCAGTGCCGCACCCATGCACAAACACATTGTCGAACTGATCCTGATAGGCAAAATCAGTTTGTCCCTGCATACCCTGCATGGTCTTGAACAGGGTGGAAAAATCATTTGATGGTAAATCGGTATAGATGATCTCGATCTGCCTGTTATCACCGTTGCGCCGCAGATTGCTGATCACATGATGCCACATCTCAGCGCTGGTGCCGCCATCTGCTGCGCCAAAATCGGCAAAGCGCAAAGCGTGTGTATCTGGAAGCTGGGCTAATGCGTTATCAATTAATGGCTTAATACTATCAATAGCATTTTTTGCGCCTGCAGTGCGTTGCGAGTAATATCCGGCCCCGCGCATAGATAATACTGACTGTGTATTGAGCTGGTCTTCTGTCATAATCCATTTCCTTTATTCAGCGTCCATGATGTTAAGGGTAGCATAAATTTTACGCAATTCACGCCTCATTACTTTTCCAGTTGTTGTCATAGGTAGCTCATCTGCCAAAAAAATATGCTTTGGGCACATATGAGGTGATAATTTCTCGCGCACGAGCGCTTTCAGCTCTTCTGCCAGTTCTGCTGTATATTCCCTGCCAGCTTGCGGCACAATGATGGCAGTGATGGCTTCACCCTTTAGGGCATCAGGCAGGCCGATGACTCCAGCATTTACAATATCTTTATGGCTGATCAGGCAATTTTCAATTTCTGTCGGTCCAATCCGGTAGCCTGCAGAACTGATAATATCATCATCGCGTGAAACAAATCTGAAAAAGCCCTCTTCATTCTGGACAGCTAAATCACCTGTCATCAGCCATTTGCCGTGAAATTTTGCTTCTGTTTTTTCCGGCTGTCCCCAATAGCCAAGAAACATTACAGGGTCAGGACCAGCAACCCCAATCTGGCCAATCTCGCCTGTTGATAGCATCTTGCCATCATTATCAAATACTGCCAGTTCATGACCCGGAACTGCCTGTCCCATAAAACCATGAGGGCAGGGCTCTGCTGGCCGGTTCGTGCAGATCACCAGATTACATTCTGTCTGGCCATAAATCTCGTTAATAGATACACCTAGATGGCTGTTTGCCCAGTCTGTAACAGTCTGTGGCAGGGCCTCGCCGCCCGAAGCGATGGTTCTGATATTGACGCCCTCAGGCAGGCTGTTATTCACACAATGGGCCTGCATCATTTTCAGGGCTGTAGGCGGTAGAAACATATTTCTAATGTGATAGGTGGCAATCAGCTGAAAGGCTTTTTCAGGGTCAAATTTGCGCATTCTATGGCTGATAAGCGGCACGCCATAATATAGGGCAGGCAAGGCCAGATCCATCAGCCCGCCAATCCATGCCCAGTCCGCAGGTGTCCATGCGATATCATCTGGCTGTGGCAACTGGTGGTGGCTTATCTCGATATTTGGCAGATGGCCAAGCAGAAACCGATGCGCATGAAGCGCGCCTTTTGGCGGGCCTGTCGTGCCAGATGTATATATCATGATCGCCGGATCATCTTTATGCGTGTCAGGGCGGCTGACTTCCGGTGATGCTGTATCTATAAGTTGCCAGAAGTGATGGCAGTGCAAAAAATCATCTGGACCATCATGCCCATCAGGCAGGTTATCTATGATAATCACATGCTCAATATCAGGGCAGTTATCTGCTATCTGGCGTAATTTTTCATAGCCTGCGCTATCTGTAATCACAAAGCGGGTGGCGCTATCTTTCAGCCGGTAGGATAGGGCATCAAGCCCAAACAGGCTGAATAGCGGCAGGATAATCGCCTCACTATAATAGCCTGCAATATGGCTGATGATGGTCTCAGGCGATTGCGGCAACATCAGCGCAATTCTGTCCTGATGTGCCAGTCCCAGCATTTTCAGGGCGGCACGCAACGCACAGGCCGCATTTTCTAACTGGCCATATGTCCAGCGATGGGCATTATTCAGCTGGTCGATATGAATAAGGGCTAGCCGGTCAGGCTGTATATCTGCCCATCTGCCGCAGCATAGATAGCCAATATTCATCTGCTCGGCCAAATTCCATTCAAACGGGGCACGCATATTATCAGCATGGGCATCTGAAAGCAGGCGGGGTGCAAATTCAGCATTTGCATCTAGCCTGTCTATCATCATGCCGTGTTTTTGTTCCATACCTTCATCTGATAGCTAGGTGTTTGCGATATAGGGGCTGGCAGCATCCGATATCTCGGCAAGTGCCTGAAGATAGTCTGATTTAAGCTGTGCGATCAGATCGGCTGTCAATGGCATGGTGTCAACTGAACCAACGCCATGACCTGCTGACCATACATCTCGCCATGGTTTTTTCTCGTTATTTTTCTGGTCAAGTGCATCTGCCAGCTCTTTATTAATATCCACCATCTCATGTTCTGCATGGTCTGGCGTATAGCTAGCTAGCGATTCTGCCATGAATGAGGCAGTAACGCCTGTCACCTTGTCAGTTGTGACAATATCCCCAAGTGCGCTATCCATCACCATCTGTTTATAGGCAGGTGGCGAGGCGCATTCCTGTGTTGCAATAAAGCGCGTGCCCATATAGGCAAGATCAGCCCCCATCATCTGTGCGGCGGCAATATCGCGCCCTGTGCTAAGCGCGCCTGATAATATTACGGTGCCTTCAAAAAACTGCTTTACTTCATTTACAAGACCAAAAGGGCTTGCCGCGCCGGTATGTCCACCAGCCCCTGCGGCAACACAAATCAGACCGTCTACCCCTGCCTGCGCGGCTTTTTGCGCATGCCGAAGCGAGATAATATCATGATAGACCAGCCCGCCCCAGCCATGCACCGTATCAACCACATCACTGACTGCCCCAAGCGAGGTTACGACAATCGGCACTTTATATTTTTCCAGCAATGCCAGCTCATCTTCGATCACGCTATTTGATTTATGCACAATCAAATTGACCGCATAGGGGGCAGGCGGCTTGCCTGTCTGTGGCCTGGCTGTTTCAAGTGCCAGACTGATATCTTCAAGCCAGCTATCCAGCCCATCCAGACTCCGCTGGTTTTTGGCCGGAAAGCTGCCAATCACGCCATTCATACAGCATTGAATGACCAGCGCCGGATTTGACGCCAGAAACATTGGTGCCGCCATTAATGGGATATCCAGTCGGTCTGTAATGGAATGCGGTAAAGCCATGATGCTATTCCTTCTGGCAGGCTAAAATTATATGCCTTCGAGTATCACCAGCGTGCCTGTTGAATGATCTTCTCGCATTTTACGTACTGGTGCATAGGCCTCACTATCCATAAATTCGCGTGCAATGCTGGCAGATGGGAATTTCAGCAATACCATGCGGGTAGGTCGCCACAGCCCATCATTGATAATATCCATATTGCCCCCACGTGCCAGATATTCACCCCCGAATGAAGTTACAATCGGCACAACTTTCTGTTTATAGATTTCATATTGTTCGGTGTTGTGAATATCTACATCTACAACCACATATGCCGGTTTTTCGCTCATGATGGGATATCCTTTCAGCCAGATAAAAATGTCTTAATTATGTCATATATTTCTGTTATAAAACCATGTTTTCAGCATGATGCCAAACTATTTGCTATTTTGCGATTTCTATAAAATTAATAAGAATTTCTGGCTCAGACTATCTATCTTTTTGATAGTGCCGTTTGATGTAAGCTGGCCGCTAATGATAGAATTACGGCGTGACTAAAAGGAAAGGCAATGACGATAACAACCACTCCCCTTCTTGCTGATGGCGCAGAACAGGATCAAGAGGTGCGTTTTTTTGACAGAGAGCTGAGCTGGCTGTCATTTAACGAACGCGTCCTGTTACAATCTTGTTTGCCTCATAATCCGGTAGGAGAGCAGTTACAGTTCATTTCTATTTCTTCAACCAATCTTGACGAATTTTATATGGTCAGGCTTGCTGGCCTGTATCAGCTTGAAAGTCGTGGCTATCATCATATTCCACAAAGCGAAGAAAGGCTGGATTCAAGCATTGCCCAGATTGAAAACAGAGCAGGGGCATTATTTGACAGCCAGCAGAAACGTCTTGAAGATGTATTATCCCGCCTAGCTGATGAAGGGTGCGAATTGCTAGTACCAGAAAATCTTACAGATGCCGAAAAAGAATGGCTTGAAGCCTTTTTTGACGAGCATATTCTGCCGGTATTATCGCCCATTACCCTTGATCCTACCCATCCGTTTCCGTTCATCCAGAATAAGGGAAAAGGGCTGTTGCTTGAAATGACAACCTCGTCTGAAAAACACAGGCTGGCAGTGATCCTTATTTCTGACAAATTAAGCCGCTTTGTGCGGTTGCCGGGACAGGCAGTGCGCATGGTACCTATTGAACAGGTGATTTTGCGCTTTGCAAATCGCCTATATACAGGCTTTGAGGCAAAGCAATCTGCCATGTTTAGAGTGCTAAGAGATTCAGAAATCGAAATTGATGATGAAGCAGATGATCTTGTCAGCCAGTTTGAAGATGCATTGAAACGCCGGCGTCGCGGTAATGTCGTGCTATTGTCTTTATCTTCTGAGCTATCAAGGCCCACCATGCGGTTGTTGCAAAAAGAGATGGCTCTTTCAGCTAGCCAGATCAAGATCGCAGGCGGTTTTGTCGGTCTTGGAGATTTTGCTGATTTTGTCGCATTATTGCCAAAACGGCTACATTATCCCCCCTACAGCCCACGTTTTCCGCAGCGCATTGTGGATTATAAAGGGGATTGTTTTGCGGCTATCAGAAATAAGGATATTATTGTTCATCATCCGTTTGAGAGCTTTGATGTTGTGGTGCGGTTTCTTGAACAGGCTGCAGATGACAGTAATGTGCTAGCTATCCGGCAAACCCTTTATCGTACCTCGCCTCATTCGCCAATTGTACGGGCATTGGTAAAGGCAGCTGAAAATGGCAAATCAGTTGTTGCCTTGATAGAGCTAAAGGCACGTTTTGACGAAGAAAATAATATTCAGCTGGCGCGGATATTGGAACGGGCAGGTGTACAGGTGGCCTATGGGCTCATCGACTTGAAGGTACATTCAAAATTATCTCATGTGGTAAGACAGGAAAATGACACGCTGGTTTCCTATACCCATTGCGGAACAGGCAATTATCATCCAATTACAGCAAAGATTTATACAGATTTGTCCTTTTTTACCTGTGATCAGCAGATTTGTGATGATGTCCGGCAGATATTTAACTATCTAACCAGCTATATCACACCGGAAAAGCTGAATAAAGTGATCATTTCCCCCAAGCTTTCGGCAAAATGGCTTCATGAAAAAATCGATGCAGAAATGGATTTTGCCAAAGCTGGCAAACCAGCGTCAATCTGGCTGAAGGTAAATGCGGTTGTCGATAAAGACATTATCGGACATATGTATCGCGCATCTGAGGCAGGGGTCAGCATCGATCTGATTGTGCGGGGAATTTGCTGTTTGCGGCCCGGCATTGCCGGTCTATCTGAAAATATTCGGGTCAAATCGATTGTCGGCCGCTATCTTGAACATGGGCGTATTTATGCTTTTGGGAATGGTGAGACATTTGGTGAAAAAGCAACGCAAGTATATATCGCATCAGCAGATATCATGCCCAGAAATCTGTATCGCAGGGTAGAGAGTTATATCCCGCTTGAAAACCCAACCGTGCGCCAGCAAGTGCTCAAACAGATAATTGGTGCTCAAAATCATGATAGGCGGGATAGCTGGATGCTGACCGCAGATGGAAGCTATGTTAAAATGGATTCAGGAGATGATAGCCTGTCTGCTCATGATTATTTCATGCAGAACCCAAGCCTTTCTGGTCTGGGCAGCCTGTCTGTCGAAGCTGAACAACCCGCACATAAAGCGAGCAGATGAATCAGGTAAATATAGCACAGTCACAGCCGCCGTCAGATGGACAATCTCAGCATATCGCGCTGATTGACATCGGGTCCAATTCGGTCAGGCTGGTTGTCTATCGCGATTATAGCCATTATCCCTTTCCGGTACTGAATGAACGTGTCACCTGTAAATTGGGGCAGGGTCTGGATGAAACCAGAATGCTGAATTCTGAAAGAATGGACAGCACGCTTGAGGTGCTTGGCAGATTTGCCCATTTGCTCAAGGCCATAAATCCTTCATTTGTGTATGTCGCGGCTACGGCGGCGGTCAGGCGGGCCACCAATGGTGCAAAATTTGCCCATCATGCAGAACAGATACTTGGCTATCAGGTTCACGTGCTGCCGGCAGAAGAAGAAGCACGGCTTATATCACTGGGCATTACGCGTTTTGAAGGCAAGATTAGCGGCATTGTCGCTGATCTTGGTGGCGGCAGTATAGAAATTGTGCATGTAGATAAAGGCAAATCGGTGAATATGATTAGCCTGAATATCGGCCATCTTACCTCGCGCAAACCGTCTGAAATAAAAAAGGCCATCAAAGAGATAGGCTGGCTAAAACAGGCCAAAGGATTGCCTTTATATGGAATTGGCGGCAGTTTCAGGGCAATAGGTTCTGCTTATATCTCGCGTCAGAATTATCCACTTCCCCTACTTCATGGACTGGAAATAGACAAGGATGACGTTCTGGATATTCTCTCTTCGCTGATTTCTTCGCCTGCTGATATGACAGGTGTTCCGGTTAGCAGACAAACCACTATTTTGCCTGCCGCAGTGATTATCAAACATCTTGTCAAGGCAAGCGGCATATCTGAGCTGATCGTAAGCGGCACATCTATCCGTGACGGATTAATGGCTGATATTTTTCCTCAGACCTATAATCATGGCGATCCGTTATTGCTGGCCTGTGGTGATCTGGCCCGTGAAAGTCAGCGTGCCGATGGGCTGAGCGAGGCCCTTGCAGCGTTGCTAGCCCCTATCGCAGCAGTCTTTAAACATGCCAAACTAGGCACGATAGGGGGCAGTCATAAACAGTTCATGCGTATGGTAGAGGCAGCGTGCCTGCTATCAGATATTTGCTGGAACGAGCCTTCAGATTTGCGTGGCCAGCTTGCCTGCTCGCGCATTCTGGCGCTGCCTGTATTTAGCCTGACCCATATCCAGCGTGCGTGGCTAGCCAAAGCTGTCTATCATCGATATGTTGGCACAAAGCCTAATAAAGCCCAGCCTACCTTATCAGATACACTGCTTGCGCGGCGCGAACGTTTTTCGGCAAAAGCAGTTGGGCTTGGCATGCGGTTTGGCCAGAATTTTTGCGGTGGTGTTCCTGAATATCTATCTGAACTTAGCGTGCGTGTTGAAGCCAACAAGCTGATCTGCTCTGTGCCAGAAAAAAGAGCATTGCTGATGGACATGCCATCTCAGCGCAGATTTGCGATCTTTGCCGAAAGCTGTCGGTTAAAGCCGGTAATTTGCTATCATTAATGTTGTGCTAAAAACCTGCTGCCATACCATCTTTACGTGGGTCTGAACCACCTATCAGCATATCTGTATCAGGGTCTATCCAGATGGCTTGCGAGCCGCCAATCGGCTTTTGGGCATAGCTTACATTATGTCCCTTTGCTTTCAGCGCATCAAACACAGATTGCGGTATAGAAGTTTCCAGTTCAACCTCATCCTTGAACGGATTTGGGAAGAAGCGCGGTCTGTCCTGTGCCTGCTGAATATCAAGCCCATAATCAAACATGCCTGTCAAAAACTGCATATGGCCAAAGGCCTGATATTCACCGCCCATCACGCCAAATGACATGGCGGTATTGCCATTCTTGCTGACAATGCCCGGAATGATAGTATGAAGCGGACGTTTGGCCGGCTCAACACTGTTCGGGTGGCCAGGCTGGACCACAAAGCCCATGCCTCTATTTTGAAGCAGAACACCTGATTCAGGTGCTATGATGCCAGAGCCAAAGGTATTATAGACAGTATTGATAAGCGAACAGGCATTTCTGTCTTCATCGACAACGCTGACATAGACTGTATGGCGATGGGCAGGCAGGCTGCTTGGCGGCAACTGGTTATTTGCCTTATCCATATCAATCTGCTGATACAGAGATTTCGCATAATCAGGGTCTAGCATCTGCGATACAGGCACATCGATAAAGCGCGGGTCTGCCAGCACTGCACCTCTGTCCCGATAGGCAAGCTTGCCTGCTTCTATCTCAACATGCAGGCGTTCTGCCGTGATCGGGCTGTCGGCCGAACAGTCAAAGTGAGAAGCCATATTCAACAGCAGCAGGGCAATAACCCCCTGTCCATTAGGGGGGCATTCCCAGACATCATATCCTCTGAAATCGGTTTTTATCGGCTCAACATAATCTGCAATGGCGGTGTCAAAATCTTCTTGGCTATGCAATCCGCCCAATTTATTGAGCTTTGCCAATATATCATCTGCGACCCAGCCTTTATAAAATCCATCACGTCCTTTTGCGGCAATTTCACGTAAAGTGCGTGCTAGCTTTGGCTGGCTATGCGCCATGCCCTGTGCTAGCGGCTTGCCATTCCGCAAAAAGGTTCTGGCGGCATCTTCATCACCGGATAAAAGCGGGGCTGTATCTGAAAAATCAAACGCAACGCGCTGAGCGATCGGATAGCCTTTTTCTGCATAATAAATGGCGTTCTGCAGAATCTTATCAATATCCATCCGGCCATGTTCGCTATTCAGCCGCAACCATCCATCTACGGCTGTCGGTACGGTGACTGCATGAGGTGTCTGCTGCTCAATCTTATCAATGCCCTGCGCTAGAAGCCATTCATCAGATAATCCTAACGGCGCTCTGCCAGACCCGTTCAGGGCAACTGGCTTGGCACTGCCATTCGGAGAATATAGACAGAAACAGTCGCCCCCCACACTAGTCATCGCAGGTTCGACAACACAATGCACAGCTACTGCCGCTATTGCCGCATCAACCGCATTGCCACCTTGACGCAGAATGTCCAGAGCGGCAGAGGTCGCTAGCGGATGTGATGTGCTTGCCATTGCGCGAGGTGCATATACTGGTGATCGTCCAGGTTGTTGAAGGTCTCTCATTGCCGTGTTTTCCTTGAGGGTTACTGATGGATAGATAATGTAATGTCGTGGTGTCCCAGCTTTCATCAAACTGATTTAATGTATCATTGCGGGCCTGTCTTAACTAGGGTGTTGCCAACGCAGTTGCTAGAAAATGCTGTAATGCCGATAGGGTTTCTTCAGGGGCTTCTTCTGGCAGAAAATGGCCGCCCGGAACACTATGTCCTGTTACATTATGGGCATAGCTGCGCCAGATAGCCAGCACATCAAATCTGCTGCCAACAAACCCTTTTTCTCCCCATAAGGCAAGGACAGGAATATCCAGCATCTGGTTTTTGTCCGCGCGATCATGTTCCAGATCGATACTGGCGGCCGCGCGATAATCTTCACAGGTTGCATGAATAGTCTGTGGCTGGCTAAAACAGCGTTTATATTCTGCCACAGCCGCAGGCGTATGTGCATCAGGTGTCTTGCCCCAATGACCAAGCTTTTTATCTAGATAAAATGCGGCATTAGCCCCGATAAGCTGTTCTGGCAGAGGGGCAGGCTGGGTCAGAAAGAACCAGTGATAATAGGACATTGCAAAGCGCATATCGGTGGCTCCATACATATCGAGGGTTGGCGCAATATCCAGCACAGCCAGTGCAGCAACATGTTCGCGATAGTCACGTGCAAGCCTATGCGCCACACGCCCACCCCTGTCATGGCCGATAACCCCATAATGCTGGTGGCCAAGACATGCCATAAGCTCTGCCATATCGGCGGCCATTGCACGTTTTGAATAGGGGCTATGTGTGGCATCGGTTTCTGGCTTGTCACTATCGCCATAGCCGCGCAAATCAGCCA
>Ga0181581_10004271_pt1 | contig 11180 bp, 10 predicted proteins | sample 071ome_22_FD_132433 | JGI IMG/M metagenome (GOLD analysis project Ga0181581, IMG submission 132433) | Coastal salt marsh microbial communities from the Groves Creek Marsh, Skidaway Island, Georgia - 071404AT metaG (megahit assembly) | ecosystem: Environmental > Aquatic > Marine > Intertidal...
AAGGCTGCCGTAGCGGCGGCAATTGCCTGGCGGTTCGACGCTCGCATTTCCGTTTTCCCGGAAGTCCGATTCACTTCCGGGCGGCAGTGCAACCGGCCTGCCCCAGGTCAGGTCGTCACGCCAACCCCGCGCCTTGATGTAGTTGGCAATGGAGGCGAACACATCCGCCTCGGAATTCCAGATGTCCCGATTGCCGTCGCCATCATGATCCACGGCGTATTGCAGATAGCTTTCGGGAATGAACTGGGATTGGCCCATGGCACCGGCCCAGGAACTCTTCATCTGCTCGTAGGGAGGAAAGCCGCTCTCCAGCATCTCCAACGCGGCAAAGAACTGGGCACGAAAGAAAGAGGCTCGGCGATTATCGAAGGACAGCGTGGCCAGCACGTTGAACAGCGGTTCGGGTATGGGGTAGGTGCCGAAATTGGTTTCCATCCCCCAGAAGGCTACGATGAAGCGCGGCTGCACACCGTACTTCTCCCCCACTTCCCTGAGCAGGTCCGCATGCCCGATCATGCGCTTCCTGCCATTCTCTATCTTCCAGTCGCTGACCCTGGCGCCAATATAGTCGGCATAGGTCTGTACCCGCTCGGGCTGGGAACGGTCACTGCTGATGATACGTTGTACCGGTGGGGTAATCTCGGAGAACGCCAGTGCCACCGACTCGGCACTGATGCCGCGATCCAGTGCCTCCTGCCTGAGCTCGGCCAACCAGGCATCGAAGCCACGTTCCTGGGCCGCTAACGGGGTCAGGAACATGAGCGTTGCCGTGCTGAGGAGGAGTCCAGCGAAGAGTCGGATCAGGGTCATTGTGTAAGCTTGCCAGAGATGAGCTGAATTAATCGGGTTATCGGCAAGAGAACCATTGGGAACACTGTAAACCTCCACAAGTTATTGCCTGTGGTTGTCCAACCTGTCGCTCTACCTTCAGCAGAGTCAGTGATGGTCGAGACTGCGCCCGAAGCCAAGGATGAGAAACCCGGTGGCGTGTTTTGATTATCTCTGTGTATTCCGTTAACGTATTTGCTCAATTTATTTGGCTAACGGGCTTTCTGTGATCTCAACTCAGCAACGGACTGTATTAAGTCGCTACCCAAAGAAGCGGCCGATCCTTTCTGCAGCGATCGCTGAGATCTATGAGGAGCACTATCGGCGCAATCGAAAAGGCGCTGGCACTGCAACCCGATTTGCACAGAAACTCGAAGCCTGGATGCATCGTCGCGTGGCTTCCGACCTACTGTCTCTTCAACCTGAGTGCACTGCTACTCTGGAAATCGGCGCAGGTAATCTTAATCAGTTACGCTATGAACCAGCGACAGCACCCTACGATGTCGTAGAGCCTTATACTGAACTCTATCAAGATGGGCAGGAGCTGTGCCATCGTGTGCGCTATCACTATCACGATATCGCCGATGTCCCACTACACCATGCCTATGACCGCATCACTTCAATCGCGGCATTTGAGCATCTTCTCGACTTGCCGGCCGTGGTGGCCAGAACTGCTTTGCTGGTCAAGAACGAAGGGACGCTCCGCGTCGCGATACCCTCTGAGGGTTCGCTGCTCTGGTACCTCGGCTGGAGGCTGACAACGGGAGTGCAGTTCTATGCCGAGTATGGTCTCGACTACGGCGAGTTAATGCGCTGGGAACACGTGAATAACTGGCGAGAAATCCAGGCCGTACTCGAGATCTTTTACGGTACTCTCAACCGAAGACTATTCGGAATTTCGCCACAAAGCTCTTTCTATCAGTTTTATGAATGTACAGAGCCTGATCGGGGCGCGGCAAAAGAGTATCTGCAATCTCTGGGGATAGAGGCAATATAGCCACTTTCTTTGCTCGATTCCCCACAGCGGTTTTTCAACTCTGCTTACCATGTACGCCTTACGCATGGCGATTTCAGCCCTGAGATCCAAGGCTCATAAATGCTATCCCTCCTACTATCATCACCGCGCCCATTAACTGTAGAGGCTGAAGCGATTCCTCAAAGAACATCACGCCGACCAGCGTGACAAGTGCAACCGATAAGCCCGTGTACACAGGGTAAAGAATTGACACCGGACTGCCACGCAGCACAAAGATGTAATAGAAAAAAACGAAGCCGTAGATCGCGAGCGCCAACAGCACGACGGGCCATTGCCTCAGCAACAGCATCCAGTAGTTTCCGCCCGGTTGTATGGAGACCCATTTCAACAGCCCATGCGAACTCGCCAGGAAGCTAGCGAGGAGTATGGCATGCAAGGCAAGCGTTATGTTTTTAGGCATCATAATCATTCTTTGTGCTCTTGGCTCGGTCGATGAAAAACGAGGGACGTTGTTTAACCTCTTCATATATCTTGCCTATATAAATCCCAATGATGCCAATGCTGATCATCAGGATACTGCCAAGCAAGAGAATCAAGAGTATTACCGTAGTAAAGCCGTCGACGGCCACACCGGTTATCCAATTAAACAGTGCAACGCTGCCGAGAATCAGCGCAAGCAATAAGGTGATAAAACCCAGAAGAGTCACAATCTGCAAGGGTAGCGCCGTAAATGACGACACTGCCGAAAATGCGTAGCGCAGCAGCGCAAGCCGACTCCAGGAAGAGCGGTTCTTTGCAGTCCGCTGCGGGACCTCGAATTCGATTTCATGGGCCGGATAATTCATCCAGCGTATCAAGCCTCTAAAAAATCGGCTTGATTCAGGGAAATTCAAATAAGCGGCTACCACCTCCCTGTCCAATAGCTTGAAGTCCGTATCGTTCTCAATATCGATCGCAGCAAACCTCTTGAACAGGTGAAAAAAGGTTCGTGTGAGCAGATTTCTTGATAAAGATTCTGTGCCACGCCCGGTCTTTCGAGTGTTTACCACCTTATAGCCTGACTCCCAGGCCTTCACGAGTTCGGGGATTAACTGCGGGGGGTGCTCCAGGTCACTATCGATGATAAGTACAGCGTCATAATCAAGACAGTGCTGTAATCCTGCTTGAATAGCAGCCTCCTTTCCAAAGTTTCTGGTGAGGCTGATTAATTCTATAGCCTGGTTCCTGCTACGTGCTTCCAGTATCGCAGATACAGAATCATCGCTTGATCCATCATCCACAGCGAATAACGTCCAACGATGCTGTTGCATATTCTGTGCTGCACCCATGATCGCCTGCAGACCTTCTACAAGGTCTCTGCCCTCATTGAATACGGGAACAACAACTGCCAAATTTGCCATAGTTAGATCCCTGTTTACCGTCGCCATTCAGTATTTGCCAGAGGGTGATTGATTTCCAATCCTTCAGAGTAAGTAATCCAGCCATCCGGTGAGGTATACCGCAGATAGAGTATACCGCCGTCGGCGAGGCTCACCCTGAGCTGTCCCTGTGACGGCACCTCTGCGAGTCCGCCCAGTTCTTTCGACAGGAAATGCCACTGGCCCTGACTATAAGGACCCGCGGACCAACTGAAGATGCGGTCGACGTAACTGTAGTCAAGACTCAAGGTGGCGTCCGGCCTGTATTTTGATTGAAAGTCCTGCATACGGGACACAAGCGAATCGCTGTCATCCATGAAACAGCGACAATCGCCGTTGTAGACAAGTAATGCGCTAATAGAGCCTGATACCTGATGCAAGAAAAGCGGGTCAATGATAGCAAGCTGAATACCCTCTTCCGGGCGATACTGCGTTTTAAGCGCTTCCAGGCCTTGGGCGAACCAGAACGAGGTCAGGATAGCGTCAGAGGGAATATAGGCGATAGCGTCAGCGTTATTCCAGAGCAATTCGGCATGGGCGTCGAACTCCTTGGCGATGGCGAATACCTTGCTGCGTTCAGTCCAGGCATTGGCTGACAGTAACGACAGCAGTATCAGCGCAGCGCTTGGAACAGCCACTTTGTGCAAGGCTGTTCCCTGTATGCCGCGCAGTGCTGCAGAGCAGAAAATAACTATGGCAATACACAGTGTCAGCCATACCAGGAAGAGATAGCGGTCGGGTGCGTGGATTCCTGGTGATTCAGTTAGTGGCAGAAGGGGACCCATAACACAGGCCACGACCACAATCATGAAAGGCAGATGCACAGGGTTTTTCAGGCCATATCCGACGGCCAGCCCACCGACGATGGTCCAAAAGAGGAGACTAAAGGGCCCAGTTAAGAGTTGTGGTATGGCCAGCAGTCCGAGCGCCACGCCAGACAATAGTTCGACTGCACCTTCTTCGCCTGCGACCCCGTAGCCTCCACTCAGTGAACCCAGCATATAGGCTCGCCAGGCACTGTAGGCAAGCGCCAGCAGCCAGAAAGGTACGCTGGCCCGAATACGGCTGTTCCAGTTGGATTCCGGAATAAACAGTAAGCAAAGTACCAGGGGGACGTAAATCTCTTTGGCCGTCATCGCCAGTCCATAAGCAAGCAGGCTGGCAAGGAGCAGGCTGATTCGAGGCCTGCGCAGGTATCTGACATAAAGAATCAGCGCAGCCAGCGCGAAAACAGCGCCCTCGATATAGTGACGGGTCATCAGCTGCTGCGAGACATGGCTTATCGGTGCGCCGGCCATGAACAGCAGACATCCCATCAATGCATAAGAACGTCCTGTCCACTGGCGCAATAGCGCGTACAGCAGACCCATCACCGCGGCCAGCGCGCCAATCTGATGGAAGTAAAAGAACGTCGGCATCATGCCAAATAATGCCAGGTCAATCTGATAGGAAACCAGTAACCAGGGCGTCAAGTTGGCCGGAGTAAAAGCGCGCCAGATCTCTGGCACAAAGAAATAGTCCAGTATTGGCTGCTGATGAATGGCCAGCAAAATTTGCGTGTCATCCCAGCGCCAGTTAGCGCCCAGCGGATCGACCATCAGCGCCAGGTATAGGGTTGTGGCAACTACCAGCGTGCCAAATAGCAGCATTTCGCCCGTCTTGGCGCTGGAACAGGGGCTTTTCATCGCGTTAAGTCGCAAAATAATGGCCTAAGCCTCGCTTAAAAAGACATTATCACCAAACAGCCCTACGGATTACAGGCACCATGAAACCACGCGCCTGGGCCGTTAACCGGGTCAACCCGGGTTATCGGCAAGTGGAACATAGACATCGGTAAGCATTTCTTCTTCACGAATTTCCGTGCCCACATTGATGTAGTGAAAAATCAGAGGGAACGTCCCCAGCGCTTCGCCACTACCAGGCAGCCACTCCCGGACCAGCCATGCCGCTGTCGTGACATTCTGTCGCGAACCATGATGACGGGCCACCGCGCAGCGACAGGCGGGAAGGGTCTTCTGCACGACGCCGTATTCATTTGGGGCGACGTCACCGTCGAAATTCGTTGCCAGGTCGACTCTGTACTCTTCTGGCGCGACGGCGGATGGATCGTTGTAGTGGATGCCGTAGCTGCGATGCGCGGGAGGCGCCAGGCCATTCGCTCTGCGCCAGGCGACGAACTCCAGCACCGATTGCTGTTCCGTCGCGGGCGGCCCCTTGTGCTCCAGTGCCGCGATTGGGGTTTCCGGAAAGTTGACTATTCTGACTTCAGTCACGGGAGGTGCCGCCTGTGTTATTGGTGAGTATCGGTAATGTCGATGAAGGTGCCTGAGGCAAGTGCGCGCCTAGAAAAGTGCGAGTGGATTGAGTGGCGAACCCATACCCTTCTCGATGCGCAGTGGTGAGGCCATGAACAGGAATTCATAGCGACCCTGCTCTTTGGCCACCCGGGCCACATCGGCGAAATCCAGGTTATCGAAGATGGAGACGCCAAGCGACACCAGCGCGAGGCTGTGCAAGGGCAGGAAGACATCACCGACACCACTGGGTGTCGCATCATTCCACATGTCGTGGCCGATCATGGCGACACCGCGCTCCTTGAGGAACCAGGCGACGTTGGCGTGATAGCCCGCGACACCTTCCGAGGTAGGCCAGGGACCCAGTGCCGCGCGGCGGGTCCAGCGACCGGTGTGCAGCAGAATCACATCGCCGGGCTCCACGGTGACACCCTGGATTTCTTCGAGGGCAAGCAGATCGGCATAGGTGATGGCCGTGCCGGGTTCCACCCAGCCCTTACCCTCCGGGTCCTTGCCCGGGAGCAGTGTGGCATCGAACAGGATACCGCGGGTCACAATGCCGTTGCGGTGCGCATGGATACTTCCCCGCGGACAACCGTCCGCCGCTTCCACCTGTTCCCAGGTGACACCGTTATACCCACTGCCTTCATACATGATGTGACAGTCCAGGGAATCCAGGTGGCTATGGATGGTGCCGTGATAGCTACCGGTGTACTCATAACTGTCCGAGGCGCCGGTGGGACTAACCCGCAGGACTTCCCTGTTCAGTACGGCCGAGGTGTCAGGGGATTCGATCTCGTCTGCCTGCACCACGTCATGGGCCAGTGATACCGTGATGCCTTCAGTGACCAGGGCGGCGGCCTGCAGTCGCTTCTCCGCCGTGATGAAGTTGGCCTGCCCCAGTTCGTCTTCGGGCCCCCAACGCCCCCAGTTCGAGAGTTCCTCCATGGCGCGCTGGAAATCCGCATTGGTCTGCATGGGGCCGGGTCCCTGGGCATAGAGAGTCTGTGTAGAGACCACCAGCAGACTCAGTGACGCTGTCAGGGTAAGTAGCCGCGCTTTGATTCTTGTTGTCATGACGATTCCTCGATCATTGAGTCAGTAATATGGAGCAGAGACACTATTCAAGAGACACTATACAGGAGTTCGCTGCATGCGCTGTCAGCGAATGACACAGGGTGCATAGCGCGGGTCGCGAGACAGGCGTTGCGCCTCAGCGACCGTGGCTGACACGCCAGCCAGCTCTCCTGACGCTGCACTGGCCTCCAACCACAGCCTGGCAAGATGGGCATCGTACGAGAGCAAGCCAGCCATGCCCTTAAACGCACTGGCCTCCGACTGTGGGTCTGCCAGGGCGCTGAGGTAGCCTGGATTCTGCTCCAGCTGCAGCCAGTGCGCACGATGGGGCGCAGCGTCTTGCCGCAGGGCCATGCCGGCGGGTCCCGGGTTGTACTCGGGCTCGCAGACCGCAATGCCGTTCACATACGCCACAGGCGCAGGTGATCGCAGCAGGGTCAATGGCCCCAGCGTCAGCATCAGAACAAGGACAAAGAATCCGGCGAGCAGCCAGCCCTTGCGCGGGGATCGGGTTAATGTGTTCAATTGTCAGCCTCCTTGCCTTTGCTTGCCCGGTCTTATCAATTGGCACTTGTCACAGCTTACCCTCTGCACCAGGAGCCTGCCGGGCAATCAGGGCCGAGCGAGTCTGGCCTGCGGAGCCAGATGCTAACAGAAAACACCCCTGGCAAGCCCTGCAGCCGCGATACCCCAGCGCCGCGAGCAAGGAGGCTCCCGGGTCGGTGCAAGCCTCCTCGCTAAACTTGGCTCGGCGCTGCGCCCTTATCACCACCGAGCTCGCACCTGAACACAGACAGCACTTCGCCATCGGGATTCCGCGTCTCGCGCTCGAAGCCAAAACCCAGGCGTTGCGGCAGCCGGATCGACGGCCCGTTATGGGGCACGGTGATTGCCAGCAGGGTCGGCAAGCCCCTTCAACTGCACCAACCAGAGCCCGCGCCCTTCCCGATAGCCTGGAATAATCCGTTGCTGCAGGTAGGCGCTTGCGCCCTTCACATCGCTCACATCATGATTGACGATGAATTCACGCCAGGCAGGTTCCGACGGCAGACTGAGCATGAAGCGGGCATCCGCCTCGGTAGCCTCCCTTAGTGACAGCCGCTCTGTAGTAAGCAAGTGCTTACTCAAAAAATTAACCCCTCGCATTAAAACACCAGACTGCCCACCCGCCTGCGCGGCATAACATCCCTCGTGCTGGGACGGCCGGCCCGCATCCGGGAGTGTAAGCGGCGGCGCCCCTGCTTCGCAATTTGCTGTGCTGTCCGCTACACTCTGCCCCCGGATTCAGCGCCGCCACCAGGGCGCGGCGCCGCAACCGGGCACCCTCGGCCGGACAGCTGGCTGAGCCAGACCGAGGGCCTAAAAGCGACAGCTTCGCCGCGCATCGGCTGGCGGGCTACCTTCATCACCATAGATACGACACAAGGACATTCAGGCAATGGCTACCATCACGATCGACGGCAAAGAATACGATACCGACACCCTCTCGGACGAGACCAAGGCGCAACTAGGCAGCCTGCGCTACGTGGACTCCGAACTCGCGCGCCTGCAGGCCCAGGTCGCCGCCCTGCAGACGGCCCGTATCGCCTATGGCCGTGCCCTCAAGGAGACCCTGGAACAGGGCCAGGCGCCGCAGGACGAGGAAGTTGCCATCGAAGGCCTGGGCGACACGATTCGCTTCGACTAGGGCTCTCAGACAGCGCAGCCAAACGGTCGCCACTTGGCGGCCGTTTTAGTTTGTGCGCCACTCATTTTCAGCGCAACGCATTGGCCATTTCAGTGGCACCCTTGCCGTTTCCGGCAGCTCGAGGCCACGAAACGGGCTTTGCGACACGCCCGCAAGGCGATGTGTCTCTGCAACTGCAAATGTCCGGTTTTACTAGCGCCAGGCTGCCCTCTTACCTGGTGATCACTCCATCTTCCTGAAATTGGGATATCGTAAAAATATGGCCTTCATAGCACCAGGCAAAGTAGGTGACGTGTAGGTAGAGTGCCAAATCTAACTTTTTGTTATAGCTGGTAAAAATATCGCTACTGACAATATTTTGCGGCAAAATTTCGTGACGAAATGTAGGTGATCTGTAGGTAGCACATAAACTTTTCAAAAACGCCATTGATAAGTCTTTAAATTCCAATAATTTTTCTAAGAGTTCAACTTGGTCGCTCACTACTGGTGCTGATGCACTTACCGGTACCGGCGCAAATGATCTGTTCGTATCCACAGAAGCCACACTGTCTTCCGCTGACATTCTGGATGGCGGCGCAGGCACCGATACCCTTCGCTACGCCTCCTCTGGTGCCGCGGCGGTGAGTGAATCTGGATTCGAATCCAAGAACATTGAAATCGTCTCTGTGACTTCTGACGCTGTAGGTGGAACTACATTCGACCTGTCCGGTGCAGCCGGTCTATCGACTGTACGTAACTTCAATAGCTCCCAGAACCTGACAGTCAGCGGCCTGAATGCTATTACTGACGTCACTCTGGACTATGTGGGCAGCCCTGATAACTCTATTGCGCCCAACACGACTATCAACTACACGGCGGCTGGTACTGTCGGTACCAACACCCAAAATGTATCACTGATCAGCAATAGCAATGCGAATGGCGGTGCTATCGGTACTCTGACCGCTAATGGTGTTGAGAACTTCGCTGTGACCACATCTGGTGGTTCCAGCGTACTAACAGGCATAGCATCTACTTCACTCGATACTGTAACAGTAGCTGGTGATCAAAATTTGACTATCACTGGAATGCTGGTTGGCGCAGACACTGTTGATGCGAGTACTTTCACCGGCAATCTGAGTGTAGTACTTGATTCAGCAGGCACGGCAAAAGACGTGGTAGTTACTGGTGGTTCTGGTAACGACACTGCTAACTTCTCCGCTGGCTTCGAAGCTTCTGACAGCTTTGACGGTGGAGCTGGCACCGACACTCTGGGTATCCTGAACGCCGTTGCAACTGGCACTCCAGCCGGCACGCTGAAAAACGTTGAAATCCTGGACATCACTGACGCCGCGACTGGCACAGTGGACATGGATAACTTCGCAGGCGTGACGAAGGTCATACTAAACGCCGGTATTGCTGCTGGTGCGACCAGCACAATCGACGACGCCGTTTCTGGCATTGAAGTTGAAGTGGATTCTGCAAACCTCGGCGCCGACAATCTGGTTGTTGACCTGAAGACAGACGGCACTGCAGATGAAATCACCGTCACTATCGATCGCGTAACTGGCGCGCACAGCATCGCTTCTATCAATGCAGCCGACGCTGAAACGCTTACTATGTCTTTCGACGATGACTCCACTGCAAACACTACTGCGTCTTTCACTGTGACTTCTCTGACAGCGACGGACTCTACTAAGTGGGTGCTGTCTGGTGACGCGACTACTACTATCTCTGCAACTGTAGACCCAACCACAGCGGTCCTAGCTAACGTGGACGCGAGTGCAATGACTGGCAAGCTGTCTATTGCTGGCACTGACTTCGCTGCCGCCGGTGCGACCATCCTTCTTGGATCTGGAGCAGACACCCTGACTTTCGCGACAGCTACTGGCGCAGACACCATCACCCTGGGTGGCGGTGCTGATACTATGGTTTACAACGCGGTAGCCCAGTCTGACTTCGACACAGATACCATCACTGACTTCGTATCTGGCACAGACAAGTTCAGCTTCCAGTTCGCCAACCCTGTACTGAACTTCCTGGGCAACAAGTCCAGCTTTGGTCAGTCCCACGGTGCATTGAGTGGCGGTGCGACTCCGGCAGCTGGTCTTGACGCGGTATTTCAGATCGACGATCAGATCCTGTGGATCGACAACAACGATGACGGTACCTTGGACAACAACGACTTCCGTATCAAGCTGACTGGTGTAACCGCCCTAACAGCTGCTGATGTGGGTCTGTCTGCTTCTGGCAACACAGTTACTCTGTCTGCCGCTGCCGCTAACGTTGGTCTAACTGGCACACCTACCAATGCAGACAAGAACACCACCAACTTCGCTGATACCATTAAGTCCACCATTCCGTTCCTCGCCGGTTCTACCGTTGCGGGCGGTCTGGGCACTGATACTCTGGAATTGACCTCTGCCGGTGCAGTGGGTGCGATCCCAGCGACTATCACTGCAGTTGAAGTATTGAAGCTGGGCACCGTAAGCACCACTGCTAACACAGGTGTTGCTTTCGCAGCAGGTGGTAACTTCACCTCGGTAACAGGTTCCAGTAACGCTGACGCCGTTACTTCTACCAACCTGGTTGCTTCAGCCACGGGTAGCATCTCTCTCGGCGCCGGTGCTGATACTCTGGCCCTGACTGGCTGCCTGGGCGGTACCATCGACATGGGTGACGACAACGATACCGTTACTTCCACGGTCGGTGCCGCTATTACTGGCACTATCCGCGGTGGTGCAGGTACCGATACCCTGATCCTGGCGGCTGGTGACAACATCTCCGGTGCAACCGTTTCCCAGTTCGAAGCGGCAACCGTAACCGGCGCTACCCTGTCTCCGACCCAGTACAACAGCCTCGGTACGATCACCAACACCGGTACCGCTACCATGAGCACTAACGGTACTGTGACTGGTGCCATT
>Ga0181581_10004272_pt1 | contig 11178 bp, 8 predicted proteins | sample 071ome_22_FD_132433 | JGI IMG/M metagenome (GOLD analysis project Ga0181581, IMG submission 132433) | Coastal salt marsh microbial communities from the Groves Creek Marsh, Skidaway Island, Georgia - 071404AT metaG (megahit assembly) | ecosystem: Environmental > Aquatic > Marine > Intertidal zone...
GGCCTTCTTTTTATGACTCATTACCTGGTGTGTTTGAAACTAAAACAGATATGCATATAGGTTATCCAAGAACGGAGTATCATTGTAAAAAATGTGGCGGTCATCACGGTCATATATTTGAAGACGGGCCAAAACCAACAGGTAAAAGATATTGTAATAACGGTACTTGTTTAGTGTTTAAAAAAAATGAAAACAAATATTAAAGAATTAATAAAAATCAAAAAAGAACTTTTAAGTCTTTTAAAACAATTAGTAAGTATTGACACATCTTATCCTCCAGCCAATACCAAAATATTTGATCAATTTATAAGAAAATATTTAATTGGATCAGGATTTGTCATTAATTCCTATTATCAAAGTAATAAAAACAAAATTAATACCGTTGTAAAAAATTATAAAGGTTTTAAAAAATCATTAGTTTTTAATTCGCATATCGATACTGTTAAACCTATTTTAGAAGAATGGAATTCTAATCCGTTTAAATTAGATATTAAAAAAAAATATTCTACTGGGCTTGGTTCAGTTAATTGTAAATCAAGTGCTGCTGTGCATTTATACCTAGCAAAAAATTTTAAAAAATTATTTCCAAATTTTAATTCTAATATTACTTTTACTTTTGTGACAGATGAAGAAAATTTGGGGCCGGAAGGAACTTTGTTTCTTAGGGATAAAAAAATTATTAATCCTCACACCTTAATTCTTGGTGCGCCTACAAATAACAATATGCTGATTGAAGAAAGGGGCGTGTTTTGGACACAAGTTGAACTATTTGGAAAAACGTCACACGCTGGAGAACCTCAAAAAGGAATTAATTCAATTACTAAAGCTGCAAAATTAGTAAATCTAATTGAAAATAAGTATAAAAAATATTTAAATAAATTTAACATAGGTTTTCATAAATCAACTATAAGCATTGGAATAATTAATGGTGGAGAAAACGTAAATGTTGTTCCATTTAAAACTACATTATTAATTGACAGGCGTATTACTAGTAAAGAAACTATAAAAAAATCCTATAATCATCTTAAAAATTTTATATTTAAATATTTTAAAAATGTAAAAATTAAATTTTTAACAGGAACTAACCCTTTTAAATCAGACTCTAAAAATCAATATTTGATTTCTCTTAAGGACGCATTTAGGTCTATTTACAAGAAAAATCCAAAATACCTATCTTCTATTGGCGTAAGTGATGGAAGGTACTTTGCAGATGAAAAAGTCAATATTATTAATATTGGACCTGGATCTGGAGAAGAGGGTCATCGATCTAATGAAAAATTAATTAATGATGATATTATTAATTATTATTTAATTTTAAAAAAGTTTTTACAAAAAACAAATTGAACGAATTGATATTTTTAGGTACTTTAATTTAATTATGTTAGATTTATTAATCAAAAATGCAAAAGTTTGCACTTCTAGTGATTTATTTAGATCAGATATTGGAATTAAAGATCAGAAAATAGTTCAATTGCAAAATAATATAACAACAGAATCAAAAGAGGTTTTTGATGCAAAAGATAAATTTGTTTTACCAGGAGGAGTAGATGGACATTGTCATTTATCACAACCAACAAATGACGGCTCAGAGTTTGCAGATAATTTTGAGACTGGCACGCGTTCAGCTGCTTATGGAGGAACCACAACTGTCATACCTTTTGCGCTTCAGTTTAAAGGTCAAAGTCTAAGAAAAGTGATTGATGATTATCATTTGAAAGCTAAAGACCAATGTTATGTAGATTATGCATTTCATACAATCATCACTGATGCTAATAAAACTATCTTAAATCAAGAATTGCCTGCAATTATTAAAGACGGTTATACGCATTTTAAAATTTATATGACTTATGATGATCTTAAATTGAATGACAGGGAAATTTTAGAGGTTTTAGAGGCAGCTGGAAGAGAAAAAGCAACCGTTATGGTTCATGCAGAAAATCATGAATGTATAAATTGGTTGACTGAAAAACTAGAAAACGAAGGAAAAACCCAACCTAAATATCATGCAGATTCAAGACCTGATATAATTGAAGCAGAAGCTACTAATAGAGCTATATCATTATCAAGACTCACAAATACTCCAATTCTTTTTGTTCATATTTCAGGAAGAGAAGCAATCGAAGCAATAAGAAATGCTCAAAGCAAAGGATTCAAAATTTATGCTGAAACTTGCCCTCAATATCTATTTTTAGAGAGAGATAATTTAGATTTGGAAGGATTTGAAGGTGCAAAATATATTTGCAGCCCACCGCCAAGAACTAAGGAAGACCAAGCACATGTTTGGAATGGTTTAAGCAATGGAACTTTTGATGTATTTTCATCTGATCATTCACCATTCAATTTTAATGGCTCAAAAGGCAAGGCTGTAAAAGGAAAAGATGCGTCATTTAAAAATATACCAAATGGTATTCCTGGATTAGAAACAAGATTAGCATTACTTTTTTCAGGAGGTGTATTAAAAAATAAAATATCAATAAATAAATTTGTTGAACTTACTTCAACTAAACCAGCAAAAATTTATGGTTTGTATCCAAATAAAGGAACAATCGCTATTGGTTCAGATGCTGACTTGGTAATTTGGGACACAAATATAAAAAAAATTATTAAGAATACAGACTTACATCATAATGTTGATTATACACCTTATGAAAATATAGAAGTTAATGCATGGCCTAATTCTGTTGTGTGTCGAGGTAAAATTATTGTAAATAATTATGAGCTTTTAGCAAAAAAAGGGTTTGGTAAATTTCAGAGATCAGAATTATCAAATTATGTATATTAATTAACTAAATATTACTTAATTTTTTTTAAAATCTAACATTATTTAATTAAAAATTATCTTGCTAAACAGCTTTTTTTCTATTTTACTTGTAAATAATTTAACAACCAAAAAGGAGAAAACATGAAAAAAATAATAAGTATATTGTTTGCCTTTTTAATTTCTTTTAGTGTTGCTAATGCTAAAATTATATTAAAAGCTGGGCACACAGCAAATCCTGACGAGCCTTACCATATCGGAATGCTTGAATTCAAAAAAGTAGTTGAGCAAGAAACAAAAGGTGAAGTTGAGATTCAAATTTTTCCAAATGGTCAATTAGGATCTGAAAAAGAGATGATCGAAGGATTAAAATTAGGCACAGTTGATATAACTAGTCCATCGAATGGTAATCTTACAAACTTTGTCCCTGAGTTAGGTATTTTTGATTTACCTTTCTTGTTTAGAGATAGAGCACATATGTATAAGGCAATGGATGGAGCTCCAGGAAAAAAATTATCTAGCGCAATGTCAGATAAGGGATTTAGATTATTAGGTTTTTATGAAGCAGGCGTAAGACATATTATGACAACTTCTAAGCCTATTAATAATATAAATGATCTAAAAGGACTTAAAATCAGAACTATGGGTGTACCAGCACACGTATCGTCATTTAATGCTTTTGGAGCAAAAGCAACACCAATGGCTTACGGTGAATTATATGGGGCGCTTCAGCAACAAGTAGTAGATGGAGCAGAAGCTGCTAATACAAACTATAATTCGAAAAAGTTCTATGAAGTGGCACCTTATTGGGCTCAAATTGGTTGGACAGCACTAGTAGCAGATTTAATTATGTCAGAGGAAAAATTTAAATCTTTACCAAAAAATGTTCAAGCAGCTTTGCTAAAAGCTGGGCTAGCGTCAGCTGCAGTTGAAAGAAAAGCTTATTCTGATAGCGATAATTCATTACTTGATAGTTTGAAAAAACAAGGAGTAAAAGTTACATATCCAGATCCAAAAGGATTTAGAGAAGCTTCAAAAGCAGTTTATGACGAGTTTGTTAAAACATCATCGTCAAAAGACATTTTGAAAGCAATTCAAGGAATGTAGTTTTTTTCAAAAAAAATAGAGTGGGCGCTTTTTAGCGCCCATTTTTTTATGGAAAAATTTTTAATTTTATTAAGAAAAATTGTTGATTGGTTTGTTATAATATTTTTTATTTACATGGTTTTAGCCGTGTTTTATCAAGTTCTAGGAAGATATATTTTTAATTACAAGTTAGGAATTGCTGCAGAAACAGCTACATACTCTCAAATTTGGATGGTTTTATTAGCATCTGGAGTTGCAATGCGAAAAAACATGCATGTTGGCGTTGATATTTTATTAAGAAAATTGTCTTTAAAATATCAAAAATTTATAATTTTTTTTACATCATCAGTTTCTATTATTTTTTTATTAATGGCTTTAAAAGGTACTATAAAATTAATTTTAGTAGGTTATGAATCTACCTCACCTGCATTAGGAATTCCTATGTGGATTCCATACATGTCAGTACCTATAGGTATAATTTATATTATTTTGGAATTAGTAATTTTAACAATTTCTAGATTACAAATAAGAAAAATCAAATGACTTTAATATTAATCTTATTTATTTTTTTATTGATCTTTGGAACGCCTATTGTTTTTTCTCTAGGCGTAGCAGCAACATTCACTCTTGTTGCATACAATGTTCCTTTAGCACTAGTTGCTCAAAAAATTTATGGAGGACTTGATAAATTTACTATTATGGCAATCCCTTTTTTTATTCTTACAGGAATAATTATGGAGAAGGGGGGCATAGCAAAAAGAATAATTGATTTTGCTACTGCGTTGGTCGGATGGATCACCGGTTCACTGTATCTTGTAGCTGTTGTAGCAGGAACTGGATTAGCAGCTATTTCAGGATCTGGATCCGCAGACACAGCTGCTATGTCATCTATCATGTTACCTCAGATGAAAAGAAGAGGGTATAATATAGATTTCGCTGCAGCAATTATGGCATGCAGCGGTTCTTTAGGTACTATAATACCTCCAAGTATAATGATGGTAGTCTTAGCAACAATTTCTAATCAATCTGTTGGGGCTCTTTTTCTTTCAGGTATTTTACCAGGATTGCTTTGTGCATTATTGCTATTAGTTAGCGGATATTTAAGAGCAAAGACAAATAAAAATGAGTCTAAAGATTTGCATAAGTTTTCTTTTAATTATTTAATTTCAACTTTTTTAAAAGCTATACCTGCTTTAACACTCCCAGTTATTATTGTTGGAGGAATAGTTGGCGGTATTTTTACACCTACAGAAGCTGCATCAGTAGCAGTATTAACCGGGTTAATAATTTCAATTTTTATTTATAAAGAAATTAAATTTAGAGATTTACCTCAAATTATCTTACGGGCATCAAGCATTGCCGCAACAGTTATGTTAATTATTGCTACGGCAAATGTTTTTTCTTGGTTTATTGCCAGTCAACAAATCCCTCAAAAAATTGCAGACCTAATGTTAGGTTTTTCCGACAGCAAATTATTATTTTTAATTTATGTAAATTTATTACTTCTACTTATTGGGATGTTTATGGAAAGTATTTCTGCAATTTTAATTTTGATCCCAGTTTTAATGCCAGTAGCTATTTCTTTTGGAGTTGATCCTTTACATTTTGGTTTAATTATAATTTTGAACTTATCAATTGGAATGGTGACACCACCTTATGGTATAACTTTATTTGTGGCGAGTTCTATAGCAGAGAGATCAATAGTTGATGTATCAAAAAAATTATTAATTCCACTTTCATTAATGCTAATAGTTTTATTTTTAGTTACTTATTTTCCAGAAATTTCTTTATACTTGCCTAATAAATTAATGGGATACAAATAATGAAAAAAAATTTTCAAGGAACTTTTTCCGTAACTGTAACACCAACCAATTTTGATGGATCAATAAATGTTAATTCTTTAAAAAAATATTTTAATTGGCAAATACAAAAAAAAATTGGAGGCCTAATTATTCTTGGTAGTACAGGAGAATTTTTATCTATTAGTAATATTAATAGAATAAAGATGATTAAAGAGTCTATCGCAATTATTGAGAAGCGAATTCCTCTTCTTGTTGGAACTGCAGCAGAAAATACAAATGAAGCCATAGAATTATCTGCACAAGCCCAGAAGCTAGGCGCAGATGGAGTTATGATTATACCTCCATTTTATTCAACGCCAACACCAGAAGAATTATATAATCATTTTAAATTGATAAGTTCTGAGATTGATATTCCAATTATGGTTTATAATAACCCAGCAACATCTAATATTGATATTTTACCGGAGCATTTTAAGGAACTTGCAAAAATTAAGAATGTTAAGTACTGCAAAGAATCTACTATGGATGTAACTAGAGTAAGAGAGATTATTAAACAAACAAAAGGGAAAATTAAAGTTTTTGGAGGAATAATGGGTTACGAGTCTTATCTCGAAGGTGCTGTTGGCTGGGTTTCTGTCCCATCAAATTTAGTTCCTTACGAAGGAACAAAAATATTTAAAGAAATAGTAAAAAATAAAAAGTTTGTTAAAGCTAAAAGAGTTTATGATGAAATTTTACCAGTCATAAAATTAGTTGGAGGTCATTATTATGTTGCAGCTACAAAGCATATGCTAAATTTAATGGGTTTTGATGTTGGCAAACCTTTATTGCCTAGATTAGAATTAAATAGAATAAAAAAAAAAGAGTGTTTAAATATTTTTAAAAAGCATAAGTTAAAAGTAAAATAATAACTTATGAAAATTGAAGATAGTCAATTTGAAATTAATTCAAAAAAAATTACTTTTTCATTTGAAGGAAAAAAATATGAAGCATATGAAAATGAAACAATAGTTTCAGCTTTAGTAAGAAATGAGATTAAAGCTTTTAGAATTGACAAAGAAAATAAAGAACGAGGACCATATTGCAATATTGGTTTTTGTAATGATTGCCTTGTCTCAGTAAATGAAATTGCCACAACAAAAGCATGCATAACCAAACTTAAGGATGGTGATAAGGTTCTAAAGCATCAGTATAGACCAAAGTTAAAAATTGAAGCAGAGGAAAAATCTAAAAAGAGCGTAAGAATTAAAACTAAAATTATAATTCTTGGTGCAGGCCCAGGCGGTTTAAATGCAGCTAAAGAGTTTTCAAGAAATGCCATAGATTATATTTTAATTGATGAAAAAGACTCGATCGGAGGTCAGTATTTTAAGGATGTTAGTTCCATTTATAAAAATGTAGATAAAAAAGGATTAGACTCACAGTATTTACAATTATCTCAATTTAAGAACTTGTTGAAAAATGATGACAATAGAACTTTTTTAAATTGTAAAGTCTGGGGAGTCTTTAAAAAAGGTCCTGCTGAATTTGAAATTTGCGCCGATCAAAAAGGAAAAGACTTAAGATTTATTACTTCTAAATTAATTGTTGCTACTGGCTCTTATGAAAAACCTTTTTATGTGAATGGTTGGCACTTACCAAATGTAATGGGAACGGGTGCAGCACAAATATTTTTGAAATCTCATAAAGTTTTCCCTGGTAAAAATGTAGTTATATGCGGAAACGGTCCTTTGAATTTTCAACTAGCTTCAGAACTATATAAAAAAGGTTTAAAAGTAATCGCTATAGCTGAAACTGGGAAAAGTCCATTTAAGAATTTTTTAAGTTCTTTTATGTGTTTTATATTATCACCGCTAATTTTTTTTAAAGGTGTTATAGATTACTTAAAGCTTTTAAATCGAGGCCCTAAAATTATTCATGAACATGTTTTAAAAGAAATTAAAGATGATAATGGAAAAAAAACTATCATTTTAATAGACAAAAATAAAAAATATAAAGAAATAAATGACATTGATGTTGTCTGTTTAAATTATGGATTTTATCCTAATAATGATATTGCAAGACTTCTAGGTTTATCAGGAAGCTTTAATAAAAAAAAAAATTATTTTGAATTAAAGAAAAACTTATTTGGTGAAACAAGCGATGAAAATGTTTATTTTATTGGAGAAGCGGCTAGAAACGTTGGTGCAGCTGTTTCTCTTTACGAAGGTAAGCTAGCGGCATTAAATATAATTAATAAAATTACTAATAGTAATAATCTAGTAAAGATTTTTTTTGGAAAATTAAATTATTATAGATCAATTTTATTTCAATATTTTCTTTGGAAAATATTTTCAAAATCAATAAGCAATGTTGAAAATATTAGTGAAGAAACTATTGTTTGCAGATGTGAAAATGTGAAATTTATTCAAATTAAAAAATTTTTATCACAAGATCATATCGACTCCGGGTTAATAAAGAGAATTACAAGATTAGGAATGGGCAGGTGCCAAGCAAGATATTGTTCTCCTGCTTTGACAGAATTGTTTCAAAATAAATTTGATAACGATAATTTTAAGGACTTAATGTTTGCTCCGCAGAATCCAATCCAACCAGTTAATATTGAGCAGGTGGCCCATGAAAAAGAGGAATGGTATGGATATATAGCTGACGATTTGCCAAAATTATTTAAGACAAATTTAAGTAGCAAGAAAAGCTTTAAACATAAGGTTGCTATTATAGGCGCTGGAATTATGGGTGTTTCAGCGGCGTATTATCTTTCTAAAAGAGAAAAGGATTTATGCCTTATAGATTTGAAGCAACCAAATTCACAAGCGTCTGGTTCTAATGCTGGATCGCTACATCTTCAATTACTCTCATATGACTTTGATCCAAAAAATTCTGAACAGAAAGAAAATCTAATAAAGTTGTTAAGTGTTCAAAAAAAAGCAACTGAAAAGTGGAAAGAATTAGAGAGTGAATTAAGAAGCGATTTTGAGATTTCTACAGACGGCGGTTTAATGTTAGTAGAGAATGATTCAGATCTTAAAAAATTAATTAACAAGGTAGAACTAGAGAAACTAGCTGGAGTTGACACACAAGTATTAGAGTTTGATCAATTCCATTCCAAATTTCCTTTAATTTCAAAAAAAATGAAATATGCAGGTTATTGTCCGGGAGAAGGAAAAATTAATCCTTTATTAGCTACAAATAAAATATTTGAATCTTTGGTCTCAAAAAATATTAGCAGTTATTTGAATGACAACATTCAATCAATAGAAAAAACAAATTTTGGTTTTAAGATAATCACAAGTTCATCAATAATTGAAACGGAAGTTTTACTATGTTGTGCTGGATCTTGGTCTAACCAAATAGCTAATTATTTAAATTTACCTTTGAAAGTAAGGAGCATTCCTCAGCAAATGATTGTAACTGAACCGGTAGAGTATCAATTGAAAACTTTAGTTGCACATATAGGCCGACACTTAACTTTAAAACAAGCTACTAACGGAAACTTTATAATTGGAGGTGGGTGGACCGCAGAAAGCTCAAAATTAACTGGGCATACGCATTGTAAGTTAGATAGTTTCGAAGGAAATTCTTGGGTAGCAAACAGGGTTATTCCTTCATTAGGCAAAATTAAAATAATTAGGTCCTGGGCAGCAATGAGTGTAGATGTTGGCGGTTATCCTTTAGTAGGAGAACATCCAATGATGAAAAATTTTTATGTAATGGTTTCTTCAAATGGTTATACACTTGGACCAGTGTTAGGTGAAATTATCTCAAAACAAATATTAGATAATAAATCTGACTTTAGTTTTTTTGAAAACTCAAGAATTTGTTAAAGTGTTAAATCAAAAATTAAAAAACACATATATTGTTTTTTTATCTCTAGTAACTTTTTCTTTATTTGTTGTCATGGACTCAATAGCTAAATATCTAGCTGATTATTGTAATGTCAGCCAAATAATATGGGGAAGATATTTTTTTCATTTAATTTTTTTATTTTTTATAATTAGCACAGGCAACAAAAGGATTAATTATAAAAAAAATTTAAAATTTCAGTTTTTAAGATCTTTATTTTTAATTTTAACTACAATTTTTACTTATTATTCGGTCAAATATAACGATTTAATAAATTTTTACATAATTTTTTTTCTCACACCACTAATCGTTTATTTAATGAGTAATTTTTTTTTAAAAGAAAAAATTTCAAAATTAAGTTTGTTATTAATTGTTTTAACATTTTGTGTTATCGTTTATGGACTTCAGCCATCTACGCAAAATATAAATTTGAATATTTTTCTTCCCTTTTTGACTGTATTGTCTTTTGCATGTTATCAATTATTCACTAAGTTAATAGCAAAAGACTCAGACCCATTTTCATCAATTTTTTACACAGCATTTCTTGGAGGAATTGTTTTTTCTATCATTAGCTTTATAAACTGGATACCTATCAACGATCCAATAATATGGTTAACACTTGTGATATTAGGTTTAATTGGTTTTGTGTCTCACTATATTTTTTCAATAATACTATCAACTACTAATCTTAATTTTATTTCAAGTTTTCAATATTCTCAGTTAATTGTAGCTTCAGTTATCAATTATTATTTTTTTCAAAATCCAATTGATACAAAAAAAATGATAGCTATAATATTAATAATTATATTTGGAATAATTTTTATAAAAAATGAAAAACAAAGAAAGTTTTGATCAAGACATCATTCGCTCTAAGACAATCTTAAGAAGCAAATCAAAAGATTATAAAAAAAACTTTCAAACTATAGAAAATTTTATAAAGCAAGAAGTTGAAGAAATTGAAAAGCTTCAAAAAAACAACTCACCCATTATTCCAGAAATTAATTTTAGAGATCTTAACGAAAAAACAGATCTAGCTTTAATTGCCGATATTAAGAAAAAAGGATGTTTAGTTGTTCGAGATGTTTTTAATGACGAGCAAATAAGCGAATGGAATAAAGATATTGAGCAATACATTGACCAAAATAATTATTATGAATTACAAAAAGAAAAAGCTGATCTAGATAAATACTTTAGTAATTTAAAAGCGGGTAAGCCCCAAATTTTTGGTTTGTATTGGTCTAAGACTCAAACCAATATCAGACAGTCAAAAGAATTAGATAAAGTTAAAAAGTGGATTAATAATTTATGGACTTTTAAATACGATAATTATGAAGTCTTTGATCCAAACAAAGAATTAATTTACGCAGATCGTGTTAGAAGAAGAGAACCAGGCGACTCTACTTTAGGGCTTTCACCACACTGTGATGCTGGGTCTGTAGAGAGATGGATCGAGACTAATTATCAAAAAATTTATGAAAAAGTATTTGCTGACCAATTTGAAAGCTATGATCCATTTGATGGTAAATATAGAGATCAAACAGATTTAATTGAGTCTCCTGCAGTTAGTAATACGTTTAGAACTTTTCAAGGCTGGACAGCATTAACTAAACAAGGACCAAAAGATGGAACTTTACAATTAATTCCAATAGCAAAAGGCATGGCTTATGTTTTAACTAGAGCTTTGTTAGA
>Ga0181581_10004284_pt1 | contig 11154 bp, 9 predicted proteins | sample 071ome_22_FD_132433 | JGI IMG/M metagenome (GOLD analysis project Ga0181581, IMG submission 132433) | Coastal salt marsh microbial communities from the Groves Creek Marsh, Skidaway Island, Georgia - 071404AT metaG (megahit assembly) | ecosystem: Environmental > Aquatic > Marine > Intertidal zone...
GTATATAAATGATGCTGCGAGAGCTCCATTTTTGTTTTCAAACAAAAGGATACTTAATTTATAAATAAAAACTATGGAAAGGGATGATAAAGTAATATCAATTAATATTTGTGCCTTCAGTAATCCTGTTATAAAAGTATAAATTGGGTATAGTGGCATGTATATATGGTTTGAAGGAATCTTCCCAGAAAAGATTTCTTCGCCCATTAGATCGTATGCAAGAGCATCGGGAAAAATATCAAATTTATAGAATGTAAGAAAAAGAACCCTTATTGTCATTGCTAAAGCAACAATAAGTAACAATGCTTTATTCTCTTTGAGCGTGCTTAAAAGGATCACTTATTTGAGCCAATCCTTAGGCTAGAAAATCTCAAATAATTCGACCTTTTATATTCTTGTTTGAAAACTCTTATATTGTCAAGAATAATGCCAGAAGTAAAACTCAAAAAGGCAACAATCATCAGGGAAACACTTAGAAGTAATGAAGGAACCTTAAGGACTAGCCCAGTTTCAAGAAAAGAAATAAGGATAGGTATAAAAATCATTATAGAAACGATAAAAAAACCTAAACTTATAAAACCAAAAAAAAATAATGGCTTTTCATTCTTTAGAAGCATCAATATTTGTCTTAAGATTTTAGATCCATCTTTGTATGTATTTAACTTACTATGTGAGCCTTCTGGTCTAGCATAATAAGGCGTTTCCAATTCTGAATAACTTGCTCCGATTTGGAGTGTATGTATCGTAATCTCAGTCTCAATTTCGAAACCTCTAGACAAAATAGGGAAAGTTTTGACAAATCTCTTAGAGAAAACTCTATAGCCAGATAACATATCTTTAAGATTCCCCCCAAAAAGCATTGAGACAAACTTTGTTAAGAATTTGTTTCCTATAATATGTCCAGCTCTGTATGCCAATTCTTTATTAATTGGAATTCTTGAACCAACGACCATATCATAATTATTAGAAAATAGTTCTTCTATCATCTTTATTAATGAATTTGCATCATAGGTAGCATCTCCGTCGACTAGAACATATATATCTGCTTGAATATCAGCAAACATTCTTTTCACAACATTCCCTTTTCCTTTGAAAGGTTCTTTATAGACGATTGCTCCATGCCTTTTAGCTATAGTAGAGGTAGAGTCAGTTGAACTATTGTCATAAACATATATTTTAGAGCTAGGAAGTACTTTGCTAAAATCATCAATTACTTTTCCGATGGTTTTTGCTTCATTAAAGCAAGGGATCAATACAGCAATTTCATAATTTTCTATATTAATTTTCATGTTTTTTCATTAAAAAGATTTCTCTATCCATTTCGTGTACCTTAACCGAATCCACAATTTCAAATTTTCTTGAAAACTCTTCGAGGAAGCTATCATGATTATAAGATTCGAAGATATCTTTTCTAGAGTTTAGCAACTTTTGTACCTGAGAATCATTTTTTGGTACAAACTCAATAATCAACCATTTTCTTGTAATCTTTTCGAAAAGCTTAACAACGTTAGACATCGGAACATTATTGGAAATACAAATGTGATGAATAAGAGCTAGGGCAAGAACCATATCAGCTCCAATCCTTTCGAAGATTGAATCTCTTTCATGATTTAACCAGCCTATGGAAGGAGAAGGGCTAACCAAATCAAGGATATAGGAATTTAAACCGATTTCAGAATATTTTTTTGAAGTTTTGTAACTTGATTCAATAGCGTTATAGTCAATATCAAAAAGTAAGCAATTTTTAATAGATTTCAATGCTAAACGAGAATATCTGCCATTATTCCCGCCTAAATCGACAAGGTTTGCTGGTTTAGCGCTTTCAATGAATTTCAGAATTATGCTTTCTTTGTTTTGAGCAGAGCTATTGTCATAATTAGTGAAAGTATAATAATCTCCCCATTCAGTTTCTTCTTTTCCAAAATTAAGGGAAGAAACAAGACTCTTTAAACTATTAATAAGGCCCTTTAAAGAATTAAGACTAAATTTTTTATTGGTTGTAAAACTTTTTTTTGAGTTGATTTTTTGAGCTTGCGAGTGGAGATAAATGTGAATAAATACCGATGGCCTCAGAAAGGCCTTTAATGGAAGTTGGCTAACGGCTACATCAAGAGGAATGCCGTCTATAAATAACTGCGAATATTTTAAAGAACTCATATGAGTATACTTTGCCAAAAGCAAAGGAGCTAGAAAATGCTGGCAGAATTGTCTATAAGCAATCCAGGGCTCTCCCTCATGATATTTTTCGAAAGATAGAGTGTCAATAAATATTGGATTGGAATTCTCAAACTGAATATTAAAAGCTGAAGCATCTTTAAGGGTCATTCCATATTCAAGAGCTTTTAACTGGATATCCAGTGTTAATAAGGCCGCATCTTTCAACTGAGAAAAACACCATTCATATGGATATGAAATAAAGCTTAATTGATAGGGAAAAATAATAATATTACTTTTATTTTTTTCAACAACCTCATGAGGAACTAAAAACCCACTATCAACTAAATCTTGATATAGGCCTGATTCCAGGAAGAACGTAAATGTATTAAAAAAGATTGGGTTTATCTGTCTATAAATTTTTCCATTTTTAGAAAAGATAAAGCCTGAAGGATCTCGAAAAGAAGATGCTAATGGATTCAATTATGGCTATTTTTTTTCTTAAATATTTTTGAAATAAAAGCAGAAAGCTTAAACCAATAAATCTTCACAAAATATACAACGGCAAAGAAACCAGCCAACAAACTTTGAAGAATATAACTACCCGTACCCATATCTAAATATGCTAATGAAGGCAACGAAAGTAAAAGGAGATTAACTAGAATAATTTTCATTTTCATTTTTAAATACAAATAGATGTATTATAGTTTATAAATCTTTTTTATATCAACGAAGTATATGTGTCACGTCATCAAATATCTTTGGTGCCTTCCCGTCTATAGGTGTAAAGTAACTTTTATCATCGAGAAGATCAATCTTTTCATTAAAAATTTCTGAGAAGATAAGCCTAAATGAATTGACCGGTGAAATACTTTTGTAAAGTTTTGAGGTAATTTCTTTGTTCCCAAAATAAAAAGCGCTCAGAATTCCCATTCTTTCTTTGATCAGAGTATCTGATGGATTCAACATTTCTTCTGTACCAGAGGAGGCAGGACCATGGTCAGATTGAACAATTACTATTGAACCAGGGGATTTACTAATAATTGAATCAACACTCTCAATAAGCTTTGAGTTTATAAACTTTAGTTGTTCAATATATGCATCTTTATCAGCCCAAGGATTTAAGCCGCGATTAATTGAAGCTGCATCTCCATTGGACTTAAAAACAAATGGTGGGTGCGGGGCAATAATATGATTAAAAACAAATTTCGGAGAACTAGGATCCACATCAGATAACTTTTCAAATTGACACAACAACCCTTCTCTTATATCTCCATAAAGAAGAAATGGTGAAATTAAGGTTGTCTTTAATATAGTTCTATCAAGCTCGTTTATATTATTGCAAGTAATAGTTTTATCTGCAATTGAACTTTTTCTGGAAGGATTATAAGATGAATCAAAATTAATGTATTTATATCCTAACTGTTTTAATTTTTTAGCAACTAAATTATTGCCAATGTAATTGCCTATATCTTTGAAATTTGCTGGTTTTTTATGATCGGCAAGCCAATTCATATACGCCATATTTAGTGATGAGGATAAAGAGAGATAAGTAAATGAATGATTTGCCTTGGCATCTTCAGCGATATAAAACCCTTTTTCCATTAGACTTTTATAAAAATATGAATTATCAAATTTATAAATGTCAAAGAGAGTATCTTTTGAAGCATAACCATCAAGAATAATATAGTAAATATCTGGATACCGTAATTTCTCAACTTTAGTTGATGAATAAGAACTAGTTTTAGTGTCAAATTTTTTCTGAAACTGGCTATTGGTCTCTTCACTATTTAAGAAAAAGGTTGCCAAGGAAGTTACTACTAAGAATATTGAAAGTGAGCTAAAAAATTTGACTAAATTAGTAAAGTCTTTCTGGGATCTATATAGATAGAAAATGATTAAGCTAAAAAAAATAGTCCAAACAGGTAAAAAAAATCTATGTCTTCCAATTGTTATTTCGAACAAATGTTTGCCAGAAATATATTCATAGAATATATGCCCATAATAAAAGAAGAAAATAATCAGAACAGCAGTTATAAGGGCTGATTTATTTCTATTTTTTAAAATTTTGTCTATAAGAAAAAAAGTGGCGACATATGAAACTAGAGAAAGGAACAATGGAAAGAAAATATCAGTAAGTATCATTTCTTCAATATTGTGAACACCAATTACCATAATTGGATAAACCGAGAAGAAAATAACCAAGGATAAGGGATAAAACATATTATTTGGCGTTAGCATTGTTAAGCCAGAATATAATACCTGGAATGCTTATAAAAAATAGACTTAAACCGAAGATAATAGATATTAATAGAGCTTGCTCCTGACCAATTTGAAGAAGTCCTAATATAAATATCATTATCCCTTCTCTAACTCCCCATCCGGCAAAAGATATTGGTAGAGACATCCCCAATATTGATAATGGAACTAGCAAAAATAATGCTGGAAAATTAATCTGAATTCCTAATGATAAAAAAATTAAGTAGATAGACATAACTGAGAATAGTTGAATAAAAATTGAAAACACAATCAGTTGAGAAAAGAATTTTTTAGATCTTATTGTCGAATATTGGTCTAATATATCTGACATATATTTCTCAAGAAATTTTAGGTTACTCAACACAGGTAAAAAAACAAATAAGAATGAGAGAAAAAGAAATATTATTAAACTTACTAAAACAATTTCATAATGCCCCAATTTAATAAAATATGGGATACCTAAAAGAGACAAAACAGAGAGGGCAAAAATGCCAAAAAAACGGTCCCAAATCACCAATGATAATGAGATATTAAATTTTTTTGTGAAGGTTTTTAATCTATATGCTCTAATAAAATCACCTCCTACGCCCGAAGGAAAAATTTGATTGAAGAATAATCCCTGCCAGAGAATCTTCAGAAGTTGACCTCTCGAAATATCAATATTATTTTCTTGGCATATCATCTGCCATCTTATGTTAGAAAAAATAACTTGAAAATATAGAACCATTAACGAGATTAATAGATAAAAAATATTTGTCTTGTTGAAAACTTCAATTAGAACGTTAATATCCACTTTCAAAAAAAGAAAATAAAAAATAAAAAAACTAATTAAGGCCTTCAAATAAATCACACTATGAAATTTATAACCATTGAGAAAGCTTTCTTGCAACTTCGCTAACCATAAAACAATTTGGTAGTAAATTTCTCTTAAGTGTGTGTTTTATGGCACGAGATTTAGATGATTCAATAACATGAGACATGGCATTTTTGAACTCATTGTCATTATTGACTATGTTTAAGTTATCGTCTGGAATATATTCTTTAATCTCTCCAATTCCTCCAGATGAATTTGTAGCGATAATCTTCGTTCCACATACTAATGCCTCAAGAGCTATATTTGGCATTCCTTCCCAACGAGAAGGAATAAGAACCGCATTAGAACAAGAAATTTCTATCCACGGATTTTCTTTGAAATTTTCAATAAATACTCTACTCTGGAGATTTTTAGCTCTGATTAAGGCGATAAGGTTTTTATATTCACCTCCCTCTCCAATTATCTTTAAAAAAGCATCAGAGTGATCTATTTCTGAAAACCAATTAATTAACCTATCAAACCCTTTTTGTTTTGAGAGACGACCAATTGCTACAAATTTTGTTAACTGGGAAGAGTGGTTTTGACACCCTTCTTTTATGTAACTTTCTATTAAATCAACATTAACAGGATTTTCTAAGACTTTTATTTGTGTTGCTTTGATATTAAAATTATGAATAAATTCTTTTTTCATAGTTTCTGATGAAAAAATTATTAAATCAGAAAATCTATATAAAAATTTATATGAAAATTTAAAAAAAAGATAATAAGAATTATTTCTTAGGCTGACAGAGGGTATATTTGCCTCTCTTATAATTAACTTTGAATTCATTCTGTAGATTCTAATTATTAGAATCAACAAAATATTTACATAACCAAATGTGGATAAAACATTCTTAGGTTTGAGATCATTTAGGGCCTTGTGTATCTTAAATATTGATTTTCTTAAAGTGTCACTCTCTAGTGAATGAATCTGTATCTTTTTATCTAAGAATTTTTTTAGTGGCCCGCAGTCCTGCAGCACTAAAAATTCAACATCTTGACCCATTTTTGTTAATTCATTGGCTATATTTATAAATACTCTTTCTGCGCCACCTCCATTAAAATTAGGGATAACAAACAAAGTCATTTAATAGCCTCACAATACACTTCAAATACTCTATCAAAATGGAGTTTAGCAGAGTAATTTTTCCTGGCATAGTTATGCGCTTTAGTAATTATTTTTTGAGTCTTTAATGGCTCTATGAAAATTCCTTTTAATCTATTAGAAAAATCTTTTTGATTATTGATATCAATCAGATAACCATTGATTGAATCCTTAATAATTTCCCGATGACATCCAGAATTATTTGCAATTACTATGGTCTTCTGAAGCATAGATTCAATTAAAACCCTGCCAAAAGGCTCATTATTACTTGGGCAAATGATTGCATCTGAACCGGCAATTATTCTATCCGGTTTGTTTTGAAAACCGGTAAATATTACATTATCTTGAATTCCAAACTCGAGAACAATTTTCTTAACCTCATTAATAAATTCTTTCTTGCCTGTTCCTACAATAAGTAATTTACTATTATCAAATTCTTTAGAAGAAATAAATTTTGCATATTGTCTAATTAAAATTTGCGGCTGTTTCCATTCTTCAATTCTCCCAACATATGCCAATATTTTAGCTTTATAGTGAATGTCATATTCTCTTCTTATGAGGTTCCTAGCATCCTCCTTATTGTAAAAAATATATGTAAACGGATTGTATATTACATTAATCAGATTACTATTCAAATAATTTGGAGCACTCTCTTTTACAAAATGAGAAATTGCTATAACGGAATCAGCTAACCTGGGGAGTAATTTCCATCTTTTTGAACTTGTAAAAAGTTGCCTTTGATGCCATATAAAAGAAGTTTTATTTAACTTTGAAATAAGCGACCAGAGTATATTCATTCTGATGTCGTTACAATGAATAATATCAATCCGATTTAACTTTAAAAATTCTGAAAAATTCCTGTAATTCCAGAGTAAAGATTTAATGATGTTTATTAACTTGCCATTAGCTAAAGGCAAGTATTTGGTCTCAATATTTAAATAGGGTATGCCTTTTTTTTGTAAATAATCTGAAAGCTGTCCGTTAGGGTAATGCAAGACTATAACTGGATTATGGCCTTTTTTTTTCATTTCCAAGTATAACTCAATGGTTGAAATATGACTGCCACCAACAGAGTCCCCAACAAAAGGGTATAAGACTTTCACAAAATTTGCTTTCTTTTCCTTCGTATGAAGTATGCGGACTTAAGTAATTTTTTTCCAATCCCAAGAAAAGTACTTTCCTTAAGAGTTTGATAGGAATGATAGTGATTGCATGTCTGACAACACTGAGGGATTTCTTTTTTAGTCAGCCAATTATTTCTTATTTCTACAAATTTTTTATCAAGAAAGGCATCTTCTAGACTGTCATAGTTGAGGATATTAGAAGATTGGAGTTCAGGCTCAAGACTTGTAGTAGAACAAACTTGCATAGTACCATCTACAAGAACAGTAAGCTTCCTATATAAAGCATAACACGGTGTTCGTTTGTCTAGTAATTTATTATCAACAAATTGATGACCATGTGGCAAGTCATCTTGTTTGATAATTCCTTGCCAATCAAACCAATCATCTTCCAAAATCTTGATTTTCTTTTTTGGCAGGTACTTTAGCAAAGTTTTATATATACTAGACTTATAAAATCTTTCGAAAGGCTTATCTAGCCTAAGAAGCAACTCTACGTCTATTCTATGTTTATTTTCCTTGATTGTATTTACAATATTTCTATAGACCCTCTCAAAATAATCTTTTCCATATAGTCTTTTATATGCATCTTTTGAGCCTAAAGCTGTAGATATGCTTAATTTTGTCAACCCCGACGTAATAATTTTGTTTATATCAAACTTATCAAGCAATATTCCATTTGTATAGCACTCAATTTCGGTAATATTTTTCTTTTTCGCGGAATAATTAATTTTTTCTAAAAAGTCCTTATCTACAGTAGGTTCGCCAATTAAAGCTGTGTATGAAATTAGACCACCGCCAGATCTGTTATAAAGGTCAACAGTATAATCATGGACCTCTTTACTCATAACAGTTTTTTTTCTTGCATCGAATGGAGTTCCATCTTCATACGATTTATCATAACTACAGAAAGAGCATTTAGCATTACAAATATTAGTGGTCTCCAGGCCTATTGATCTAGATCTTTTGGCATGCAAAATATCATTGTTGTTTCTCCATAATTCATGACCAGTGATTTTTTTAAAAAATTTTTTTAACATTTCTTTTATTAAGTTGTTTTTTCCCTAAAGTAATTATATATTGCTTTTCTAATAATTACTTTTTCATATCTAGAATCGTATCTAGATTTGTTACTAAGATATTCCAGATCAATATCTAACTGTCTTTCTATAAAAGATCTATTGATGTCCAAGAAATACTTATTAGGAAAAGAAAATCCTAACTTTCTTTTGGAAATTAGATTTGATGGAATATATTTTTCCAAAATAGAAATTAAGATTGATTTGGAATCGAACTTGAGAAATTTTCTATTATCAAGATCTGAAACAAATTCTAGAAGTCTCTTGTTTAGAAAAGGTGCTCTTAACTCTAAAGCATGATTCATACTCGACCTCTCTAGAGCAGGAATGATTGATAATGGTAAGTTCAAATTTAAATCAAAATCTATAAAGTTTGATAAACAACTTTGGTTTTCCTTCCATGAAATAAATGAAAGATCGGAAATAAAGTCATCTGAAAGATTCTTATCAAAACAGTATGGCATGTTTTTAAGAGCCAATATAGACTGCCATTTAAGAGTGTTAAATAGATTTGATGCATTAGAGATACGAGTAATTTTCTTACCTAGAAATTTATTCAACCCATTTAAGCCATTTTTGAGATACTTATTAACAAAAAATTTGTCATAGGTATACAAGAATTTATGTTTACCATATCCTTTAAAAATTTCATCTCCTCCAGAACCACATAATGCTACTTTGAAAAATTTTCTGCCCTCATAAGCAATTTGCTCACCTGAGAAAATTGTCAAATTATCATTAGGCTCTCCATACAAATTAAATAAATTAGAAAGGGTGTATTGCTCTTTGTTGATTTCGCTGTCTATTACAATATGATCAAGATCTAATGATGAAGCTATTTTCTTTGCAGTTGCACTTTCATTATGAATGAGTTCATTATTGTAGGCAACCGTCATAGTGAGAATATCTGAATTCAAATTTCTTTTAGCTATTGCGGCAATTAGTGATGAGTCAATTCCTGAAGATAAAAATAAACCAACAGGCACATCTGATCTCAGTCTATTTTTTATTGATTCTGTAAGAATTTCCTCGACATTCTCTATTTCGTTTTTTGAAAATTTTTCAATTTTTCCTTTCGCAAAAAAAGTGTTAGGTTTGGACCAATAAGTTGAATATTGTGCCTTTCTCCCATAAATTTTAGTAACTAGACTTCCGGGTGCTAGATATTTTATACCCTTATAAAAAGTCTCATAGTTCGGCAAATATCCTAATGATAGGAAATTTTTCTTTAAACTGAAGTCGTCAGAAAAACCTATATTTAAAAAACTAATTAATGGTCTAATCTCTGAGGAAAAATAAAAACCATCGTTATTTTCGATATAATAAAGTGGTTTCTCCCCAAAGATGTCATTCGCTAATGTAAGAGTATGTGATCTGTAAGATGCAAAAGCAAACATACCATCGATTTCTTCTAAATATTTCTCAAATTGATAATCTAATAATTTATGGAGAACCTCAGTATCGCCTTTTGTTTTAAATGAATAGCCAACTTTTTCAAGTCTTTTTCTCAACTCAAGGAAATTATATATTTCACCGTTGAAAACAGTTGCCCGACGATTTTCAACAAAAGGTTGATTACTTGCATCTGAGAGGTCTATGATTGATAGACGAGTATGGCCTAGGAAAATTCCCTCTTCCTTGTTGAACCAGTAATTAAGATGGTCTGGCCCTCTGTGAGCTAACTTTTTTAACGATGAAACACCTGTATTTATGTTATCTTGAGTAAGATTTTTATTCAATAAAAAACCAAAAATGCCACACATACTTATAATGACTTTAAAAACTCTTCAATAGACAATAAGCACATTAGAAATTGACCTCCATTCGCCTTGTTACCATCTAGCCATTTATTTGCCATAATTTCAAGTTTTTTAAAGTCCATATATGGCATATATTCATGCAAATAATCTGATTTATGAATTTTCCTAATTGTTCTATTAAGATTTTGAAGTGATCTAATTTGTTGATCCTCATCTGGCCAGGTTCTATCAGAGGCAGTTGGAAGTCTATACCTTGGATTAAATTTAGATAGAAATTTCTTAAGAGCAAATTCAAAGGTCAAATTCAAAGGAGAGCTATCAATTCTACACCCAGTATTAGCGCTTATAATTTTTGCGAAATCATTATTCAAATAATTCAGTGTTTTTTTCATTACTCTGGCATACTTTCGTTTATCGAGAGACATTGATAAATAAAAATCAAACAGTTGATTGTCATTGGCAACTTTTCTTTGGTCTCCATAGGTAGCCATACCCATCACATCTGTTTGCGAATAATGTCTGGATATTGTGTGAGTAAGAATATATTCCCATAAGTCAAAATTATCATTTGATAATTCTTTACCTTCCTGTTCTATATTTTTTATAGTAGAAAACATTCGATCATATAAGTCTCTAAAATATTGTTTTTTTACAAACTGACCTACATCAACTCTCCACATTCTATATGGTGAATTAAAAATAAAAAACTCTGTAAAGTCATCTATCTTGTTTAGATCAATTATTTTTTTAAAGTGTGTTTTTTTTCCAAATAAATTTACGACTTTTGTAGGAAGATACATCCCTTGAAACATGAAATCTAGAC
>Ga0181581_10004287_pt1 | contig 11150 bp, 8 predicted proteins | sample 071ome_22_FD_132433 | JGI IMG/M metagenome (GOLD analysis project Ga0181581, IMG submission 132433) | Coastal salt marsh microbial communities from the Groves Creek Marsh, Skidaway Island, Georgia - 071404AT metaG (megahit assembly) | ecosystem: Environmental > Aquatic > Marine > Intertidal zone...
AAGCGCCAGATCGCCGCCACCGTGGGCGACGGAGCCCCCGCCGTGGCCCTCGCCCCGCCGGCCTTGAGCCGCACCGCGCCCCCGCCAGCCGCCCTCGCCGCCGCCGCCCCGTCGACCGCAGGCCCAAAGCCCCGGGCCGGGTCCCGGTTCACCGCGGCCAGGATCTCCCTCGGCGGCGGCTGCAGGGCGCCCCCACCGAACTGCGCGAGGCGCATCCGCTCCTCCGCCCCCCGCAGCTGCTCCTGCAGCTCCAGCACCCGCAGGGCATTGCGTGTCGCTGCATTGACGGACTTCTCGAACTTGAGGGCGCGCACGTACTGCTCGCGGCGCCGGGCGCCGTCGGCGTCGCCGCGGGCGGCCTCGATGAGGCGCTGGATCTCGGCCGAGTAGTCGACCCGGAGGACGCTCTCCGCGGCCTCGACCTGCTGCTCCGAGGGGGCCCCCCCGGGGGCGGGCGGCGCGGGGCCCGGGGCCGCGGGGGCCGCGGGGGCCGCGGGGGCCGCGGGCCGCGCGGGGGAGCGGGGCCGTCCCGCGTTGCCCGCGCGGGCGTCTTCCTCCCTGGCGCGGGCGTGCGCCTGCTGGAACTGCCCCACGGCCCCGACCCCCGCGAGGATGGCGCGCCTCGCCGCCGGGTCGGCCACCCCGACCGACGCGTCCAGGTCCTCGTCCCCGAGGGCCCGGAGGAGGCGGCCGTCGACGCAGGCGCCCTCGAGGAGCTGCGCGGCGTGGGGGAGCCCGAGGCCGAGAGACTCGGCCGGGGCGCCGACCCACATCCCCACGCCGATCGGGGTCCACGATTCGAGGGGGACGGCCTTGAGCTCGGAGATCTCTGCCGCAGTCACCCGCGCGTACTGCGTCTGGCCCGCCGCGTGGGGCTGGTGGGCGCCGACGGACTTCTTGTAGTGGACCCTGGGCGGGGACGCCGCCGGGTCCCCGGGCGCGCCCGTCTGCACCCCCCGGGCGACGTTCGGGTCGTGCGCGGAGGCGTTGCCTGCGTCGAGCGGGGGGGACCGGCGTGGGGCATGCAGGGTGGGGCCCGGCCGCGGCGAGCCATGTCGAGGGGGTTCGGGGTGGCGACGCACCCGGAACGTACGGACTGGCGATGCCCCCCGTGCCAACTGGCTGTACGGGCTGCGGGACCCCCGGGAGCGACGGCCCGGGTTGGTATTGGGTCGCCATCTTGCGAGGGGCTCCTTCCCCGCGCACTCGATTCTTGGCGTGATTCGAGGTGACAGGGGGGGATTTCACGTCTCTCGTGCGTGTTATTATCCCGTAGACGAGGAAAGAGCCGTGCTTTGGTCGATGCGAGAGCGCTATCGGCACCAGATGTCGAGGGCTAACAACCACGGTCGGGGCTTCCACAACCCGGAGGGCCAACCCAACGCCTTTCGATGGACCGATAGCCTCGATTCTGCTCACGCCGCGAGGACCTCCGCCCACTTGCTCGCGTTGGTGTCCTACGGGCCCCACCGTCGGGCGCACCCAGCAGCATAGACGAGGCTGACACATTTGGACCTCTTGTCCTATTTGCACCTCCCGAACGCCACGCCCGAACAGTATTGGCGGGTCCAGCGCACCACCGCGCCTGTTACGGCGAATAGGGTATCCCCGGGCGTCTCTCAATTGAAGCGTCGGGACAGCGCATCGCTTTCAACTTGGGAAGCGCGGTTGTTCCCCGCAGTGCGCTGTCGCTGGGCTTCTAGTTTCGTCTGTTTAGGGCCGGGCGTGACTACGTTCGACGACTCGACCCTCCTGTCCGGGGAAGAGACCGATTGCGGGGGGCATGTCGCTCTTCCACGCGAAAAAATGGTGGGGGGCGAGGATGGACGACTTCGACGAGGAGCTGGACGCGGGGTGCGTGGCGACGGGGGACATCTCGAACACCGGAAACTTCGAGATCGCCGTGGGGACATTCAGCGGGAAGCTGCTGATCTACCGGCCCTCGGCCGGGGAGTACCGGGTGAGCTCCCCAAGGGTCCGCCCTTAAAACAGGCCGGGCCGTTGGCGTCGCGGGGGCGGGGCGGGGGCGGGTCACGGCCCGCTGCCCCCGGTGATCGTACCGTATCACCCCCAAGGGAGCGACGAAACCCCCGTCCCCTCGCCCCCCGGAGCCCCGGGAGACCCTCCCCACATCGGTTCCGTGGCCGCCCCCAGCTCCCCATGGCTGGCCTTTCGCGGGACCCCTCCGGTTACCCCCCCCTCCCCTCCCGCAGGCGGACCACCTGTTGATAGAGCAGAAGCTGGGGGCGCCTGTCCTGGGCGTGCAGCGCGGCAAGGTCCTGGACGGCGAGCGCAGCAGCCTGGCCGTGCTGCACCCGTCCTGCCTGGCCATCTACGACCTGGCGCAGCAGGGGGGGGCCTACACGCTGACTAAGGAGCACGAGCACCCGCTGGACCACACGGCGCACAGCATGGTCACGGGGAACTTTGGCGGCGGCCGCGGGGTGGAGCAGGTGTGCGTGCAGACGATGGACGGCCAGCTCGTCTTCTTCAGCGGCAAGCGGCGCCTTTTCCACCGGTACCTGGTGAACTTTTTGGTGCCGGGGCCGCTGTGCTACGTGCCGGGGTCGGACAGCTTCGTGACGGGGACGTCGGCGCTGGGGTTGGAGCTGTACACGTACCAGGGGCTGTCGGACGCAACGTCGGGGGAGACCAAGGTGCGGGATGGAGGGCCGGGCAGCGTCCCGGGGACCGACGCGGGGGACGAGGGCGGCGGCCGGGGGCAGCAGGGGACGCGCGGGAAGGAGGTCGCGCCGCGGTGGAGCGTGACGCTCGGGGAGGGGGTCATGGAGGTCCGCTGCGCCCCCTCCCTCTCGGGCGGCGGCGAGGGCCCCGAGGACTCGGGCCTCCCCGACCTCGTCGTGCTCGGGGAGCGGCACCTGTTCGTCGTGTCCCTCGAGGGCCGCGTCAAGGGCCACGTCAAGCTCGACTACCACCCCATGGCCGTCGCCGTCGTGCCCACCCCGGCCGCCATCACGGGCGTCAACTACCGCGTCATGGTGTCGGCGCACACGGGCAACGTCATGCTCTACCGCGGCTCGCGCCTGGTGTGGTCCGCCAAGGCGGACCTGGTGCCCATCTGCCTCTCGACGGCCGCCGTGGGCGGGATCGAGGGCATGATCGTGGCCACGGACGACAGGGCCCGCTGCGAGGTCCTCTACCTCGGCACGGACCCCCCCCTCAGCGTCGTGCAGGTGATGGACTCGAAGGACGACGACTTCGAGGCCATGGACGCCGAGCACCAGGAGCTCCTGGCCCGGATCCGGGAGCACACGAGCGGGGACGACAGGCGCGCGGCGGTGATGAACGAGCCCCGGCTGCACCTGCGGACCAACGTGCCCCTGGTGTGCGACGTGCCCGAGGCGTCGCACGTGGCACTGAACGACCCCCTGGCCGGGGACCCGGGGGGGGGGTTCGGGGGGGGAGGCACGCAGGCGCGCCAGGTGACGGCGACGGTGCACCTGTCCTTCGAGGGGCGGGGGAGCGCGCGGGACGTCGTGGTGCACGCGGCGTGCCCGGCCACCGTCGAGTGCGCCACGGGGGACGTCGAGGTCGGGGAGGTCTTCGGGAGCCGGGCCACGCCCGTCACCCTGCGCCTCGTCTTCACCCACTCGGGGGCGACCGTGCCCCCGAACAACGTGGTCACGGTCACCGCGGCCTACGCCACGGACCGCGGCGAGCCCCGCGCCGCCGTGGCGACCATGCGCCTCCCGATGACGCTCTTCGCCGAGCTCGTCCCCCCCATCAAGGAGGCTGCCTACAAGCTGGTGATCGACACGAACCGGGCGCCCCCGCAGCTGACGTCGCTCTTCGACGACATGGTGTCGCAGAGCACCAGCCTGGCGAGCACCGTCAGCGCGAACGTCATGTCGATGCGGTACGCGTGCGGGTCCGACGCCACCGTCGTCGTCTCCCGCCAGGGCGGGCGCTACAAGATCCAGTCGGACTCGTTCCACCCGATGTGGCTGCTGGCGGACGAGCTGTGCACCCGGCTCCGGGCGCTCTTCGCCGGGTCCGCGGCCCCCCGGTCCGACGGGGAGGAGCCGTTCCGCATCTCGTTCCTCGAGCCCCTCCCCCTGGGCGACCTCTTCGAGGCCATGGACCGTCACCTCGAGACGCGCCGGGCGCTGGGGCAGCTGACGGGGCAGCTGGAGCAGCGGGCCACCCAGTTCCGGTCCGTGCAGAAGCGGCTGCTGGTGCGGTTCAAGGACCGGAACCCCGAGCCCCTGAAGCACCTCGACGAGCTCCTCAGCGTCACGTACCGCCAGCTCGTCGAGCTCGGGAGGCACGCCCAGGAGCTCGCCGCCGAGGTCGCCGTCCGCCGCTGGGAGATGTGCGGGGCGCTGCGCCTCATCCTCCTCCTCTCCAAGCTGCAGTACGGCCTCGCGGGGGACGCCGCCGCGGCGCTGGACGCCTTCCTGTCCCCCGACGCCCTCGACGCCCGGGAGACGAGCTGGGAGCAGGTCGCCCAGGCCTCGATCCAGTGGGCTCTCGCCCGGCAGGAGGGCCACGCCGTCCACGCGGGGGAGCTGCAGCCGGTGGAGGACACGGGGGAGCTCAAGCGCCTGATCTCGGCCCTGATGACGCGGCTCGCCGAGGCGCCCGGGTCCTTCGCGGACCTGTGAGGGGGGGCGGGGGGGGGGCGCCCCGTGCGCCGCGTTTGAATCGAGAGGGCCGCCCTGGGACGCGGGAGGACGAGCGGGGCGGCCCGGCGCGGGCCCGGACCTAGTGCGGCCCGAAGCGGAAGCCCTCCCCGCTGAGGAGGCGCCGGAGCCTCTCCTCTCTGCTCATCCCCCCGGCCCCTCCCTGCCACCGCCGCGCCCGCGGCGCCGGGGGGGGCTCCCCGCCGGTGCTGTTGGGGACGGTCCCCCCGCCCCCGGCCGGGGCCACGAGGGGGGTGCGCGACGCTGGCGCCGCCGCGGCGATCCCCTCCCCGGCCGCGACGGGGGTCAAGAATCCCAGCTCCACGGAGCACTCCCCCCGGGGGGGGGTCTGGGGCGACGCCCCCGGGCCGACGGGCAGCCGGCCGACGGCTGGGCCCTCCGCAGCCCCCGGGCGCTGGCCGGCGAGGTCCAGGCCCCCGGGGGGCGCGCAGGGGCTTGCGAGGAGCCGGCGGGGGCGCACTGGGGTGGGCAGGCGGGCCTCGCTGGCAGGGGCCGGGGCGCCGGGGGGGGCGGGCGGGGGCCGGGGCCCCTGCTCTCCGGGGGCCGGGGCGCCAGGCGCCGGGGCGGCCGCGGCCCTCGGGCTGCCGGCCCCGGGGGCCGCGCTGCCGGGGCGGCCGCGGCCCGCGGACGCGGCCCTGGCGGACGACAACCGGCTGAGGTGGGCGGAGAGGGGGGCGATGTCAATCGACCGCTTGCTCCCGGCCTCGGAGGGGGCCGCGGACCCCGCGCGGGAGTGGGACGGGGGGGGCGGGGACGGCCGGGGGTACCACTGGGCGGTAGCGTCCTCCCCCCCCGGCGCGGGGGTGTGGAGCGTCGCGGCGCCGGAGCTCCCCCCCGCGGCCCGCGCACCCCACCCAGGCGGCCCGGGGGCGGCGGGGAGGGCCGGGGGCGGGTCGAGCGGCTTCTGCCGGCGGCGGGCGTCCCGCAGCCCGCCGAGAGCCCAGTCTCCTGGCTCCGCGTCGGTGCCGAGCACGGCGGGCAAGCCTGCTGCCCCCCCGTCCGCCGGCCCCGGGCCGCGGTGCCCCGGCGAGGGCGCGGCCGGGGCCCGGTAGAACCCTGGGGGCAGGAGCCACGGCTGCTGCGCGCCGCCCGTGCCGTCCCCGAGCACGCTCGCGCGCTCCCGCACCGTCCCGGAGCCGTCCAGTCCCGACTCGTCGCCGCCGTCGTCGCCGCCGTCGCCGCCCTCCTCGAGCTCCGCGGCGCTCCCCTCCGTGCCCTCGGCGATCGGCTCGTCGACCAGGGACCGGGCGGCGGGGCCGGGGCCCCTTCCGAGGACGTCGTCCCAGTGGGAGTGCTGGGCCCGGGACCGGGCCAGGTCGCGGCTCGCGTATCGGCTCCGGAGGCTCGCCGTGGAGGCCAGGATCGGCGACGTCCGCGCGTGGGGCCCCGCCCCGGCGGCAGCGGGGTAGTGGTACGCCGGGGGGGCCGGGACGGCCAGCGCCAGGCCCGCCGCCGGCGCGGGGGAGGGCGGCCCCGGCGGGCCGTGCCCCGCCCCCGCCGCGAGCGCCGCGCCCGTCGCCGCGCCCGGGCACCCGGCCCCCGGGTCGGGCGCGGGCCCGCCGAACACCGTGAACGAGTATATGGCCTCCCCGACGCGGCGCGCGCTGCGGAGGGCCCGGGCGCGGAGGACGAAGCGGATGGGCCTGGTCCCGACGCCGCGGACCGGGATCCGCAGCACCTGCGACGGCGTCCCCGCCGGCAGCACCTGCACCACGCTCGCGTCTGGCAGCAAGAGGGCGAGCTCCACGAGGCCGGGGGCGCTGCCGCCCGGGGACGCGTCGCTGGCGGCGCCGGGGGGCCGGGGGGGGCGGGCTTCCCCCCCCTCCCCCGCGGCCCCCCCGCCCCCCGCGGCGTGCGGCGCCGGGAGTTCCGGGAGCTCCGGGAGCTCCGGGAGTTCCGGGACTGCGGTGACGTAGATGGCGTCCTCCCATTCGTGCGGCCAGTGCAGGCGGTAGGCCCTTGTCCCCAGGCCGTCCCAGGGGGGCGCCAGCCGGACGCCGCCGGGGGCGGCGATCTGGAGGAGAGCGACGAAGACTTCCCCCTCCCCCTGGCTGACGCGGGCCCCGGCGGGGCACTCGCCGCGCGGGGGGCCGGCCTCCGGGGGCGCGGCCTTGGCCATCTCATCGTCGGGGATCTCCGGGGGGAGGGAGGCGCGCAGGCGGCGCGCCCTCCCCACCGAGAGGCAGCAGGCGAGCACGAGGCCGGCGAACGCGACCGCCACGACGGCGGCGAGCCCGGGGGCGGTGAGCCCTGCGGGAGGGGGCGCCGCTGGCTGTCGCACGACAGCCGCGATGTCGCGCTGGATGGGCGGGGCATGGGCAGTGGTGGCGGGGACCGCGCCCCGCGCACCTGGCGGGAAGTCCCCCGCGAGCAATTTGCGCCTCCCGTCCCGGCTCATCCTTGCGTGCGCGAGGTCGGGAGAGCCGTGGGTGGCGGCAGTTTCCCGGCCCGGAGAGCGGGGCAGCAGCGAGAAGAGCTGCACCTTGCGTGGCAGCGTTCAGTGTCCGGGGCGGCGACTCTCCGACGCGTTTGTCCTCCTAGGCGCAGTCGAGACTTTCTTCGGCTCATCACGCGACGTGGTTCCCGGATGACGGCCGCGCGGTCCTGAATGGGTGAGGGAATGATCGCCGGGTTCCCTGGCATTGCCAGTCCCTGACCGCGGTTTATGCGACCAAAAGCGGTGCGCCTATACGGACGTCTGGGCGACATGACGGTTGCGTCGTGGTCCCCGCCCGCAGCAGATCTCTCAGACGCTATCGGTCGGACAACACGCGCTGGGGATTCTCCCCCTTCTCCGGGGGAGTGCCGGGACGTTGTGCGCGCGATTGTTGCTTCAACAAGCGACTCGGGAAGCCCTCACTGACGGGACGAGGTGACACATATCGGGACAGGGATGGCGAAGGGTGGCGTCGCGGAGGAGTTCCTCGTGAGCGGGTTCAGCGTCGGGGTGGCAACGGCCTGTACCAACCCGATCGATGGTGAGCTCTCCGCCGCATCCCGGCGGTTCCCCGTCGCCCTCGGGGTGCACATCCGACGGGAACGGCGCGCCCACGTCCGCCCCCGAACCACGCGAACGCGACTCCCGCGGACCCCCCGGTCGCTGACGACCCCCGCCCCCCCCCCCCCCCCCCCCGGGCCGCCGGGGGCCAGGTGAGAATGCAGCTGACGAACAGCCCCGGGGGGGGGCTTCATAGGGCAGGCATGTACGCCACGGCGGCGGAGATCGCGAGGGAGGCGGGCCCGCGGGGGTTCTTCAAGGTGCGCCCCCGTCCCGCACCCCCCCCCCCCCCCCCCCCCCCCCCCCCCCCCCCCCCACCCCCCGCCCCCCACCGCGCCTCGCCTCCCCCCTGGCGACCCCAGCTGGGTCCCCGCCCGCGCCACCACCCCCCGCAGGGTTGGCAACCGGCCGTGGCGCGGGCGGTGAGCTACGGGGCGCTGAGGCTGGGCATGTACAAGCCCATCAAGGGGTACGTGCAGGGCGACGAGGGCTCGACCATGGGCACGAAGATCGTGGCGGGGTCGCTGGCCGGGGCGCTTGCCGGGGCCGTGTCAAACCCCGTGGACCTGATCAAGGTGAGGATGCAGAAGCCGGGGGCCGGGGACAGGTCCCCCGCCGCCATCGTCCGGGAGGTGGTGCGGGCGGACGGGGTGGCCGGGCTGTGGAGGGGCACGGTGCCCGGGATGACGCGGGCGGCGGTCCTGACGGCGTCCCAGTGCGCCACGTACGACGAGGCGAAGCGCGCGTGGATGGCGGCGACGGGGATGGGGGAGAACTTCGGCACTTACATCGCGGCGAGCATGATGGCGGGGGTGGTGACGACGACCGCCACGAGCCCCGTGGATGTCCTCAAGACGCACATGTTCGCGTCGAGCGGCCGAGCGGGCAGGGCGTCGCTCGTGCAGGTGCTGGTGGGGCTGGTGCGGGAGCAGGGGTGGGGCTGCCTGTTCCGGGGGTGGACGGCCAACTGGACCAGGCTCGGGCCGCAGACGGCCATCACGTTCGTGGCAAACGAGGAGCTCCGGCACCTCCTCGGGCTCGAGCACTTCTAGCCCCCGACGTTCAATGCCGACGCGGTACCCCCCGGGGACGGCGCCCGCCGGCGCGGAGCGGCAGCGGCGAGGCCGGCGGCGGGCTCACACGGCGAGCCGGGACGCCTCCCTCCCACCCTCGTCCCGGAGCACGAGGTCCCCCGCCCCGCGCGACATGCTCCGGTCCAAGGACCCCACGACAAGCCGGCCGCCGCCGCGGACGCCGGGGATGCTGCGGGCGACGAGGAGCGACCCCCCCGCGGGGATGACCGTGCCCTGCCGGGCCCACCACCGGGCGGGCCCGTCGAGGGACCAGCCCGACAGGTCCACCGCGAACGGGTGCGGGTTGCGAAGCTCCACGAACTGCCCCCACTCCTCCCCGGTGTCTGCCCCCGCCACCCAGACCTTGAGCTCCCCCGAGGGGGGCTGGGGGCCCGGGACGAGCCCGTACTCGCCGCCGACGGCGTACTCCTCGGTCAGCTGTTTGCGGCGGAGCGGAATCCAGTCCTGCAGGAGCTGCCTGACCCCGACGTCGATGCTCCCCGCCCCCCAGATGGCGTCGTCCGCCACGGCCTCCCCCCGGACGGACTCGTACAGGGAGCGGATCTCGGACTCGAGGCGCCCCGTCGTCAGCCACTTGTCCACGACCGTCCTCAGGCGCCTGCGGGCCGGGGGAGCGCGGGGTAGGTATGCGGTCGCGCAGCGTCGCAGCGGCTCGCGCTGGGGGCGGGGTCGCCGGGTCCGCACCGCAGGTACATCTCTCTTGTGACGGGGATGTCGAGCAGGGCGTCGACGAGGTGGTTGTACGTCCCGTCGGGGCCCACCACGCTGCTCTGGCCCGTCATGTCCACGTCGGGTCTCCTGATGCTCCCGAGCTCGACGCCCGAGGACGTGGTGTACCCGCGCAGGCGGAGCGCCTCGGAGCGGGAGGCGGAGCGCGTGTTGGCGCTCGTGAAGGTGGAGGAGAGGTCGGCGAGCTGGGCGAGGGACCGGCGGCGTGCGCCGCCGAGCGGGGAGACCGCCGGCGCGGGGCCCCCGCCGAGCTGGCCCCGGAGCAGCGGGGAGCCGGGGGCCAGGGGGATGTCCTGTGGATGGTCCGAGTCGCAGTACAGCGGGGACGCCCACTGCTCGCAGACCTCGATGCAGTAGTCTGGCGCGGGCAACCCCCCGAGCCCCGCGGAGATGCCGAAGGCCGACTCGAGGTCCCACGGGAACCGCATCCACTGCCCAGTGCCGGGGTGTAGGTACGTGAAGAAGTTCTTCGTGCACCGGTCCTGGTTCAGGAGCATCGTCTGCGCGGGGCCGGGGGGGGGTCCCGTCCGGGAGCCTGCGCCGCCGCCGCCGGGGGGTCGCGGGGGGTCGCGGCCTGTCGGGAGGCGCGCGAGCGGCCGGGGCCACGCACCTGGACGGCCATCTCGTTGACGACCTGCGGGACGTCCACGTTCGCCAGCACGTAGTCCGTCCGGGAGCCCGGGCCGCCGCCGCCGAGGCCGACGGCGAACGCCTTGAGGCTCCCCCAGTCCTCGGCGTAGTTGCCCCGGTTCATCTTGCGGTAGGAGAACTGCATGTCCCCGGCGTCGACGTCCCAGCGCAGGTTGGACAGCTCCCCGTGGGTGGACTGCGCGGTGGAGGCGGGGGGGCCGCCGGTGAGCCGGCGCGCCCCGGGGAGGTCGGGGCGCCCCGGGGAGGCCGGGGGAGCCAGGGGGGTCCTCGCCTTGAACAGGAGGCCGCCCTCGTCCCCGGGGGGGAGCCCCCACTTGCGGAGGAAGGTGTCGTCGACCTGTTCCACGAAGGCGAAGAGCCCGAGCGTGGCCCCGTTGCGCCGGACGTGCACGTACCGGACGTCGGGGGCGGGGACCCCCTCCTCTCGCATGATCATGGCGGCGAGGGGCTCCCGGAGGTAGCTCTCCTCGCCCACCTCCTCGTAGAAGGACTGGAGGTTGATCTCCTCGACCCTGCGGGCGGGGGCCGGCGGGGCCGCGGCGCCGTGGCCCGGGGGCCGCCCCCCCACCAACCCCGCGGGCGGCGCCGGCCGGGGCCAGCCCGGGCCGTCCTCACCTGGGCGCGTCCGGCGAGTAGCGGAACGCGGGGCCCTTGAAGTCCAGCTTGATCTTGGGCTTGGGCCACGCCATGGCCGTCACGCCCCGCCGGCGCATGCGGGCGTTGTCGTGGAACTCGCCGTCAAAGTAGACGGCGGCTCTGGCGCCGGGATCGCGCGTCATGGACTCGGGGACGCTCTCGGTGAAGAGGTGGAGGACGGGGAGGCCCGTGTCGACGGACGGGTCGGCGACGACGGTGCCGTAGTACCGCCCGGCGTCCGCCCCGCCGGCGTCCCGGGGGTCCCTCACGACTGCGGGGCGCCGTGGGATGGGGGGGGGGGGTTCCGGGGGGGGGGGGCCCCCGCCGGCCCGGGGGGCGCGCCCGGTGGCGGGGGGCCCCGCGCCCGGCCCCCCCCGC
>Ga0181581_10004289_pt1 | contig 11147 bp, 12 predicted proteins | sample 071ome_22_FD_132433 | JGI IMG/M metagenome (GOLD analysis project Ga0181581, IMG submission 132433) | Coastal salt marsh microbial communities from the Groves Creek Marsh, Skidaway Island, Georgia - 071404AT metaG (megahit assembly) | ecosystem: Environmental > Aquatic > Marine > Intertidal...
AAGGGGCGCCAGAAGCTGGTGAAGCAGCAGAAGCAGCCAGGGCCATTCAGCCAGAAAATGAAGCGCCAGAAAATGATACAGAAATCGAAAGCCAGGCAGAAGATATAGCTGAAGCCAGCACAGAAGATATCGGCACAGAAAAGACCAGTGCAAAAGAGGCCGACACAGACGAAAAACAGCAAACAGCAGAAGCGCAAATCGCGGAAACCGGCTCACCTGAAGCAGATATTAAGACTGATCCGGATACACCAGCCGAGGCAATAGAAGCCAGCCCGGAGGCAGAAACAGCAGAAACAGAGGCTGGTGAAGAGACAGAAGATGATGACCACGCGGATGAACAAAAATAGACAGGCTAAAAAAGCAGCACGTAATCTGCGGCATAAAATCCTCTCCAGCCTTTTAGGCGCGGTTATCCTGACCAGTCTTTCCGCTTGCCAGCTGGAGCGATTTCGCCATGAAAAATATAGCTGCCAGAACAGCCAGCTGAATATTGCCGAGATCATTATCCGCAGCGCCAAAAAGGGCAAGGAAGTGAAAATTTTTGGCTATGATGGCGAGCGCACCGGCATTATCGAGGAAATTTCCAGCCAGATTGCCCTTATCCGCACAAGTGACGGCACGCTAAAGCTGAACCGCAAAACAGGTGCATTATCTGTTCAGCTACAAAACCGCTATAGCCGCGCAAATTGCAAGGTCTCTGTCTTTACCCTGTAGGGTGAAAGCCAAAAATCAAGATCGGTAAAATTACGCCCGATAAAATTACGCCCAGTGAAATTACGCCCGATGAAAACGGGCAATCGCCTCGGCTTCTTCTTTTGGCAGATTGGTGGATAGCATAATTTCAGAAGCCGACGCCCCGCTGCGTGCCAGCTCAATCGCCTTGCTCATCTGGCTTTGGGAATGAAAGCCGTCTGCAAGGCGAATAATTTCCTGTTGCTGGCGGGTAGCCGCATCTTCCAGCTCTTGCAATCGATTATCCATCTCTGTCAGACGGGTATTAATCTGGTCGATAGAATTGGTGACCCGTACCAAAACCGTTTCAATATCATTATAGGTCGAGGATAAACGACCCAATATATTGAGCGATTTTTTCTGGAAATTATTGATCATCAAAATGATCGCCAAAATGGCCAGCAATATCAGACCTGCAAATCCAAAATTTGATAGAAAAAGGCTTAGGCTCACCACAGCAATCCTTAAGATTTCGTTAATGACAGTATCTGCTATGGAAAGGCTTTTTGTCAATTGGCCGGCTGAAACCGGTGTCTGCCTTTTTTATCCCGCCTGCCCTTTTGTTTCCGGCTGTTATGTACCCGCATTATTTCCGGCCGGATTATTACCTGTCAGTTTTTTGGTCAGGTTATTTTTGGCCAGATTATTTTTGGCCAGCCTGCTCTATTGCCTGATTTTGCCGGGCATAAATCTGTGCAGCGGGGCTGCGCAATCCCAAACCAGGGGAAAAATCAGAAGCCGGGCGCAGATTATCCTCTGCTGGCAGATTTGCGCCCTCATCAGCTGTGTGTTGCGTATCTGCCGCCTCCGGGTTCTGCGTTGCATAGGAGGGCATGGCGCTATCTGCGTGCAGATATTTTTGCATATCGCTTACCAGACTGGCATTATGGCGCGCCTGAAGCTCAAGACGCGATAATTGGCGCAGGATATCGGCCACCTCTTTACGCGCATGATAATCCAAATCTGCTGCATGAGAGAGGGTTTCGCGCTGGCCTTCCAGCCAGTCATCAAATTCTGTAACGGCGCGGGCAAAGGCTTTGGAGTTATTCAGACATGATGAAACGCCCCCAAGCTTTTGCCTGGCGGTTTCCAGAAATTCGGATATTGACAGAGATGAAGTCATAACCTGCTCCTTTTAATCTATGAGGCGATTATGATTTACGTCTTCATCTCCCTATAGGCATCCATCAGCGCGTCGGAAATCTTATCGATATCGATCGGATAATTGCCCTCTTTAATTGCTGACTTAATCCGGTTGACCTTGTCCATATCAACTGGTGCAACAGAGGCCATATCACGCGCAGCAACAGCCATTTCAGCAGATTTAAGCTCTACTGAATCGCTATCTGTTTTGCCGCTCGGCTTTGGCGCAGTTGCTGATGCTTGCGATTCTGCAGCATCCGCACGGCGCATTTTCACCGTTTCCATACGACTGATGGCGCTTTTCACACTATCAACCATTTTTACCTCCTAACATTACCCATAACGACATATCTTTATAATTTTTTAGCCCCGATAATCACTTTTTTTTCAGAAATCACCGTTGCAACAACTTCTTTGCCAGAGCGTACATTCAAGAACCGTGCCATCTCGCCCCACTGGGCATTTTCCAATGCCCGGCCCTCGCTAAGCACCTGCACCTGACCAAACTGGCTTTCCAGTATGACAGGCTGGCCTTCACGCACCATCCAGTCTGCCTCTAAATGGCTGGCTCTGACCATCTTACCAATTCCAAGCCGACGTTTCAATTTACGTCCCACTAGCGCTTCTATGGAAGTAAAATAATCTGAAAATCCGGATGGGCTACCCTTGATGATTTCTATATCAGACGCGGTGATCACATCCCCGCTCTTCAGGCTTTGACGCACAGCCACATAGGCAATATTTTCGTTTGGCTTTGACAGGCTGGCAGTATGTTCTGCTATGGCTGTCGATGGCAAAATATCTGCTTTTGTGCGAATAGCGATTTTCCAGCCCGAACTATCGGGGCAGGAAATTTCAACTGTCTGAAACTTGCCAAAAAGCGGGCTATAGGTCAAAGGCTGGTCGCATGGACGGAACAGACGGTCAGGATTAATAACCGGATCGGAAAAATAGCCCTGTTCGGCCAGAAAATCTGTCAGGCCAGCGCGAAGCTCTGCCCCGCTTAGCATTTTTTCCGCAAAACCAGAGCTGGCGGATAATAACCATGCGATAGCGCTTGCACAAATTATCCAGCCACGCATCTTACCCGCCAAAAAAGAAAATATGATCGCGATTATCCCCGCCCGCCTCGATAGTGGTATCAGAGGCAGGCTGTTTGATGATCATCGCCCGAATTTCATTTAACGAGGGCAAATGCAATAATTTATCGGCATACAGGTAATTTGGATTGCCCCGCACAAAGGCTGATCTGTTTTTGCGGATAATCGCCATCTGGACAAAGGCGCGATCAATCCCGCTGCCGCCATAAAAATTGGCGATGATATGGCTCAAGGTTTCATTTTTCCTTACCCGATGCCGGGTTGTATAATCGGGGTCGAGGCGAAAGGGATGGGTGTTCACCTCGCCTTGCTCTACGCTGCCAGAATTGCGATATTCCAGCACCACCATTGGTTCGGCTAGTGCCGGCAGAACAAGGCTACTGGCAAGGCAAAATGCCGGAATAAGATGCTTTTTCACAGAGATCATGGCCATGATTTAAACTCCAGAAAGGTCACTTGTGTACCGGCAAGATCAGCAAGCGCCTGTCTTCTGTCCAGCGGTTCCAGAATAACCAGATTATCCCCTGCTTCGGCAACCCGCAGGATTTTGAATTTTGTGGTTTTATCATCTGTAAAGGCCAGATGATCTGCCCCCAGCCCCTGACGCGCGCCCAGCCGGGCTTGCAATTTGCCATTCACCAGTTCCAGCCGGGCTTTCATGGGTGCACAGGTGATGGTCTCGCCTAGTTTTTTTGCGTGCACCATCGCGGCATTTTCTATCAGCTTTTGGATGGCTTCACGGCTTTCGCGGCTAAAGGTTTCTATTGTGTAAAAGGGGCTTTTTTTTCCCAGCTTAATTTTGAAATCATTTGAAATTTTTTGCTCGCCCATCGAATGACCCGGACGCCTTACATAACTATCTAAGTTGATAATGGCATATCGGGTTTTGGATAAAAGCTCTGGCTTGCTCTGGGCGGTGAGTGAAATATGAGTTTCAATACCCACATCCCCATCGCGCATTTCTATCCGGCCGGATGTTAAATGGCGATAATCATATTGATTAAAGCTGTTTGCCGGTGTGGTCGCAGCGGCAAAATCTGTTGTCCGCGCATCCTCTATCCGCAATTTGGGTTGTGCAGCCAGTGCCAATGCCATTTCATTAGACAGGCTGGCAGGTATCTGTGACATCCAATGCGGCAGGTCATACCCCAGCTGGATGTGCGGACGAAACAGGGTGACATGGCTCACTGGTCGGTTCTGACAGCCATTAGCCTGAACATCGCCTATCACCGCCTCGATAGTCACTTCATAATGGGTATCATCGCGCAGCTCATCGGTAATGGCATAATCCAGGATGCGTGAGGCCGGACGGACAATAAACATTTCCTGCAAGCTGGTGGTCTCATCTACCGCGCTATAGCCATTCACCTGGGCTCCGCCCTCTAATGCGGCATAATAAAGCGCATCTTCCAGCGCCAGATTGCGCGCCTCGTCAACGGCCTCTTCATGCTGAATAACAGCACGTCCTGTTACCGTGACCATCTGAACAGAAGGAAAGCCTGTTGCCTGCACAGCTTTTGAAAAGGCCAGCTGCGGCAAAAAGATAGTCATGATGACTGTCCAGACAAATAGCGCAAAGATGCACAATCTCATCTTTTTTTCCTTCTTTATCGCCTGTTTTAGCGCGTATATGCGCCGATTAGGCTGCCTGACGGGCTGTTTCGATCAAATAGCCGATCATTTCACGGTCGATTTCCAGCACCACTTCATAAGTATCTGAGCCGGTCGGGTTAATCCGCACGGTACGTGCCCCGCGAATAGTTCCGGAAACCACGCCGCGGAACGTATCATTTTGCACCATTAAATCGATAACGGTTGTGTTCGAATCCACCTGCAGGCCATGTATCTGTTCGGCAAGATCGCGCATCGCTGCCATTCTGGCAGAACGGATAGCCATCAGCCTTTTCTGAGCTTCACTACGCCCTGGCTGAGAGGAGGTGACCGCATAACCAATCGCGGTAAGGGTTGGAATATCCTGACTATCCGCGTCCAATACATCTTTTAGCGTCACAACAGATTGTGTTTGCGAGGCTTCGACCATCGCCATTTCTGCTGCCGCATTTTGCGATTGCATCATATCCATCGAGGCGCTGGTCATATGACCGCAACCACCTAATAGACTGAACCCTGCTAGGGTGAGTAAGCTTTTGCTTGTCCAATTTTTCATTTGCGCGCTCCTGGCATCTTTTACCATTTCACAGACCTCTTTTCGGGAGCCAGGCAGCGCATTTCTGCCTCGCCATCCTTATTAAGGGTCAATAGATATCTGGCCTTCCATCATGCATCATCCATGCCAAATCAGGCGATAGCCCCGGCTTTATGCCGATTGGCCTTCTTTGGCACGTTATTTGCCTTGTTTTTGGAGGGGCATTTTGTGCCTGTTAGGGAATTTTAACTGTAGATACAAAAATGATGAGCAATATCAATATTTTGAGAAGCCACAACCAGTACCAGGACTGGCATAAATATTCTTTATGTCTGATTTCTGACATCAGGAGCCTGTCATGGAAATGACGCTACAAAGGCTGGGCATTACCAGCATTCGTTCCCTGTTTGGCAGCTTTGTCATGCCTATCGGCATTTTGGTGCTGGTGGCAATGATGGTATTGCCCTTGCCCTCATATTTGCTAGACACTTTTTTTGTTACCAATATTTTATTATCTTTGCTGATTTTGATGGTGGCGATGCATACACATCGACCGCTTGAATTTTCCAGCTTTCCAACCTTGCTCTTAATTGCAACGGTGTTGCGGCTGGGGCTGAATGTGGCCTCTACCCGTATCATTCTGGGCAGTGGCCATGAAGGCTCGGATGCGGCAGGACGGGTTATCGAGGCCTTTGGTGAATTTGTCATTGCCGGCAATTTCGCTGTCGGTATTTTTGTCTTTATTATTCTGGTGATTATCAATCTGGTTGTGATTACCAAGGGCGCCGGGCGTGTATCCGAGGTATCGGCCCGATTTACCCTGGATGCGATGCCGGGCAAACAAATGGCGATTGATGCCGATTTAAATGCCGGTGTCCTTTCCAATGATGAAGCCAGACAACGCCGCGAGGAAATCACGCAGGAAGCCGATTTCTATGGCGCGATGGATGGTGCGTCCAAATTTGTAAAAGGCGATGCCATTGCCGGTATCCTGATTTTGGCCATCAATATTATTGGCGGGCTTATTGTCGGGCTGGCCCAGCATGATTTATCGCTGGAATCAGCGGGTAAATCCTATGTACTTTTATCTATCGGTGATGGTCTGGTTGCCCAAATCCCGTCCTTATTACTGGCGATTGCAACAGCGATTATTGTTACCCGTGTTTCCAGCACCCATGATATGGCATCCCATATTGGCAAGCAGATTGGCCTGTCACGTGCATGGATACCTGTCACTGGCGTGTTGATGCTGATAGGCTTTGTACCGGGTATGCCGAATTTCCTGTTTATTTCGGCCGCGCTTGGGGCAGGCATTACTGCCTATCTGGTTAGGCGGGCAGAACTAAACCCAAGCGATGATAAATTGCCCTTGGGGGCAGGCACGCCCCCTGCATTGGGCGGGCCGACTGGCACCAGCGCCCCTCATGCCGCAGCAGATGGTACAGATACAACTGCCCCTGACAGGATTGATTTATCAGATATAACCGATAATTCGCCTGTTTCCATTCAGTTGGGTTACGGGCTGATCGAGATGGTAGATGAAGAGACAGGCGGGCCATTGGTCAACCGCATTACCAGTATCCGAAAGCAGATATCGCGCAATCTGGGCTTTGTTATTCCCGCTGTTCGGGTGCGTGATGATATGAGCCTGAACGCCAATCAATACAGGGTGCGTATCGGCCAGACGATTGTGGGCGAGGATGAGGTGTATCCAGACAGAAAGCTGGCCATTCCAGGCGAGCAATCTAATCTGAAACTGCCCGGCATTGAGGTAAAAGAACCTACCTTTGGCATTGATGCGGTATGGATTGAACAGCATAAACAGGCCGAAGCAGAACGCAGCGGCTATGTGGTGGTAGAGCCGGAAACAGTGCTGACCACCCATGTTAGCCATCTGATGAATAAATTTGCCGGCGAGCTGCTGGGACAAGATGATGTACAAGCCCTGCTGGATAATCTGTCAGCCTCTGCCCCCAGCCTGGTACAGTCTGTTGTACCAAAGCTGATCCCCTTGCATTCGCTTACAGGTATCTTGCGCGAATTACTGGCAGAGCGGATGCCAATTAGCGATTTGCGCCGAATTTTGGAAACTTTGGCCAATCTGGCGGGCAAGAATTTAACCATTGCTGAATCGGCCGAAGCCTTGCGCCCCGGTCTGGCAGGTCTGCTTATTCAGCAGCTTGCCCCTTTAAGCCAGCCCTTGCCGGTTATCACGCTCAGCTCCGAGCTGGAACATATGCTGATCCAGATGGCACGCCAGTCAGGTGAAGCAGGGCTGATGCTGGATAATGCGCTGGCAGAAAAGCTGATTACATCGGTTACACAAGCCTCTGAGAGGGTATCAGCAGAAGGCAGAACAGCGGTGATGGTTGTATCGCCGGCTATTCGTAAACATCTTTCTGCGATTATTCGCCATCATATTGATGACATGGTGGTACTTGGCTTTACCGAATTACCGGACAATCGAAAGATTAATGTTGTTGCCACCATTAGCGGTGAAGACACAGATGCGTCCTGATGCCCGTCCCTGACAAGCGGCATGACGCAGAAATAGAGGAGAAAAAGAGATGACAACGCTGACTGTACAGGCAGAAGATACCGCCACAGCCATGGAACAAATCGCCGAACAGCTGGGGCCGGATGCGTTGATCCTGTCCACAACGAAGCGCGATGGCAAAATCATCATGCGTGCCTCTAATGACAGCCCGATGCAAGCTGGCAAAAAGCCGGAAAAAGCAGCTACACCGGAATTCAGCTCATTATTTGCGGCAGCCTCGCGGCCAGTGCCAACCGGCCGGCCAAAGCTTGCAAGTGAAGGGGTAGAACTTTCTGCCTCTGCTGCTGCGATGAAAGCCAGCCGATCTGCTTCTAAAAATATGAACGGCCAGGCAAGCGAGGCTGTCTCTGCCTCTGCCCAGCAAGCGATGATGCAGGCTATCTCGCTTATCGCTGATAGAATGGAAATGCTGGAAGCCCGGCTATCAGGGATGATGCTGACCCCAGCTGATGGGCTCAATAGCAGCCTGCAGGATAGCACCCCGATACAGCTGATGCGTGCCGGCTTTAGCCAGGCTAGTATTTTTGCCCTTCAGCCTGCCTATGCCGGGCTTGGCTATGAGGCGGGCGTGACCGGCTTTTTGGAGATGCTGGCAGAAGATTTAACTCTGCCCCGTGCAGAAGAAATCCTGACCAAAAGGGTGATTTTTGTGGTTGGGCCATCTGGCTCTGGTCGTACCACCCTTGCAGCCAAGCTGGCCGCCAGTTTAAAAGAAACGCATCGCGGCAGGGAAGTTGCCCTGGCCTCGCTTGGCGGCTCGATGAATGAGACCGATACACGTCTGCGTGGTCTAGCGCGGCTGTTGAATATTTCGGTAAGCCCCCTTGCCAAAGAGGTCACCGGCCAGGATTTTGACAAGATGACAGATTTTGACATGATGGTGGTGGATGTCACGCTGGGCGCAGAAGATGCAGTCGCCAAACTGGCAGAATTAACAGAATATCTGGGCATACAGGATAGCGGTGTGGTGCTGACTATCCCGGGCGGCAGCTCGGCAAAGATGATCGATGTAACCTTGCACCAATTTGCTGCCCTAAAACCTGTTACCGCCCTGACAAAGCTGGATGAATGTGAAACAACAGCTGCAGAATTTTCAGCCCTGCATAGCGGCCAGGCGCGCATCGGGATGCTTTCCGGCACAAAATCGGTGGTCGGGGCTATCGCCTTTGCAACCCAGAAAATATTATCGCAATATCTTAAAGAAAACTTCACATTGCCTCAGTAAATAACGGCACGGCCAGATCGGATAAATATCTATGACTGTATCAATTGCCATCACCAGCGGTAAGGGCGGCGTCGGGAAAACTAACTGTGCGGTCAATATGGCGCTGTCCCTGTCAAAGGCCGGGAAAAAAATTGTGCTATTTGATACTGATTTTGGCATGGCCAACGCCCATATCCTGTTGGGTCGCAATCCCGAACATAACGCGGCTGAATTTCTGCAAGGCGATGTCAAGCTGGAACAGATATTATCTGATGGGCCGGATGGATTGAAATTTATCGCCGGCGGCAGCGGCCTGATAGAAATGCTAAATCTGGATAATCAGGCACGCTATCGGATGCTGCAATCTTTATCGGATTTGGAAGATCAGATCGATTATCTGCTGGTTGACACCCCTGCCGGCGCTTCGGACAGCACCCTGTTTTTTGCCAGTGCCTGTGATATTCCGGTTGTGGTTCTGGTAGCTGAACCGACAAGTTTTTTAGATGCCTATTCTCTGATAAAAGCAGCCCATATTGACAAAAATATAACTAATTTCAGTGTGTTAGTGAACATGGCGGATAATTCGACAAGCGCTAAAAAGAATTTTGATAAATTTTTTGAGATATGCAGACGCTTTCTGGACGTAAATTTGCATTATGCCGGTATGGTACCGCTTTCCAATGCCATCAGACGGTCAATTGTAAAGCGGACACCGATTGTATCTGCTCAGCCTGGATCGCCGGAAGCACGCGCTTTTCAGGCGGCCGCAAAAGAGATTGTCAAGGCACCGCAGAACGAGCCAACAGGTATCCGATTTTTCGGAAACTGAGACGGGAAGATGAAGGTCGCATGAAACATTCCTATGCTGAAAAACAGCCCGATGTGGATGAACTGATAAGCACTCATTCAGAGCTGGTTCGTAAAATCGCCTGGCAAATTCATGGCCGTGCCCGCCATATCACCGAAATTGAGGATTTGGTGCAAATTGGCTATACAGGTCTGATTGTGGCCGCCCAGAAATACACCCCGCTGGAAGGGGCGAGCTTTGCCTCTTATGCCAGCATCCGTATTCGCGGCGCGATCGTCGATTATTTGCGAAAAAGTTCTAATTTGTGCCGGACAACCATCCAGATTAAGAAAAAATATAATGAGGCGACCGAAAAGCTGGAGCGCAGTCTTATGCGCCAGCCTGACCGCGAGGAAATCGCCGCTGAAATGAAGATGAGCGAGGATGAGCTGATAGAATGGGAAGCTGCCTTTCAGGCCAATACCCATCAATCTATCGACTCTGTCTATGACCAGTTTGCTATCTGGTTCACCTCTTCTGAAAATAACCCTGAAGAAGAATTAAATGAAACAGAGCTGCACAGCCTGTTAAAAGAAGCTCTAAAGACATTGCCAGAGCGGGAAGCCCTTGTCATACAGCTTTATTATGTCGAGGAAATGAACGTCTTTGAAATTGGCGAAGTGCTGGAGGTGTCAACCGGCCGCGTATCGCAAATCAAAAAGGCAGCGATAACCCACTTAAGAAACTTTATCCAAAAGGGGCAATAAGCCCCCTTTTTTTCTGTTTTTTCCTATTATTTAGCAAGATAGCAGAACCGGCCAGAGGCAATCAGGTAATGTCCTGTTTTGCGCCTGTATCCGCCATAGTGATAAAAAATACCGGATGCTTCCACTTGCCGCCGCTAGCGGCTGGCAAGGCCAGACCGTTTAGCCGCCGATCAGACGACGGGTCATATCGGTTTCGCTCTGCATCAGTCTGGATGAGCCGGAAAAGGCCTGCTGAGCTTGAATAAGCCCTGCCAATTCCGAGGTCATATCCACATTTGACAGCTCTATGGCACCGGAAATCATTTTGCCATAGCCATTTTCAAAAGGGCCGCCAATTTCAGCCGCGCCTGAAGCGCCATTTTCGGTAAACTGGTTATTGCCTTGCGCTGTCAGGCGGGTAGGGTCAGAAAAAAGCGCCAGCCCGACCCGGCCAACAATCTGTTCCTGGCTATCACCCATTTGCGCAATCACCCGGCCAAATTCATCAATATTAATATCATTCAGATAAAAAGTGCGTCCCTGAATCACAGCAGAGCGCGGCACCTGGATAGGTTGCTGCAGGTCAGAAAGCAAATATTGACCATCACTGGAGACAATAAATCCATCATTATCGAGCGTGAAAGACCCGTCACGTGTATAGCTGTTGGTCGCCCCGGCAGCGGCAGCGGCACGCTTCAAAACAAACATCCCCTGCCCTTCGATAGCCAAATC
>Ga0181581_10004290_pt1 | contig 11144 bp, 8 predicted proteins | sample 071ome_22_FD_132433 | JGI IMG/M metagenome (GOLD analysis project Ga0181581, IMG submission 132433) | Coastal salt marsh microbial communities from the Groves Creek Marsh, Skidaway Island, Georgia - 071404AT metaG (megahit assembly) | ecosystem: Environmental > Aquatic > Marine > Intertidal zone...
GACTATTATTATAAGAAACCTTGTATAAATCATCATGAGATAAATTGTACATATACCAAGATCTGGGTCCAACCATTCCAATTGTTTTTAAATCATCTTCAATGAGAATTTTAAAGTTGTTATATAAATAATCAGATGACACCAGATCATCAGAGCCAGTTATCAGCAACGCTTTTGGATTTAACTTTTTGGCACCTTCAACAGCTATATGCCATTTATTTCCTACAGGTTTATTATCACAAACAACAATACCTACTTTTTTATATGCCTCTTGCATCCTTCTGGAAAATTCAAAGTCATTATCATTAGAGCACGCTAAAACTATATAAACATTCAATGGCTGATTACTTGAATTTAAGATTTCTTCTATAACTGCATGTAGTACTTTATGCCTACCTAAAAAGGCAATTGAAACGACTACATCAATATTATTGTCTATATTTTTTGGTGGTCTCCATTTATAGCTTTTACTATAGTTTGGTTTAATTTTTAAGTAAATAGCAAGTAACTTATGAAAAACTTTAGAGAGTAGTTTTTTAATTTTAGAGGGTAGTTTTTTAATTTTAGAGAGTAGTTTTTTAATTTTAGAGAGTAGTTTTTTAATTTTAGAGAGTAGCCATTTAGGCAGTATTCTTTTAACTATTAGTCGAGCACGATTCTTAAGCGATAAAACAGGCCGTATGTCGCTCACCCTCAAAGAATAGAACAGATCATACATTGTGTCTTCTGTATGCTTATGCGAAGACAAGTCATTTATTGAATAACCAAATAGATCCATAAACTCTTTAACATTTAAAACCTTCGGTTTTCTAACATAATATGCTAAATATTTTTTTGTTACACTTTTGTTTAATAAAAGTATAAATGGATGCGCCTTTAACTCATCTTTCCATTTATGAATAGCACTATCTGTAATCTCATTTAAAGGATTATTTGTCCATATTTTAAGAAGAGTGTTTCTTAATTGAGCAACATCATTTTTTCTAGATGATTTAGACCTTTGAATCATATCTTGCACATATTTATCATCCACATTTAAATAATCACATATATCCCGACAAACATTTTCTGTATTAAAAACAAGATTCTCATATTTAACTAATAGTATTCTATTTCTATTAGTTGAATCTTGCATTAATGAATGAATAATATTAGACTCTAACGCTATAACAGCGCATGCAGTTTGATACTTTACGCCTCGATTTATCAAAGAGTTTAGGATACTGCGAGGGTCCCTAATAGAAATAATAGCTTTAGTATGGGGGTTGTTTTTAAGAAATGAGTCTATTGAGTATATATTTTGAGGGGTCTTTTCAATGAAAATTTTAGCATCATTTTTTACTAAAGAATTATTAGCAAAATTTTGAAAAAAATCATAATAATTCTTAGAGGTTTTTATTGAGCTCAATACTTTGTCTTTATTAAAACCATAATATTCTAAAAATGGTTCATTCGGCACAGAAAAATTAATTACTCCATCGTCAGAGATTGTATCAAAGAGTATTTCATCGACGCTATCCTTAGATATATTAAAACCATCTATACTCCAAAGCTTTGGATGACAGAATAGGGTTGATTCAGGTCCGCATACAATATCCGGATGCGAGTCTAGAATAACTGACAATAATGTGCTTCCAGAAGAGGGGAATCCACCCATCAAAATACCATTAAAATTTGAATTCATAACGCCACCTTGCCAGTATCAACCCATTCTCTCATCCAGACATTTAATGCGTGGGCGGCTGATTTTAAATATATATGATCTCTAGCGTCAATATTATTAAGATTGAATTCAAAGACACCTCTTTCACTAAGTTCGTCTAAGTGAATCCTTAGGTCCTCATCTCTTTTCTGCAAAATTTCATCTTTAATACTAAAGCCTAGTTTCTTTCTACTCCATAATACTGGATTAAATCCTCTTTTTTTAAGCATACGTTTTAATGGCGTCTTTCTACCATAATCACAAGATATCATTTGATTGCAATCAATGCTTAATGCTGCCTCCACTAATTCATAATTTAGGAATGGAACTCTTACTTCTAGTGAGGAGTGCATACTAGAGAAGTCCAATGTAGGGTTTAAATCCCCCTGTATATATGTTTGTATTTCAAACCACCTGCTTTGGGCGCACTCAGAAAACCCCTCATCAAGATCTACTAATGAATACGCTTTCATCAGATCATTCAATGTATTTTTAGATTTCATTCTAGAAATTTTAAATGAATTTAAATCTCTAAAAATATGTTGAATTTGCTCGTTTTTAGTTATAAAAGAATTATTTTCGTACCACAAAGCACTCTGGTTTTCGGCTTTCAGCCCAGGCGACACTGTTCTATCATATCCAAAAAACAATTCATCTGCACCATTAGCACTAAAAGCAACCTTAAATCCAGATTTAGAAATTAGATCGGATACCATCATTGGAATTGGGCTACTTGCACTTGCCTCACCTGAAGATTTTGAATAAGCTTGCAACAGGTCATCAAATGAGACGCTGTTATCATAATTTTTTATATGTAAACTGATATCCAAGTGTTCTGCTACATTATTAGCATATAGCTCTTCTGGGCTAGAAAGGTGAAAGCCGTCTATGTCTTTCAAAATGCTCGCCATTAAAGAGGAATCAACCCCACCACTTAGAAAAACAGCCGACTCAACATGTGCCTCTTTTTCCAGTTTAATAATTCTCTCCACTTCATCTTCAATATTTAATTCTTTATATTCTGGCTTCCAATAGCGCTCCCTTGATATTTTTAAATCAGCATCAATAGTAATGCATTCTGCAGGTCTTACTTTCTCAATCGTTTTGAAAAAAGTCGATAATGTATTGGCCGAACCTAGGTGTAAAAAAGATAGTACAGACTGATAATCTATGTCCCATGTTTTATCTATAGATTTTGCAATAGCAGCAGGAGTAGATGCAAAATATATAGCATCTTTTCCAGAAACATGCACATAAAGGGGTTTAATTCCAAGTCTGTCTCTTACTAAATAAGTTTTTTTTGTTTTTTTTCTAAATGCAGCAAATGCAAATATACCATTTATTTTTTTCAGTGTTTTTTTGACACCGTAACAATCGATCGCATTCAACAAAACCTCGGTATCACTATCCGAATAAAAAATATATCCCTTTTTCTTAAGGCTTTGTCTGATGGATTTATAATTATAAATCTCTCCATTAAAAACCAAAATCCAATTACTGTTTTCAATAGGCTGGTTGGCAAGATTGCTTCCTGGATCCATTATTGCTAATCTGGTATGTCCAAACACATACCCATTAAACATCAAGATAGAAGAATTATCGGGTCCTCTATCCAACATTGAATTTACCATCTTACTAACGTTATCTTGATAAATAGAACCATCTAACTTATTTGATAAAACGCCACATATGCCACACATTACACTAACCTCAAAAAACTAATCATTCCACTTGTGTCCTAAAAAATCATTAATAAATATCTCAAAATCATTTTCTTTAAGATTATTAATACCGCCTGCAGCCTTTCTGCCGCCTCCAGTATCGTATCTTAAACATAGCTTGTCTGCGCCAAAGGGGCTGGAGATTGGCGCCCTTACAGAAACTTTATAACCTTTTTTAGTTTCTATCAATACAGCATGCGCCTTTCTTCTATTTTTCTGAGCCAAATTATTTGCAAATATACCAATAACCCTATGTGACCATGAAGCATTAGGGAGTACATATATCTCTGACCTGCTATTTGAAAAATTTGGAGCAAGACTCGAAACGTAGGTTATATCTTCTTTGTACCCTTGTTCAAGTTGCTCATATGTATGTTCAGAAAAAATATAATCAATTGGACTTAAATATTCTGATAATGAACGATATAATTCCACTGGATGAATATGAAGATCATTAATATTTTCACCGTATCCATTGTAATTTATATATTTGCCAAGCTTTTCAAGTAACTGCAATTGTTTCTTATTCAATTTTAATGATGTAGCTAAATTAACTGCTGAACTATGCAAATTGTCCCCATAAGCCCCCACTACCGCCCACTCTGCATAAGAGCTATTTAAATAATTATTTACTATTAAACTTGTACATAAAGAAGGTGCGGTATCAATGTGGGCAGTTAATTCTTTGTGCAAAATAATTTCACCAGTGTGATGATGGTCGAAATACTCTATAGAACAACCTTTATTCAGCAACCTTTCAACATCCATTCTGTTTTTATCAAAAGATATATCAAGGACGGTTATTCGATCCTTGGGCTGCGCAGAAACTTTTCTAAGAAGCTCAATATCTCTTTTTACACCAGTAATTAAATTTCTGTCACAAGGGGATCTTAATCTAAGCTGGTGTAATGAACATATACCATCTGCATCTCCATTAAAAACATCATAATTCATATAATGCTGAAATTATTTAACCTCATAACCCCATTTAGTCAACTCTTCGCCAGCAATAGAATTAAAAATTTCTATCTGATCAACAGATAAATCAGATCTCCATCGGCCTATAGATGAGGTGTCAATTGGTTTAGAAACTTGCTCTGCCGATAACTGCCCTCTTGGTTCATCTAATAAGCTGATATCGTGCTCTGAATGATTGATCATATTTCTATGAAATGAAATATCGAAATTATCGCAAAGTTCGTGTAACTTATTTTCTGTATGAAGCGCCAAATCTTCATATTTCATAATAAATCCATTAATTTCCGCATTTTTCATTTTTTCCTCAAAGCGCTTAATGTTCGAAACCCATCCTTTTGCAACTTTTTCAACATTGGGATTAAAGCTGCCAGTATTTAATTGACTAGCTAAAATATCTCTTCCATCCCTCAACATGTATACAAATCTTGCATTGGGCCATACATTAGTATATTTTTCAAATCTCCCTTGAGACTTAGCACCCCATGTTTTTTTGGTCAATCTTTTCATTTTAAGTTTTGCACAAGCACCTACAAACTTTAATGCATCTTCATATGTATAGATAGAGTTATATTTCTTTAAATACATAAATAAGAGATCACCAACATCTCGAGTCGTTAATCTACTATGTCCCGCACAAGCCATATAGCGTATAAAATCGTCATAACCAGCTTCTTGTATAATTTTATACGCCCCATCGGAGGATGTATTTCTTAATAAATATGCCACAGCTGTATAGTCAATATATTTTTCAATAACGTCTCCATGCCCTGTAAGATAATTTGGATATAATTCATATGACATTGATATATCAGGATGAACATCAAGCAATGCATTCATCAAGGTAGTGCCCGACCTACTCATCCCATTGACAAAAATTGGGGAGTCTAGATAATTACTTTCTACACTAGAAACGCAGTCTTGAATTAAACCATCTTGTGTATTCACCTTCTGCAACCTGGCCCCCCAATATTGACTTGAAAAAAATTCTGGAGTTGTTATAGGTGATTCAGATAAAGGCTTTTTAAAGTTACTTAATATTTTTTTCCAAATTGTCGTTTCCTTTATGACTCTATTATCAAATTTATCTACCATTTCTTCGAACCAATACATATCTTGTTGGTTTTTATTATTAATTTGACTGGCATTAGTACACCTATAGTATTGAGGATGAAATAATAAACGAGCTCGATTTCCATTATTCATATAAGCCAATGCTTCGCTAACATCGGCCATTCGATAACGATAATTAGGATGGCCAGCTCCACCATCGTCCCACATTTTATGGAAAGATGGCGATCTTCCATTGTGAACCCATGTCAAATCTTGGTCAGCAGCAAATTCTTTCAGCTCTATGATGTGTGAATTTGAGCGTCCTTTTTTATCTGTAGGGCCTCCATGCATAGAAAAATACTCTATATCAACTTCCGACCTAAGTGTGTCAATATCATTTAAAAATAAATTTTTTGATTTATTAAGATCGAATAACGACCTCTCCCACACATTACAATGATATCCAACGACGCCTCCAGACTCGGAAAACTCTCTTAAGAGTCCAAAATCTATCTGATATGAGTCATCTATTTTAATTTTCCCTGTTTTTTTAAACTCTCCATCCCAAATCCTCTGATTAAAAATCATTACATTTGCAGGAACCCCTGCTTCTAAATGAACACGTATTAAAGCCTCTGTAACATCAGGCCTTGCGTCAACATCATATTGAAACAATAAATGTTTGTTTTTATCCTTAATATGTGCTGAATGCCAATCCTTGAATTCATTCAATAGTTCGATATCATTTTGATGAGGATTGATTTTCATGTCCTTATATGAAAAAACATTCCATTCTTTTGTATTGCGCCCAACCCAGCTAACCAATCCAGCTAAATAGCCAAATGGCATGTTAGGATTTCCTAACGGATAGTCTTTCTCTACTGCTGTATATTCTTCCAGCATAAATTTCCTATTAATCATCCTTATGTTTTATCCACTCGTATTCATAAGCATTAACATGATAATAAGGGGGGTAACCTTCCCCCTACTAAAGCCCCCACTCCTACCAGCACATAATATATTGTTTTTTTTTAAAAAATCTCTAATTTTGTTTTCAACAAGAATTCCATAATCTAACCCCTGTATATTTATTCTGTAAGCACGCTGTATTCTCTATTTACATTTTTTATTGAACTAACAAAATTTTGAATTATTCCAAACATAAATCTTAATAAAAAGAACGATATTATCAATTTCGTAAAATCGAGTAAATTACTTTCTGAGAGTGCTAACATTAAAATAATATAAGTAAAAAATAACCCTAAAACAATTTGCAGTATTAGTTGTATTTTCCTTACTTCCAAATCATTCGATGTGGTTGAAAAAATATATTTTTTTTCTATTTTTGAACCATGTCCCGAGCTAAGCAAGTCTGTGAAGGCAGGGCTTACCAACTTTATACCTTCATGATCTAAAAGATCGGTTTTCCTCTTTTTGATATTGTTAAAGTACATTAACTCATTTTTTTGTTTAAGCTTAGTAAGCTTCCAGTTTATTTTTACAAAAAACATGATAGAAACTAGGAGTAAGAATAAGAAGTACAAGCCATTAACTGGATACATATTTACAAGAAAAGCAATACAAACACACAAAACAACAAAAGTCTGAATCATTTCAAACAAATATTTAATTATGTTAATAATGTCCCTTGTGTACTTTTGATCCTTGTTAAACAAATAAAGTCGAAGCGTCTTTCTTTTTTCATTATCAGGAACAGATGAGAATTTCTCAAGAAATTTTTGAGTCTTTTTTCTTCTAAAAACTAATGCATTTTCATATGTGTAATTTCGAATAACTTTAACATATAGAAAAGGAAGGACTCCAGACATCAAAAACATTAAAAAAGCTAAAGCCGCTACAACAAAAGTTGTTGCTTGCAAGGTAAGACCCTGTACCCATTCGATTTCAAATGAGTTCAGAACTGACAACAATGTTTCTTGGTATATTAAAGAAACTACTTTTACTGAAAAAAAGAATGCAACTATTGTCATTATTTTTGACAAAATCCCCACTATATTAGTTGCAATAAAAACCAGTCTACCCCTTTTAAACAGTATTGAAAGGAATTTCAAGATCACTCCAATATACTGCCTATATCTGACTAAATTAAAAATCATTGATTTATATATAATTATTTACTCTTAGGAAGGAGACCACCTTGTCAACACTCTCTTCTACACTTTCATTGTTTGTGTAAATTGTCAATTCAGGGTCAGAAGGTTTTTCGTAATCAGAAGATATACCTGTAAAATTTTTTATTTCCCCCTTTCTGGCTTTTGCATAAAGACCTTTGACATCCCTAGACTCGCATACTTCAATTGAACAGTCGCAAAATATTTCTATAAAATCAGGTTTTAGTTTATTTCTAACCTGAAATCTATCTTTCTTAAATGGAGAAATAAAGGCAGTTAAAACAATCACCCCTGCATCTAAAAAAAGCTTACTTATTTCTCCAATTCTCCTAATATTTTCAACCCTGTCTTTATCTGAAAATTCTAAATCAGAATTGATTCCATGCCTAACATTATCACCGTCTAAGACAATGGTTTTACACTCTAATTTAAACAATTCTTCTTCAACAGCATGGGCAAGAGTAGACTTTCCGGATCCTGACAATCCTGTAAACCACAATACCATTGATTTATGCTTATTAGCTATGTTTCTTCTATTTCGTGTCACAGTTGCATGATGATAAACTGTATTAGATGATTTCTTCATATGACAGACTCTATTATCTTTTTAGCCAATGCTCTTGACGTTGTCCACTTGCCACCAAAAACACTTATCAAGTTTTTATTAGTTTGTATGGCGTATTCTCTTGTGGCTTTATTTGCATCATTAGAGCTTTTTACCAACGGTCTAACTCCTGCAAAAGTATTTACCACATCTTCTTCTGAAATTAAATCCATAAAATAATAATTATAAGATCTCAATAGGTTAAGAATTTCCGATTGCGTAGGCTTTATTTCATCTGAGATTTTTTGCCTAACTTCAGTTGTGCCAATTAACGTTTGGCCTTTGTAAGGAAGAACGAAAAATATACGCCTTTCACCTGGGGCTTCTAAAAAATATCCATGGTCTAGCTTTCTATTCACAACAATATGAGAGCCTCGCACTATGTCCAACTCATAATCTGAATCAATATCACTATCTTTTAACAATTGATACGTCCATGGGCCAGCAACATTAATTACTTTGTCAAACTGCTCTTTATTACCGTTATAAACAACTTCACCATTAACATCAACTCGATCTATAGATGTTTTCTCTATTGTTGTGAAGTTTTTATATTTTTTTGCTTGATCGATTGCCCAGACACCTAATTGATAATCGTCCATCTGGCCATCGTAATAAGAAAAACCTTTTACAAGGCCATTCATTTTTAATCCAGGACACAATTCTTGCATTGAGGCTTTACTATGATTTCTGTGTTTGCCGATATTTTGCTTACCTGCAAATAAATCATACAAATATAAGCCTATCTTATAAAACCAAGCCGGGCGTCTTGACTGTTTATAAACTGGTATAAATATTTTAAGCGGCCGTGCTAAATCTGGCGCTTGATTAATCCACCATTGTCTTTCTCTAAGAGCTTCTTTTACTAATCTAAATTCAAAATTCTCAAGATACCTCAGACCTCCATGTAGCAATTTAGATGAAGCGGACGATGTTTGAGACATTAAAGTATTTTTCTCAAACAAGGTTACATCATGATGGTGCTTACATAGCTCCCACGCGGTCATAATGCCGTTAATTCCACCACCTATTACTGCAATCTTCATTAGATATTTCCTTGAACCTTAGAGGCAACATAATCAACTTGATCATTAGTTAAAAATGAATTCATTGGGAGGCTCATTACCTCGTTAGAAGCTTTTTCTGATATTGGAAAATCACCTAGTTTGTAATTTAAATATTGAAAACATTCTTGCAGATGAAGTGGCGTTGGGTAATGTACTGCAGTTGGAATACCGTTATCTTTTAATTTAGCTTGAAGGACGTCTCTGTTATTAACCCTGACAGTGTATTGCGCCCAGGCGCTTGATCTGTTTGATCTAACAACTGGCGTTTGCAATATATCAGACAATGTATCTGTGTAGCGTTGCGCAACCTGCTGACGACCCTCTAATTCTTGGGGGTAATGTGGTAATTTTGCCAATAATATTGCCGCTTGAATAGTATCTAAACGACCACCCATACCGACATATTTATGATGGTAGCGCTTGTTTTGACCATGTACGCGCATCATCTTTATTTTCTCAGCATATTTATCATCATTTGTAAATACAGTTCCGCCATCGCCATAACACCCTAGAGGTTTTGCCGGGAAAAAACTGGTAGTTGATATATCGCCAAGGTTACTATCGGTTTTGTCACTATAAGTGGAACCAAAACTCTGAGCGCCATCGATAATAACCTTTAGATCATACTTGTCAGCAATCGCTTGGATAGTATCCAACTCTGCAGGCTGACCATAGAGACTCACTGGGATGATAGCTTTAGTTTTGTCAGTAATTGCAGCCTCAATCAGATTAGCATCAATATTAAAGGTGTCTGCCTCAATATCGACAAACACAGGCTTAGCCTTCATCAAAGCAATGGTTTCAGCTGTAGCAATAAAGGTAAAGGGCGTGGTGATTATTTCATCATCAGGCTGGATATCCATTGCCATCATGGCAAGTAAGAGTGCGTCCGTACCTGATGAGCAGGTAATAGCGTGCTTGGCGCCTGTAAATCCTTCTAATGCTCGTTCTAGTTCATGGACTTCTTCACCCATGATGTAGTTAGACTTATTTAAAACCGCCTGAATGTTAGCGTCAATATCAACTTTATATTTTTGATACTGCAATTGTAGATTAGCAAAATCAATATCCATACTTAACCGATTACAGAAACTTGAGAGTCTTTTAATTGATATTTTTGGCCAGTATGATCACAAGTGGTTTGAGCATTGCCTGTCACTGGTAAATCTAGCTTCTCACCGTACTCACTCATCCAGCCAATCTGCCTGGCAGGCACACCTATCATTAGCGCATATGGAGGCACATCTTTATTGACAACCGCACCAGCACCCACAAAAGCGTATGCGCCAACCGTTATGCCGCAAACGATTGTACAATTTGCACCCAGTGTTGCACCTTTTTTTACAAAAGTATCCCTGTATTCATCTTTGCGTTCAATTAATGAGCGCGGATTATAAACATTAGTAAACACCATGCTCGGGCCACAAAATACACCCTCCTCTAAATAGACATTGTCATAAACAGAGACGTTGTTTTGAATTTTACATTTGTCACCAATGATAACTTTATTGCCGACAAAAACATTTTGACCAAGTGATACACCAGAGCCAATCTTAGCGCCACCACAAACATGCACCCATTGCCATACTCGAGAGCCAGAACCGATTTGTGCACCCTCATCTACTATCGCTGTTTCATGTACCTGATAATCCATGTTAATACTCCAATGGCAATGAAGTTGTTTTGCCGTCTCTAGCTGAAAGATAAGCAGCAATCAACACTTCTAGTGATTTTAAACCTTCTCTGCCGTCAGTTTCTGGTTCAGCGTTACCGCGTAAAACTTCAATGACGTTGTTGTAATAAAGTGGGTGGCCAAAACCATAGACAGAGGTTGTCTGGTAATTAGCTTCTTTTACTTCATCGTCATAATCTTTAGGCTCATCAAATTCC
>Ga0181581_10004305_pt1 | contig 11127 bp, 9 predicted proteins | sample 071ome_22_FD_132433 | JGI IMG/M metagenome (GOLD analysis project Ga0181581, IMG submission 132433) | Coastal salt marsh microbial communities from the Groves Creek Marsh, Skidaway Island, Georgia - 071404AT metaG (megahit assembly) | ecosystem: Environmental > Aquatic > Marine > Intertidal zone...
ATTCAAAGTATTTACTGGGAATTTGGTTCTGGTTTAATTCTACCTAAAACTGGGATAACTATGCAAAATAGGGGAATTAGTTTTTCCTTAGATGAAGAAAATTTTAATAAGTTATTACCATCTAGAAAACCTTTCCATACTATACAACCTGCTTTGGCCCACTTTAATGATGGTAGAGTGATGGCATATGGTACTATGGGTGGAGAAGGACAGCCACAAACTCAAGCTACAATTTTTTTACGTTATGCTATTCAAAATTTAGATCTTCAAAAAGCAATTAATGAACCTAGATGGCTTTTAGGAAGAACTTGGGGTGATGAAACAACATCCCTTAAAATTGAAGGTAGATTTAATAATTCTACCCTTGCTGATCTAAAAAATTTAGGACATATTATTGAAAAAGTTGGAGATTTTGAAGAAATTATGGGGCATGCTGGTGCTATTGTGGATCATCCTAATGGTTTAAAAGAGGGTGGGTATGATTTGCGTAGCGATGGAGATGCAGTTGGTGGTTAGTTAAATAGATTGCCACTCATTATTTTCTAGAATCTGACCTGGCTTAAATCTTTTTTTATATGACATGCTAGTTATTTCTTTTATATAATAGCCTAAGTATAAGTACTTATAATTACGTTGTTGACCAAACAAGATACATTGAATAATCATATAATTTCCTAAGCCTAATTTATCTAGGCTAGGGTCAAAAAAACTGTATACTGCAGATAAATCTTTATCGCCTACATCTAATAGAACAGCCCCCATTAATTTTTTATTTTTATCCCTAAACTCCATTAATGAGGTTTTAATTGGCGATGTCTCAACCATTGAGGTAAATTCATCCTCGTCCATCTCGGACATTGATCCTCCTGAGTGACGGTTAAGCTGGTACTTTTTGAAAAGTTGATAATGTTCCAAAGTTACAGAATTTTGAATTATTTTATAATTTAAAAAATTTAAATTTTTATTAACTCTTTTTAAACTTTTGGTTAATTTAAATTTTTTTATTTCAACTCTGTAAGATTTACAAGAACTACAATTGTCACAAATTGGTCTATACATCCAATTCTCAACTCTTCTAAAACCATTAATGGCAAGTTCATTATATATTTCGTTATTGTGACTTAGGTCTTTGGCAATCCTTTTTTCAACTCTTCCTTTTAAATAAGGGCAGGGGGTAGCTTTAGTTAATAAATATATAGGTTGTTCTAGTATGTTTTTGGGCTTTATATCTATCATATACTTATATACGGCTTAAAATTTAATATTTTATGAATTTTGCCCTTTTAGTAAGTTAGCTACATATGGAGCAAAGTAAGTTATTATTCCATTACACCCGGCTCTTTTAAAGGCAATAAGGCTTTCAAAAATTATTTTTTGTTCATCGAACCAGCCATTGTCAATGGCACCCTTTATCATGGAGTATTCACCTGATACTTGATAGGCATATAAAGGAATTTTAAATTCCTGTTTTATTTTATAAATGATATCTAAATAAGGCATGCCCGGTTTGACAATGAACATATCTGCACCCTCATTTATATCTAGAGCTATTTCCCTTATAGCCTCGTCTGAATTTCCTGGATCCATTTGATAACTTTTTTTTGATTTATTGGATAAATTCAATGTAGAACCAACAGCGTCACGAAATGGACCATAGAATGCAGAAGCATATTTTACAGCATAAGACATAATTTGCACATTTATGAAACCTTGATTATCAAGTGTATCTCTAATATATCCTACTCTTCCGTCCATCATATCACTGGGTGCAATTATATCGCATCCAGCCTCAGCTTGAACAAGAGCTTGATTACAAAGAATTTCTAAAGTTTTATCATTATCAATTTGGTTGTTAAATATAATACCGTCATGTCCATGATCTGTAAAAGGATCCAAAGCTACATCACATATAACTCCTAAGTTAGAATTAACTTTTTTGGAAATTTTAATTGCCTTGCATATGAGATTGTTTTTGTTAAGAGCTTCACTACCATTTGGATTTTTTAAACTTTTTTCTATCTTGGGAAAAAGAGCAATTGCAGGAATCTCTAATGAAGATATACGTTCAATCTCTTTTGGTAAAAGATCTAAAGAGAATCTATAAATACCAGGCATTGATTCAATTTCTTCTTTGGTATTAGAGCCATATGTTACAAAAATTGGGTATATTAAATCATTTATGGACAAATTGTTTTCTGCAACCAGTTTTCTTGAAAAATCTGACATCCGATTTCTTCGTAATCTTGTTCTAGGAAAGTTGCTAACAGAAAATCCTTTATTTATGGTTTGTTTCATTTTGACGACCTGATATTTTTCCAAAGGTTGTAATTTGTAATTTAATAAACTATCAATCATTGTATATATAATTTAACTTAATATAATCTTTTATAAGGAATAATTACAATGTTATTGTCACGTTTTTTTCTTCCAGTATTAAAAGAAACGCCTAAAGATGCAGAAATTGTTTCTCATATTTATATGTTAAGAGCTGGCATGATACAACAATCATCCTCTGGTATTTATTCTTGGTTACCACTTGGGAAAATTATTTTAGATAATACTACAGATATGTGTAGAAATGAGATGATTTTAGCTGGAGCTAATGAAATCTTAATGCCAACTCTACAGTCAGCCAACATTTGGAAAGAGTCTGGTAGATATGAAGACTATGGTAAAGAAATGCTTCGTATAAAAGATAGAAATGAAAGGGATCTTTTATACGGACCTACAAATGAAGAGTTGGTAACTGAAATTTCAGAACACATGTAAAAAGTTATAAAGGTTTGCCTCTAAACTTATTTCATATTCAGTGGAAATTTCGAGATGAACTTCGTCCAAGGTTTGGTGTGATGAGAGGCAGAGAGTTTTTAATGAAAGACGCCTATTCATTTGATGTTGATTATGAATCTTCAATAAAATCTTACAACATAATGTTCATTTCTTACATGCAGTTATTTAAAAAAATGGGTCTTAAAGCTATTCCTATGAAAGCTGACACAGGACCTATAGGAGGAGATTTAAGTCATGAATTCATTGTTATAGCAGATACAGGAGAAAGTGAAGTTTTCTTAGAAGAAGATTTTCTCTCATTTGAAGGTTCCTTAAATGAAATAAATTATGAAAGAGACCTTCAAAATGAAGTAGATAAATTCACATCCTTTTATGCTGCAACAGAAGAAAAACACAATCCTAATGATAAGAAAATTCAATCTTTAAACCTAATAAAAACAAGAGGTATTGAAGTAGGTCATATATTTCATTTTGGTCAAAAATATTCTAAGCCAATGAATGCTATCGTGAATAAAAATGATGGTAAAAATACCCCTGTTTACATGGGGTCATATGGAGTTGGTTTATCTAGATTGGTTGGAGCTGTTATAGAAGCTAATCATGATAAAGATGGGATTGTTTGGCCTCAAGAAATAGCTCCTTGGCATTATAATTTAATTAATTTAAAAAGTGGAGATAAAAGCTGTGATGACACTTGTAAAAATTTATATAAATTAATCCAAGAAAAAAATTACACAGTTCTTTATGATGATACTGATGAAAGAGCAGGAGCTAAACTTGCAAGAGCAGATTTGTTAGGTTTGCCTTTTCAGATAATAATTGGCCCAAAGGGTATTAAAGAGAAATTATTTGATTTGAAAAATAGAAAGAACGGTAAAATTGAAAGACTATCTTACGATGAATTATCAAACTTTATTAATCAAAATAATAGGTAAAGATTGAGCTATTTTATTTTCAATGAAACAGAAAGAACAATAGCTTTTAGGTATATAAAATCTAGAAGAGCTGAGGGTTTTATTTCTATTTCTGCATGGTTCTCACTTATTGGGATTACATTAGGTGTTGCTACATTAATTGTTGTCATGTCAGTTATGAATGGTTTTAGGGCTGAGTTAGTAGATAGAATATTAGGTATTAATGGTCATCTTATAGTTTATAAAAAAAACCAACCCTTAATATCTAATTATAATGAAATTGTGAGTCAAATTTTGGATGTTAAGGACGTAGTTGCTGTAACTCCACATTTAGAAGGTCAAGCTTTAGCTAAAACTAAAAGTGCTGTCACAGGAGTAGTTATAAGAGGAACTAATTGGTCTGATCTTGCTCCAAAAAAATTACTATGGGACTCTCTGGATAAGGATTCTTTTAATAACTTTAAAAATAAAAAACAGATAATCATTGGTTACAGGTTGGCGCAGAGACTTAATGTTAAAGAAGGAGATTTCATTTCACTGGTATCTCCTAATGGAATGGAGACTGCTTTAGGGTCATTACCTTTAAGTCAAAATTTTATAGTTGGTGGTTTTTTTAACATAGGTATGTATGAGTACGATAATAATTTTATATTTATTCCATGGGAAAAAGCAGAGTCTTTTCTTTCTGTGAAGAATACTGCTCATGGAATTGAAATTTTTTTAAAAGATCAAAATCTGACTTCTATTGTATATTCTGACCTAATTAATAAATTGGGTAATGATCTAATCATTGTAGACTGGAAAAAAAGAAATTCATCTTTTATGAATGCTTTGGCTGTCGAAAAGAATGTAATGTTTGTAATACTGACATTAATAATTATAGTCGCTGCTTTTAATATTATTTCTTCTATGATTATGTTAGTTCAATCTAAGAATTCCGATATTGCTCTTATGAGAACAATGGGAGCTTCTAAATATTTAATCATGAGAATTTTCTTGCTAACGGGCTCTATGATAGGTTTTTTAGGAACCTTTGGTGGAACAGTTTTAGGTTTGATTTTTGCCTCTAATATTCAAGAAATTAGAATTTTTATAACTAAGTTATTAGGTGAGGAATTATTTTCACCTGAAATTTATTTTTTATCGCAGTTACCATCAAAAATAAATTTTGATGAAGTTTTAATGGTAATAATTATTTCAGTCTTTCTTACTTTGTTAGCTAGCCTATTTCCCGCTTGGAAAGCTTCGAAAATATCTCCGGCAGAGGCTTTAAGATATGAGTGATGATATAGATTTTGAAATTTTATCATTAAAAAATATATCTCATATTTATGACCAAGAAAACCATAAGCTAAAAGTGCTAAGTAATATTAACATTGTCATTAAAAAAGGAGAAATGGTCTCCCTTATAGGTCCAAGTGGTTCTGGAAAATCAACGCTATTAAACATAGCAGGCTTGCTTGAAAAGCCTTCTATTGGTTCAATATATTTGATAGGTAAAAATTGTAAAAATATAAATGAAGAGGCTAAAGCAAACTTAAGAGGCTCTAACATAGGATTTGTTTTTCAATCACACCGATTATTTCCAGAGTTTTCAGCCTTAGAAAATGTAATGTTACCTCAATTAATAATGGGAACTTCTAAAAAACAAGCTGAGAGTAATTCTAAAGAATTATTAGCAATGCTTGGATTAGAAAAAAGGTTTTCACATAGGCCAGCAAAACTCTCTGGTGGTGAATCACAAAGGGTAGCAATTGCAAGGGCCATAGCCAATTCTCCAAATTTAATTTTAGCTGATGAGCCTACAGGTAATCTGGACCCATTAAGTGCCCAAAATGTTTTTGACATTTTATATAAGGTTGTAAAATCACTTAATATAAGTTGTCTTATAGCGACTCATAATCTTGTACTAGCGAAATCAATGGATAGATGCCTTTTTTTAGAAAATGGCGCAATTAAAGAACAGTAATTTATTTAACTATGAGCATAACTAAAAATTTATTTGTCCATTTAAGAGTGCATTCAACTTATTCATTATCAGAAGGAATGCTTTCTTTTGATTATTTATCAAATTTTTGTATAGATAACAATCAACCAGCAATGGCGATTACTGATACCTCTAATATGTTTGGGGTATTAGAATTTTCTTTAAAAATGGTTTCGGCTGGTATCCAACCCATTATTGGTATGCAAGTTAATATCGCCGAAAGAACAGAATCTGAGGAAAATGTTGGTGAAGTTGTTTTAATAGCAAAGAATAAGATTGGGTATAAAAACTTATTAATTCTTGCCAGTGATTTATCTATTAATGATAATTTTGAAAAATACTTAAGTTTTACTAATTTAGAAAAATTTAAAGATGGATTAATTTTATTAACGGGTGGGGTGGAAAATGGTTTTATTGGTCAGCCTGCAGCCCAAGGTAACAAAAATAAAGTTTATAACCGCCTTAAGGAACTTGAGCGTTTATTTAAAGATAATTTATATATTGAGTTGCAGAGACATGGACTTGTTGCTGAGAATACAGCTGAAAAAATACTTTTAGATTTATCTCAAAAATTAGATCTTCCACTAGTAGCAACAAATGACTGTTTTTTTCAAAATAAAGAAAAATTTAACGCTCATCAAGTTTTAACTTGTATAGACAAAGGTCTTACTATTTCGTCAGATAATAGAAGGTTGTTAACAAAAGAACATTATTTAAAAGATAGTGGCGCCATGATATCCTTGTTTAAGGATATACCTGAAGCCATTGAAAACACTATTATTATTGCAAAAAGATGTTCTTATTTTGTAGAGCCTCATGATCCTATTCTCCCTAAATACCCAGGTCTTAAAAATATGAATGAGACTGACTATTTATTTAAAATTTCTATCGAGGGTTTAGATCAGAGGTTTAATGTTTCATCAAAAAAATTTAATGAAAAAGAAAAGGAAATTTATAAAAACAGGTTAATTGAAGAGCTGGAAATCATTAATAAAATGGGTTTTGCAGGATATTTTTTAATAGTTTATGATTTTATTAAATGGTCAAGAGATAATTTTATACCAGTTGGTCCTGGCAGAGGTTCTGGTGCAGGGTCTATAGTAGCATGGGCCCTTAAAATAACAGATTTAGACCCAATAAGATGGGGGTTGTTATTTGAAAGGTTTTTAAATCCTGAGCGTATTTCGATGCCTGATTTTGATATTGATTTTTGTCAAGACAGAAGAGAAGACGTTATCAACTATGTTAGAAATAGATACGGCCATGATAAAGTGGCTCAAATTATTACTTTTGGTAGTTTACAAGCTAAGGCGGCTATTCGTGATGTTGGTAGAGTTTTGGAAATGCCATATGGTCAAGTAGATAAAATTGCTAAATTAATCCCATTTGTTCCGGCAAAACCACCTACAATTAAAGAAGCTATAGATAGTGAAGAAGAATTACAAAGAGAAATTTCAGAGAACCAAGAAGTAGAAGCTCTTATTAAAACTGCAATTGATCTTGAAGGTCTAAATAGACATGCATCAACTCATGCTGCTGGATTAGTAATAGGTGATAGACCTCTAAATCAATTAGTACCGTTATATAAGTTTAATGAAGAGGAAATGCCGGCCACTCAATTTAATATGAAATTTGTTGAAAAGGCTGGTCTCGTTAAATTTGATTTTTTAGGACTTAAAACACTTACAGTCTTATCAAAAGCGGAAAGTTTAATAAAACAATCAGTCAAAAACTTTGATCTAAGCAAAATATTATTGGATGATAAGAAAACTTATGAGATGTTATCTACTGGATCTACTACAGGTATATTCCAATTAGAATCTTCTGGTATGAAAGATGTCTTAACCGGTTTAAAGCCTGATAGGTTTGAAGATATCATTGCTGTTGTGTCTTTGTATAGACCAGGTCCAATGGAAAATATTCCAAGTTACATAAATAGAAAACATGGAAAAGAAAAAATTACTTATATGCATTCTTCTTTAAAAGATGTTTTGGAGGAAACTTATGGAATTTTTATTTATCAAGAGCAGGTTTTAAGAGCTGCTCAAATATTAGCTGATTTTTCCCTTGGTAGCGCAGATATTTTAAGAAGAGCAATGGGTAAAAAAGATAAAATTGAAATGGATCAGCAGAAAAAATCTTTTATAGCAGGTGCCCAAAATAATAATATTGATGAATTTAAAGCTAACGAAATTTTTGAACAAATTGCAGCTTTTGCAGGATATGGGTTTAATAAATCACATGCAGCTGCCTATGCCTTAATAGCATACCAAACAGCATGGATAAAATGTAATTTCCCACATGAATTTTTTGCAGCAATGATGACTGTCGAGTATAACAATACTGATAAATTATCTGTTTTTGTGTCGGACTTAAAAAGGTTAGGTATTTCAATCCTTCCCCCTTGTATCAACAAAAGTGGTAGTGAGTTTCTAATTGAAAAGGAGAATGATAAAACTTCTTTAAGATATTCATTATCATCTTTAAAAAATGTTGGTAACGATGCAATTAATAAAATTGTCAAAATCAGAAATGAATTTGGTATATTCAATAATATTGATTCTTTTCTTGCCAATGTACCATATAGTTTAATTACTAAAAAAACATTTGAAAGTTTAATAAAATCTGGTTCTTTGGATTCTATAGAAAAAAATAGAAATAAGTTGTTTAACTCAGTTGATTTAATGTTAAACCATTGTCAATCGATAGAAAAAGACAAAATTTCAAACCAACAAAATCTATTTAACGAAAATAATAATGCTCAATTGTCAATTAATCTATTTGATATTCCCGATTGGGGAATTGAAGAAAAATTAAATAATGAATTTTCATCTCTTGGTTTATATTTAAAATTACACCCACTTGATAATTATTCAGAAGTTTTAAAAAGCTTAGATATTAAAACAAATTTGGATGTTCTTGATAACCCTCAAAATTATTCTAAAAAAAATATTCAACTATGTGGACTAATCTTCAAAATATTTAAAAAGCAATCAATTAGAGGGAAATGGGCTACCATTTTATTGAACGATTTAAGCGGCTCATCAGAAATTAATATATATTCTGATGTATTAGTTAAACATGAAGATGTATTAGTTGAAAAACAGTTAATTCTTGTAGATGCTGAAATAAAAAATGACACAAACCAAGGCTGCAAAATAGTTGCAAGAAGGCTAACGCTTTTAAATGATTTTATTTCTGAAAAAAAATTTAATCTAACACTAGTTATGGATAATTTTAATAATATGAAAGAAATATATAATTTTTCTAAAACTTTATTTCCTGGTAATTCGTCTTTAATAATTAATATTCACCTTAACGGACAAGCAATTAAATTTAGTGTGAAAGAAAATATAAAAATTTCTTCCGAATTAATTAGTAATATAACAAAAATTAATAACGTTAGATCAATTAGTTTTGCCTAAATTTTATAGCCTTTTAAGCTTGCAAAAATAACAAGTTTACTTTAATTAAAAGTTAATTTTGTGCAATATCTGGTTTATTTAACCATCCGGTGTTTTTTTAGGTATTGCTTTAACATTAACCGGTAAAGGAAAATACAATGTCACTCCCAACTTTCACAATGAGACAACTTTTAGAAGCAGGCGTTCATTTTGGTCATCATACAAGAAGATGGAATCCCAAAATGGATCCATATATTTTTGGTAAAAGAAACAATATTCATATAATAAATTTAGAAAAAACAGTCCCAATGTTATATGAAGCTTTAGATGCTATACAGTCTATAGCAAAAAATGGTGGAAAATTTTTATTTGTAGGCACAAAAAGGTCTGCCTCTGAGTTAATAGCTCAAGCTGCAATTAATTGTGGTCAATATTATGTAAATCATAGATGGCTTGGTGGAATGTTAACCAATTGGGAAACAGTTTCTAAATCTATAAGAAAGCTAAAAAACTTAGAGGAAAGAATTGAAACTGGTGAGATAAACAGCCTTACAAAAAAAGAAAGGCTTCAGATTGAAAGGCAAAAAGAAAAGCTGGATTTAACGCTAGGTGGTATAAAAAATATGAACGGTATCCCAGATGCCATTTTTATAATCGATACTAATAAAGAATCAATAGCCGTATTGGAAGCCAATAACTTGAACATACCAGTTATAGCAATATGCGATACGAATACTAATCCATCTGGAGTTGATTATCCTATTCCTGGAAATGATGATGCTTTAAGAGCTATTTCATTATATTGTGATTTAGTTGCTGCCTCAGTTTTAAAAGGTTTAGAAAGTAATTTAGAACAGAGTGGTGTGGATATTGGCGAGTCTGAAGTTATAGTTGAAGAAAATACAAGCCAAAATATTAATTCAGATAATATTCCTGAAGTTGTTTCTGCCGATCCAGTTGCCTTGGATAGTGATAACCCAGAAAATGTTGTTAAAGATTAAATTAAATTTTGTTTTTAAGTTACAAATATTTAAATATTTTTTAATTAAATGAGAAAGGTAATGAAATGTCTCTTACAGCTTCAATGGTAAAAGAATTAAGAGAAAAAAGTGGAGCAGGCATGATGGACTGCAAAAAGGCTCTAACTGAAAATAATGGTCAAATGGAAGAGGCCATTGACTGGCTTAGAAAAAAGGGACTTGCTTCTGTTTCAAAAAAGTCAGGAAGAGTTGCAGCTGAAGGGTTAGTAGGAATTACGATAAAAAATAATTCTGGTATAATTTTAGAAATAAATTCAGAAACAGATTTCGTTGCAAGAAATGAAATTTTTCAAAATTTTGTTAAAACTTGTTGTGAATTAGCATTATCTAATAAAAGTGATGTTGAAAGCCTTAAAAGTTTAGCTTATCCGGATTCAGGAAGAACAGTTGAACAAGAGTTAGCAAATAATATCGCAACAATTGGTGAAAACATGAATATTCGGCGTTTAGAATTTCTAGATGTAAATGAAGGTGGTTTGTTTTCATATATTCACAATAATGTAGCTGATGGTTTAGGAAGGTTGGGTGTATTAGTTGCGCTTGAAAGTAAATTGGGCATGGATGATTTGTCAACAATTGGCAAACAAATAGCTATGCATATTGCAGCAACGTCTCCAAAATCTTTAAGCATTGAAGACCTTGATAAAAATATTGTTGATAGAGAACGTCAAGTGCTAACTGATCAAGCTATAGCGTCTGGCAAACCAAAAGAGATTGCTAACAAAATAGTCGAAGGAAGAATGCATAAATTTTTTCAAGAAGTAGTTTTAAATGAACAAATCTCAGTACTTGATGGAGAAACAAAAATCAAGGATGTAGTTAAAAAACTCTCTAATGAAAAAGGGTTTGATATTAAACTCAAAGGTTTCAAAATTATTAAATTAGGCGATGGCATTGAAGTTGAAGAAACTAACTTTGCAGAAGAAGTTGCTGCAACGGCGAGTAAAAATTAAACTATTTAATATAGCGTGAATTATATTGAAAAATTTTAA
>Ga0181581_10004306_pt1 | contig 11127 bp, 13 predicted proteins | sample 071ome_22_FD_132433 | JGI IMG/M metagenome (GOLD analysis project Ga0181581, IMG submission 132433) | Coastal salt marsh microbial communities from the Groves Creek Marsh, Skidaway Island, Georgia - 071404AT metaG (megahit assembly) | ecosystem: Environmental > Aquatic > Marine > Intertidal...
CCGAAACCCTGTTGATTATGTGAAGATGCCGCCGTCGCCTAAACCAAGGCAGAGAAGGCTCCTACCCGATGAATTAGAAAGGATAACCCAAGCAGCTGGACTGACACAGAACCCACATATCCTTCCCATCATCCTTTTTGCCATCGAGACAGGCATGCGCAGAGGCGAGATTCTTCGGCTTGAGTGGCGGCATGTTCACCTGGACCGGCAGATTGTCTTTCTGCCTATGACCAAGAATGGCTTAAGCCGTGAGGTCCCTCTTACACAAAAGGCCAAGAGTATCTTGCATGAACAAAAGACACTAAATATCCCCTCACCTTTCCCTGTGACTGCCAATGCCCTCAGAATGGCCTGGGACAGGCTTATAAGGCGAGCTGATATATCCGGGCTGAGATTTCATGACCTGAGGCATGAAGCCATCAGCAGGTTCTTTGAGATGGGTTTAAGCCTACCTGAAGTGGCTCTTATCTCAGGCCACAAAGACCCGCGAATGCTCTTCCGCTATACGCATCTCAAAGTTGAGAGCGTTGCTTTACGGATACAGTCACTATGAGAGACCGTCTTCGTGCAGTTCAATGTCCAGCATACATGATGGACCAGATTGGGGGTGGGCTACAGCTGGTGTGGGGCAGGGTTATGGCGAGTGTTATTCACCGTATATAATTTTTAGTAATCAACAAAAACTACAGGCTAATTATAATCAGAGACAATTAGGCTCCGAATGCACTCTAATATCTATTTTTTGAGGGTGTAGTTTAGGAATTGCATCAAAAAAATTCAGAAGGTGTTGTTTGTTCACTGTCGGCGCTTATAACGAAGGGGGTATTTATATGTAAGACACTTATCTGTGACAGGAATGACAAGAAATATGAAAAGTACAGGGGAATATGAGACAGCTCAAAAGTTTACAGAAATGCTGTCAGTCTTTCATTGTTGTCATGAGGGTGCAAGATTGAGTGTCTAACAAGAAAGCGAGGGGGCTGTCTTTACAATCAAGTTAAAATTCTATGACGCAACTTGCTATTTGGGGCAACAATTTTTAAGTGAAGTGACATAATGTGTTGTTAGACAATGCAGGTTATTCATAAAATAATGTTTTTGAAACATAGTTAACATGGTCAACAATTTGATACCGATAGAGCAAGCTTCAAAAGTGAATTCAGCATGGCGAAAGTTACTAGAAGGTGAAATTGCCGTTACTACATCATTATTGGCTTTTGAAATTGCGCTCGAAATCTTCAACCAAGGGGTAGCAACCTCAGTACTAGATGAGGCTGTTTACCAAAAACAATTTCGACTTACCCAAAGTGATAAACTTGACCTTAGTGTAACAGTCGCAATTTTTGAACGTCTTCATCAAACAAAAGTAATTAACGCCAAAGGCTTTTTTCGGAAGATGAACCGAGAGGCGGTTAGCTATGAGGCTTTAGAGCGCGCTCAAGATAGGGTGACCTCAGTCGCTATTACTGAAAAGCTTAGGCTAGCACACAACAATCGTATCGAACTTATCTCTTTATTAAAGCAAGTTAAGCGATACCGAAACATTCATTCGCACGTCAAAACTGAAATCTCAGACTTAGGCTTGTTTTGTGTGCTTGCTGGAAGTGTTCAGCGGTTTTCTGAGCTTTATGTTGGCAAAAATGAAACCCTGAGAGCCAGATTAGAGGAAAACGCGCAGATTGCAGAAAGCCTAGTCGCTGATGTTTTTGTTCGCTCAAATTATGAGGCATCCTCCAAGGCTGAAAGCAATCAAGTGAAATTAGCTGAAGAGTTGCGTGGGTTAAATGCAGTAATTGAAGAGCTTAAACTCAGTGTAAAATCACAGTCTGAGAGTGAACCTATCTTAACAATAAAAGATGAAACTAGTTCTCATTTGTCTCAAGGAAATGTCGAAATTGTTTCTGGACATTCTGTTGAAAGTGAAAAATCAAATTTTGAAAAGGGTGAGTTTTCGGAGAATGAACGTGAAGAGTCTGGTGATATAGTTGAATATCCCGAGACTGTTTATTACACGCCAGGACAAGCAAAAAGAGCACTCCAAGCTATACAGAAAAAAATTGTAACTTCAACTCCTAGAGACGAAGCTAAAGTTACATTGACCAACAACATCCTTCAGTTAGCCATCATAAATGAAATCATCGCAAAAGAAGTAAGGTCTTTAAAAGATTACAAAGCTGCACAAGATATTCTTTGGCGCTATAAAGCACATAAAGAAACTATGGATGTTCAGCTGGACTTTTGGTGGCCGGAAATTCAAAATATACTAAATAATATTATGTGGGCAGAAGACATTGGCTAAGTTTACGGTTGGAGCCTTATTTGCTGGTATGGGTGGTTTTTGTGCTGGTTTCAAGCATGAGAATTTTCAAACGTTATGGGCAAGTGATATTAACGTTGACTGTCGCTTGCCTTATGAAACAAATTTTGGAAACAAAAACACCGAATTATTGTTTGGAGATGAAGGTGACATTAGAAAACTCTCTGGCCTAAGAAGCAATGGATTGCGACCAGTGGATGTTTTGCACGCTGGCTTTCCATGTCAAAGCTTTTCTGTGGCTGGGCGAAGAGAAGGGTTTAATGATGCAAAAGGCAATGGACGCCTAATGTTCGAGATTTTTAGGCTTTTAGAAGAGTGGTCCAGCCAAGACAAAAATTATAGGCCGAGGATAATCGTTTTTGAAAATACTCCAAATTTCATAATAGGAAATGGTGGCGAATGGTTTAGAAAATTTTGTATGGAACTTACTAGAATTGGCTACTGGTTTTCACAAAGAAATGTCTTTGAAATTGACACTCAAGCAGACTTTGGCATGGTTCAAAACAGAAAACGTGCTTTTATGATTGCGCTAGATAGAAGCGTCTATAATGGGAATAGATTTGATTTTACCAAAGGTATAAAAAAGCAAAAGCAGTTACTCGCTGACGTTATTGAAAATGAAGTAGATGAAAAATATTATTTAAAATCGGATAATAGATATTTCAAAGAGATTATGGCTTCCAAAATCGATGATGGAAATTTCCGGCTTTATCATTATCGGAAATATCGAGTTAGGCCACAAAAGCCCAACCACTGCCCAACACTACCTGCAAACATGGGGATGGGTGGTCATAATGTACCATTTGTAATTACTAATCAAAATCGGATAAGAAAATTAACAGAGCGAGAGTGCTTGCGATTACAAGGATTTGATGATGATTACATTGTGCCCGACAATCTGATTTCTTCAAAGCTCTACCAGATGATTGGGAATAGTGTGTCTCCAGTGGTTTCAAATACTATTGCATCAGAGATTAAAAACTTTTTTGAGGCTGAGAGATTTTATGGAAAATTGGCAGTTTAGTAAACGCGATGATGGTGTTGAAATCGGCCTTGGTGGGAATGCATCGGGTAGCTTTACAAATGATTTGTTTTTCAATCTTGCGCGTGAGGCATTGCAAAACTCTCTTGATGCGTCTGCAGGAGGAAAAGTTAAGGTTAGTTTTTCCGTTGAACAACTGGAAGCAGATGATTTGCCAGGAATTGAATCCTTAAAATCACACTTGGCAGATTGCCTGGCACATGCCAAAGCAAAAAATCATCGACCTACTATTGCATACTTTGAACAAGGTATAAAAAACCTAAACAAAAAGCCCCTCAATGTACTCAAAATTAGTGATTACGGAACGACAGGAATGACTGGCCCATATGTGCCAGGTGCTGGTTTTTATGCATACATGAAGGGAGTTGGTCAAGGAGGTAAAGAGAAAGTTGCAGGCTTATCCGGTGGCTCACATGGTCTTGGCAAAATTACCATAGAAAATATTTCAACAATTAAAACCCAATTCGTAAGCTCTAAGTGGATTGACAAAACTAGGAACGAACAAGGAGTATTTTTTCAAGGTAGATGCTCATTGATTTCAAGACATGATAATAATGGAAATCTTCTGAATCCAGAGGGTTACTTTGGTTCTGAAAATTATACTGCTATAGAAGACGAAACTCAAATTCCACCTTGGGCAAAACGAGAAGATTTTGGGTCAGACATTTTTGTAATAGCATTCAATCAGAGGGCTTATTTTCCAAAGGCGCTCATCGCAGCAACTGTTCAAAACTTCTTCCAAGCAGTTTTAGATGAGAAACTTGAAGTGGAGGTTTTAGGAAAAAAAATCAACGCTTCAAATATTTCAAAACTTGCTTCAGGTGAAGAAATTGTAGAGCATATTAAAGAAGTTAAAAACCAACCAGAAGATTTCGAAAAAACTAAATTTATCCTTGAAGCAATGACCTCAAACCAATCCAAGGTCTTTCAGAGGCAAGACCCAGCCTTTGGTCACGTCCAGTTGCGCATACTCAAGCAAGAGGATGCACCACAGAAAGTTTGCTTTCTTAGAAATGGCATGGTGATAACGACTGAACAACCATCTTTAAAGCGCTTCCAAAATTGCAGTGATTTTATCGCCGTATTTGAATGCTTAAATGATACCGGGTTGGAGTATTTCAGGTCTCTTGAACCACCAGCTCACGACCAATTCGATTACGAGGTACTGTATGATGAAAAGGAAAAGTCAAAGGCAAGACGCGACCTTACCAATCTAACTGATTGGATTAAGGACAAGGTCAAAGAAGTCGCTCAACGCAAGGTACAAGAGTCTAGCGATATTGATTGGGTTTCAAAACTATTTCCAAAAGACGAAGAAGCATTTGAGGGTAAAGAAAGCCCCGAAATCAATCCTGACGGCGAGGTTGTCATTGAATTTAAGCCGTCGAAATTACCGCAGCGCAAAACGAATGTGCCAACGGTCGCACCAGTGGAACCTGATGGCCCCCCTGAAGAGCCTGTAGACCCACTACCAAACCCCAATCCAGGCTCAAACCCACCAGAACCAGGCCCCGAACCAACGCCAAGTCCAGAGCCTTCACCAGTTGATGGACCCGAGGAGCAGTCCAGATTGCTTGGTGCCGAAGTTGGTCTTATCGAAATTCGACATCGTGGAAGCGATACTGAATGGGTTGAGCTCTTTTTTACACCAACAAAGTCAGGTCCAATTGCAGTTCAAATTCAAGTGATGGGTGCTGATACAGCTCAGCCCTTATATTTTGAAGAAGCTAAAGCTGCTGACGAAGCTCTAACACTAATAAATTCAAATTCTAGAGCATTAATTGTTGTGGAACAGCACAAGCGTATAAAGCTTTCTGCAAAGCTTGTTGGATTTACTGGCGGAGCGTTAAGGGTTGTAGCCAATGAAGTTTGACCAGCAAAAATCCTTCGGTCATCCTGTGTGTCAATCTCACTCAGATGACTACGTCAATTGTGACTTTGAAGTCAGCGTTGGGTTGACCAATGCTAAAGGAAAATATGATTTCCTTCTCTCTTTCGAGGCTGCTATAGGTGTTCCAGAATTGCAGAGCCTTTTGGCAGACCATAAAGCTAAATTGGTCCTGATTGTAAATTGTCGAGATACGCTCACCCGGCAATATTTGGAAACCTCAACCTTGTCTGGTGAATTTGAGCTATCCGGCGACAAAGCTAGAGGATGGATTGAAATTTACCCTTTCTTGATTTCAAAAGTTGAAGGCGAAGTTTTTCGCTCAGACTTAATAAATGAAGAGTTTGGCAAACAAGAATTCGTTCTGCATGACGGGATGGTTTTGGCTCAAGCGGAGCCGATTGGCTATAACGTCAACAGAACTGTCTTTCAAAGAATTACATCAATTTTTACCTTCACAAGTAGTCCGGACATCGAACTTGGTAAGTGGGCTTACAGCCTTGACCAAGACAACATTGTTGTGATGTTCGCGCCAGCCGATTATTCGGCTGTGATGCAAGCTCAGAATGAAAGAGGCAACCAAATTATTTTGCTGAATTCGGTCTTCCTTCCAATACTGGGAGACATTTTCGCAAGGATTAGAGGAGAAGAAGGCGGCGAAGAATATATGGAGCGCCAATGGTACGGAACGATAATAAATCGTCTTCACGAACAGGATTTAGATATCGATTCAAATGTACCAGATTATGAATTGGCTCAGGAGGCGCTTGGCATGCCTCTCTCCAATCTACTATCTGGAGTGTTTGCAAAATGATGCTGCGTTATTTCAAAGAAAGTGCGGTCCAGAGACTTTATGATGCTGTTCCAGATAACCTGGACATTTATCGTGATGCTTCACACATGGTGTTTGATGAAGCTCACAAGGAAGAATTCTACAGAGAAATACCGAGTAGACAGATTGACCCCTTAGAGTTCAGCCAATTAATGTTGCCGGAAAGCGGTAATAAGCGCGACGTTGAAAATTCGGCTCTCGTACACCAGCTCTTCGGAAGCATAACCCCATACCTCGCCAAAGAGGAGCGACTTTGGTGCTATTATTGTCATGCGCATGGCAGGAAATATTCGATAGCTCGATGGCCAATTCCAGACGATGACGAAAAGGCAATTCAAGAGATACGAAAACGTTACTTTCCACGGGGTGTGAGAGGCTTTGAACGTGATAACCCCTTAGCCCGTCTTTGGTGGATGGGTTATGTTGCATCGCTTGCTGAGGACTTGGATTTTGACGAAGCGTTGGAAGCCTTTTTGTTCAAAACTGACGTCAGAGCTCAACTTCTTGAGCGGCCTGGCGTAGGTATCGCTCCTAATGTCATCAATGCATACATCCGCCTAATCGACAGAGAAATGAAGAAGGGGGATGATGGAGCTTGGTTTTTCAAGTCATATCGAAGTAGAGCAGGCGCGCCGCGGGAGGCTTACAGGTCTGTAATGGTCGAATTAGATAAGGTCGGCGGGCAAGTGCTGTTGGATACTTTGTCTAAGGAAGAAATGTGGAAAATCGTTGATGAAATTTACTCAAGGCTTAAGGACTCTTTCGACAATAAGCCCTGATAGCTGAGGCAATTTTGTCCATGTGACTGTTGGAAGCACATTCCCAAACTACAAAGGACCGGAAACCTAGCGTTTCAAGCTGGCTAATAACTTTTATGTCTCTTTGCTGTGTCTCTTTAGCTGATGCGGGCCATTTGTATTTTCCATTTTTATAGGTTTTGGAACATTGGTGACCATGCCAATAACATCCATTTACGAATACGCATACTCCGTTTTGGCGAAAAACGATATCGGGTGTACCAGGTAGGTCGTGGGCATGTGTTTCGAAGTCTTTAAAATACTTCGACAATTGTTCTCTGAACCTTAACTCTGCCTTAGTATCTTTCTTTATCAAATTATCCTTACCTTTGATTTGTTAAATTTATTGAATGAAAGGCTTATATATAATATATATGATTTTGGCATTTAATCACCAACTTGTGCGCCTTGGCATCCTGCCTAAAGCACTAAAGCGGAGGCTGACATGAGTGACATAAAATCACTATTCACATCTCCTGAACATCAACATAAACCATCTGAAGAAGGTCTACCCCTTGTTCCCGACAAGGTTATTCGTCAGGAACTAGTAACCTTCATCATTACTGAAAACGGCCTTAAACGTGTCACACGAACACGTTCTTTCCGGCAATCCACCCATGATGAGCATTACAGCGAAGAAGTCTTGAGGAGTTCACGATGAACTGCCTCATCAGAACAGGGCCTCTTCTTGTTGCTGGTGAACCCGACAAAACCAAGCACAAAGGCTGGAGTTATTCTTGGCCAATCACCGGCGTTCCCTTCTCTCGCTGGCACAAGGTCATTCACGGTCAGGAGTTTATCGCCTTCGTTCAGAAGGAGAACAATGCTTCCAATGTGTATGGCTTCTACAGGGGGCCACTCTTCAACAGAAATGGGAGGAACTGATGTCAATAAAATCATTCATCCCCATGCATCCTGACCAAAGGCCCCAGCAACGCATCGCACCTGTGGTTACACTTCCACCTCAACCAGAAGGGCTTGATGTCAAACTGGACTGGGTTGAAGGGATGCCTGATGACAGGCCCGAAGGCTCTCCAAGAAAGGTGGAGTTTCTCTGCAGTGTTGAATGGGCGTGGTCACCAATGCATGGCCGCATAGATAACTACTATCTGCACAGACGGGGTAAGCGTTGGCTCCTCTGGGTTCACTGGCTAGACGAGGATGAGGTTCCTTGGAAATGGCGGTGGGTCCTGTTTGCCTATGCGGACTTCGTCAAAGGTGACATGGAACAGATAGCTGTTCATATGCTTATCGGGGCCTGGAAAGAAACGGTCAAATACGAAGAAATAGAGCGCTATCACTGGATAAACGCGACCGGCCTGTTGAGTGTGGAAGCCATTCAGGCTGCGGCCAGAGAGGTGTGGTGATAGGTGGATTTAACTTGGTTTGAATTTATTCCGGTATTCTGCTCCTTGGGGCGGAATATCGGAATATTTAAAATTAGTATTGCCCCGCGCGAATGTGTTAACATTATCTCAAGAAGTAGAGTTAAAGTCGGAGTAAGCCGTGCTTGTTTTATTCTGGCAGACCCTAATAGCAATCAGCTTAATCTGTGTTTTCGCGATTTCCTATCGCTATAGCAAAAATAATAAATCAAAAGAAACAAATGTAGGGAAACTAATATCTAACCTGCCAGCATTATCAATGATTGGCTGGATAATATGGTCTTTGTTTGCTATAGGCGGCACCCTATTAAATTTTCAATTAGGATTGATAGTAGTTATCGGTTTTCTGGGTTATGCGATAACATTCTCACTAAGAAATAAAGATAAAGAAGTCAGCAAACTCAAAGATGCTTTGAGTGATGCCACATCTCTCAAAAATAGAAATTTTGATGAAGCAATTCTAAAAGAAAAAGCATCCATAGACGCGAATAAAAATGATTATGTCTCTAAAATCTACCCAATTAATGGAGTAGATAATTTAAAGTCAGAGTTAAATTTTGCTCTACTAAATGCGCATAGCCGCATCCTAATTATGTCTGGTTGGGCAAGCAAATATGTGATTGATGACCAATTCATCTCAAATTGCCTGAGACAATTATCTAATGGTGTAGAGATACATATAGGCTTTGGATATGATACATCATCTGCTCAAAGAAAACCTGAATGGGAAAGAAGAGGCAAAAAGCAACTTTCATCTTTAATGCTGAAAGCTTTAGAAAACTCTACAGAACACCTTCTCTTTATCTATGAATTTGACAATCACTATAAATCGCTTGTTAAAGATGAAGAGTATTTCATAACGGGTAGTATTAATTGGCTTTCAAATAGTAAAGGCAGAAACTTCGAAAGAGCTTGGAAGAACGAATTTCCTGAGCTAGCAAAAAGAGAATTTCAAGACTGCTTGGATATTATGAAGCCACAAAAACTTACGCTCAGAAGAAGTATGCTAAAGCCATTTCTGGAATGGGATAATCAATAATTATTCCGATATTCCGCCCCTAGGAGCAGAATACCGGAATATTTTCAGCATCAGAGAAGCCCGTCCTCTTTTGCTGATTTAAGAAGCTTTGAGACTTTTGACTGACTTATACCCAGCCTCTCAGCTATCTCAGTCTGTTTGAGGCCCTGCTGAACAAGCCTGATGGCTTCTTGCAGGTTCTCATCGCTAACTAAGAAGGTCGTCCAAGTTGATATTCCATCAACAATGGAGTGAGACAAACCGAAAGGCTCCGCAGCATCACCAAAAAAGCTCCGGGACTTTTCAAAATGCACCTCGAATACAGCGCCTTCTGATTGCAGGTAATCTCGCGGCCTTTGCAACTTGATTACCGTATCCAGAGCATCATGACGCCTGCTTGTGCCCCTCGATGTTCCGTCCTTTCCGGCATGATGAAGGATTATAACGGTCTTTCCTTGCCCTCTCATATTTAGAAGCCAACGTTGCACTGTGCTCCAGGAATCCGCTTCATTCTCTCTGCCTGAGAACCTCAGCGTGCTGAGATTGTCGAGAATGATGAGGTCTGCGTCTTTTGTTGCTGCATCAAACTCGTTCTGCCCTGACACTTCACCGATATCAGGCAAGATACCGTTATTAACATCACGGTTAATGATTCTGAAATTTGCAACATCAGATACATCAACCCCAAAGAATTGGGCTGCTGCTTGAGCTCTTTCCTGCATGTCCTGGGGTGACATTTCACCATCGACATAGAGAACCTTCTTTGCCTTGGGCACGCTCCATTTGAGAAATGGTTTGCCTAGAGCTACAGCAATGCCCAGGGTTAGAGCGAAGGTTGTCTTACCAACACCAGTCCTCGAGTAAATCTCGACTAAGCCACGGCAAGGAATAATCGGGTCTACCATATATTCTTTTGGCGGCAGGTTTAAGCTAGCAAACTCTTCGAGCGAGTAAATCTTGAGCTCCTTAGTCATTAGCATTCTCCATAATTAACGACTTCATCCATTGCTGAATGTCCTTTTCAAGCCATGCTGACCTTCCAGGGCTTATCTTGAGTGGTTGAGGGAAAGTATCAGCTTTAACCATCCTTCGTATCTGAGAGATACTCAGGCTGACCATTTCTGATACTTGTTGTGAGGTTAGTAATTTGCTCATTAATCACTCCTTTGCTTGATATGAACATGCATGGAGCGTCCCATGAGAAATGGGTGTCATTAAATAGGACTATTGACGGTATTTTTACTTCAGCGAAATTTTTGCCAGTTTCAACAAACTTTTTGCGTGAACTTCTGCCGCTTGCTGTATAGGAAATTCTCTCTTTGCTTCGTCACGTTTAAAGTCTTTCGCTACCTTGAGTTTAGGGCGCCTGTTGAAGTTACTCCGCATATCTTCAACTTGACTCTCCTTAAGGCCTAAATAATTTGCTGCATAAGTTATGGCGTCAGATACAGAGTATCCATTACCTGATAGAATATCTACAGCCGCAATTATGCTGGCAGAACTTATCTGAACAGTCGAGTTTTGAGGTCTGCCCTTCTTTGGCTCCTCAGGCTTAATAAAAGTAGGTTCATTACCGTTTTCTATAAATGCGTATTCTTGAACGACAGCGGTAAAGGGATAAACATCAAAATCATCTATTCTTTGTGATAAGTAATCGCTCAAAAGTAGCAACATCTTTGCAGAGGCTGTGAACTTTCCATAAGCATCATCAGATTGGAAAACAGACGAAAAATAGTCAAACTGTTCTCTCAACTCATCATCTGAAATGACTTTGTCTTCTTCCACACTACTGCTGCCTTGGAAAGTTTGTTTGTTAGTTAATGCTATTTAATACAAATAAAGATAGCC
>Ga0181581_10004311_pt1 | contig 11123 bp, 10 predicted proteins | sample 071ome_22_FD_132433 | JGI IMG/M metagenome (GOLD analysis project Ga0181581, IMG submission 132433) | Coastal salt marsh microbial communities from the Groves Creek Marsh, Skidaway Island, Georgia - 071404AT metaG (megahit assembly) | ecosystem: Environmental > Aquatic > Marine > Intertidal...
ACCGCTTTGATATCAGAATCGGACATGTTTTTCGCAACGCCATTCATCATCGCGTTCACACGGAGTCCATCACGGAATGCTTTTAATTGTACTTCTGTATAGCCAGCCCATTGTCCTTTCAATGATGGGAAAACAGCCGAAGCTACCCCAGCACCAGTTGGACCATGACATGCAGCACAAGCACTCACACCCTTCTCAGAGTCACCGAATCGATATAACTGCTCGCCGCGAGTAACCAAATCCGCTTCCACAGCCCCAGCCGATGTTACTTGCGTTGAAAAATAAGCGGCTAGATCTGAAATATCTTCATCCGATAGCGCGCCAGCAAAACCCGCCATAATCGCGTTCGCACGAGAGCCGTCACGATATGCTTTGAGCGTAGATTCCAGATAACTCGCATGCTGGCCTGCCAATTTCGGATAATCTGCAGCAGCACTATTGCCGTTAGCACCATGACAACCGGCACAAACAGCGCTCTTTGCTTTACCTTGATCAGCATTGCCGACATAAGCGTTCGTCGCTGCAGAATCAGCGGCCATGGCAACCGTCGAGGTCAGGGTCAATCCAATAACGGTGATTAATGACTTCATTCGTTTCATCTCTTTGTTGGGAAAGCGATACGTTTTTCGATGCCGTAGTATACATTGCACCTGAGATTTATGCAGTGAAGGATTTAAATACAGTGCGCGACACACAGCTCGACCCAAGACTGGCACAAACCAAGTTTATGATAAGCGCACCAACGCTGGATCATTGCCCTCCAGAGTGTGGCCCCGAAATTGGGTTTTGCGGTCGATCCAATGCTGGCAAATCGAGCGCTCTCAATACGCTTACTGGCCAAAAAAGTCTTGCTAGAGTCTCTAAAACACCTGGGCGAACACAGCTCATCAATTTCTTCGAAGTGCCAGGAACCGGCGGATTCTTGGTGGATTTACCGGGTTATGGGTTTGCTAAAGTCCCAGAGGCCATGAAAAAACAGTGGCAACAACACTTGGGTGAATTCCTTGCAGAACGACGTACACTGACAGGTCTCGTCCTTTTGATGGATGTGCGGCATCCAATGACTGCATTGGACCAACAGATGCTGTCGTTTGCAGACCATCGGGAGATGGATACGCTTTTACTTCTCACCAAAAGCGACAAGCTGAGCCGCAACCAAGCTGCCAAATCTCGTTTATCTGTTCAGAAACAGCGTCCGAATTCGGTCATACTCAACTTTTCAAGCCTCGATAAAACAGGCATCGAAGAGGCATCTGCTTGGATTACCCATCATCTGGAGGGCCACGCATAATAAAAAACCCCGGTAGCTCACACCGGGGTTTCAACGTCCGACAGGGGTCTCGTCGGAACAACGAATGAGGGAAACTCGTTGTCTTATATATTCAGACAGGCTTTATTTGAAAAAGTTCAAAAATATTTCAAATAAATTTAATGTGCCTCAAACCAACTCTCACCGCTTCCGATTTCAACGACTAATGGGACCCTCAGCTCAGCTGCCGCCTCCATTTCTGTGCGCACGAGCAGGCGAGATGCATCTAAATCTCGATCTCTAACTTCAAATACCAATTCATCATGCACTTGGAGCAAAAGATTACAGCCCAAGTCACCTGTGGCGAGCGCTTCGTGAACTCGCAACATCGCGCGCTTAATTATGTCTGCCGCTGTTCCCTGCATTGGCGCATTAATCGCAGCCCGTTCAGCCGCCTGCCGGATAGGCACTTGCCGCGCGTGAATATCAGGAAGCGTAAGGCGTCGACCAAACACTGTTTCCACATAGCCTTTTTCATGAGCCATAGCTCGGGTCGAGTCCATGTAATGTCTCACCCCGGGATATCGTTCAAAATAACGATCAATGTATGCAGCAGCTTCTGCGCGCTCAATTCCCAGTTGTCGAGCAAGACCGAAAGCGCTCATGCCATAGATCAATCCAAAGTTAATGGCTTTAGCGCGGCGGCGCTGCTCATCTGTCACGAACATGGGCTCGAGATCAAATACCTCAGCAGCAGTAGCTCGGTGAATATCATCACCGCGAGCAAACGCATCGACCAAGCTTTTATCACCAGACAAGTGCGCCATGATTCGTAATTCAATCTGAGAATAATCAGCCGCCATTACAGACCAACCGTCGGGAGCAATGAACGCCTTCCGAATCCGTCGACCCTCATCGGTTCTGATCGGGATATTTTGCAAATTCGGATCTGATGATGACAATCGGCCCGTGGATGTCACGGCTTGATGGAAAGAAGTATGAACACGTCCATCTGCTGGATCGCAATCTTCGGGCAACTTATCTGTATACGTTCCCTTCAGCTTAGAGAGGCTTCGATGCTCAATCAATAGCTTGGGCAAAGGATAATCGAGTGCCAATTCTTGAAGCACTTCCTCGTTCGTCGAAGGCGCACCTTTCGGCGTCTTTTTAAGCACTGGAAGCTTCAATTCATCAAACAAGATTTCCTGCAATTGTTTAGGGCTTGCCAAATTAAAAGGTCGGCCAGCGAGGCTCTGGGCCTCGGTCTCTAATTCTTCAAGCCTTGCACCAAGTGATACCGATTGCGATTTCAATATCGCGCCATCGAGTAATGCACCGTGATTCTCCATCTCACGAAGCACGAGCATCACCGGGAGCTCTAAATCCTGATAAATAGATTGCAACGAGGGCTCGTTTTCCAACCGATTCTTGAATTGATTAAACAATCGCAAAGTGACATCCGCATCTTCCGATGCATAGTCAGACGCTTGCTCGAGCGGCACCTCTGCGAATCCAATTTGTTTAGCGCCTTTACCACAGACGTCTTCATAAGAGATGGTATTCACACCCAAAATGCGTTGAGCTAATGAATCCATGTCATGACGCCCGCCTGCCGCATCCAACACATAGCTCATTAACATCGTGTCAGCGAGTGCGCATCTTGGAATCAAACCGACCGTCTCTAAAACCGTTAAGTCATATTTCAGGTTATGGCCGACCATCGTCAGAGTCGGGTCTGATAGGAGATTCGATAGTTGATTCAGCACAAGAGTAATATCAAGTTGCTCTCCACTCCGATGAGCGACAGGGATATAACATGCTCGACCATCTGCATATGCCAGCGAAATCCCGACGAGTTCCGCGTGCCGAGCCACTAACGAAGTTGTCTCTGTATCGAGCGCAAATGTCCCAGCTTCTCGGCACTGGGACAGCCAGAATTCGAGCCGATCGGGAGTCGTTACAAGCTCATACTGCGTCTCAACTGCTGCGGGAACCTCAACTGTTGTCTGATTCGACACCGGTGGGTGTGAGAGTTGTTTTAAAAATTGATTAAGTTCGAGTTCCTTATAGAGCTCTGTCAGCTTTTCTACATCCGGGCCTGAGCGAGATAATTCATCGAGCCCAACTGCTAACTCGCAATCCGTTTTAATCGTGACCAATGCCTTAGATAAAGGTAGAACATGCATGTGCTCGCGAAAGGTCTCACCAATTTTGCCGCCAATATCATTCGCGCTCGCGACAACTCCATCGAGCGTTCCATAGGCATTCAACCATTTCGCTGCCGTCTTCGGACCACACTTCGGTATACCCGGCACGTTATCGACACTATCCCCAGTCAACGCAAGGAAATCGATAATCCGCTCAGGTGGCACTCCAAATTTTTCTTCCACTCCGGCAGGTGTCAGAGTGGTGTCGCTCATAGTGTTAACGAGCGTCACTTTGTCTGTCACAAGTTGTGCCAAGTCTTTATCGCCTGTCGAAATCAGTACAGACTCTCCGGCTGCCTCAGCCTGCTTCGCGAGGGTGCCGATTACGTCGTCAGCTTCAACACCCGGCACCGCAAGTAGCGGAAATCCCAACGCTTTGATAATCGCATGCAACGGTTCGATCTGTTCGCGAAGCTCATCAGGCATTTTTTCCCGATTCGCTTTGTATTGATCGTACATATCGTCACGAAACGTTTTACCTGACGCGTCAAACACGACAACCATCCGCTCAGCACTAGTGGAATCTGCGAGCTTGTTAAGCATTGAAATCACACCCCGTATTGCACCGACTGGTTGGCCAGTACTCGTTGTCAGTGGTGGCAGTGCATGGAAGGCACGGTATAGGTAAGAGGACCCATCAACTAAAACCAAAGGTGCAGGCATTCAAGCTCCTGAGAGTGTTGCTTTTGTATCTGTCGATGCATAATACCGCGCTTAGACAGGACGCGGCGATGAGTGTTTACACAGAATTAAGCCTGCAGGAAATGCAGGATTTCACCAAACAGTTTGATTTCGGTGAATTGAAAAGCTTTCAGGGAGTGGAAGCAGGTGTTGAAAACACCACGTATTTTGTTTCGTTTGATCAAGCAGAAACAGTTCTTCAAATTTTTGAAGAACAAGGATTTGATGAAATCCCGTTCTTCATTGAGCTCAATCGTCGCCTGTCAGAAGATCAGGTTCCTGTGGCAACTCCTATTGCGAATCAAGCAGGCGACCGATTGTTTACGATCAAAGGAAAGCCAGCTGCTTTATTCCAACGAATTCATGGATCAACACTTTCCCCTATCTCTATCGATGCATGTAGACAGATGGGAGAGGCTCTCGGGAAAATGCATGCCGCGACTCAAACCTATCGAGATCTAAAACGTGATAATCACCGTTGGAATACCTGGTGGGAAAGCAACGTCGATCGAGTCATTGACTTGGTTCCCGAGGATCATCAAACCACACTGAAAGACCAAGTCGCTCGCTCAAAACAGTTTGTTGCAAAGGCAGCATCACTTCCCCAGGGGATAATTCACGGCGACCTGTTCTGCGATAATGCGTTATTTAATGAGGGTAAGCTGGCCGGAATCATCGACTTTTACAACGCATGTGATGGGTGCTTGCTTTTCGATTTAGCCGTCACAATCAATGATTGGTGTTCATCATCAACAGGGCATCTCGACGCTGATAAAACTGAGGCACTCGTTAGTGGTTACAACCAATTCAGAACCCTCACGAGTGACGAAGTTAATCAATGGCCCCAGGCTGCAGAAACAGCCGCACTGCGGTTCTGGATGTTGCGCTTAGTCGCTTTGGCTCGAAAACGTGAAGGCGGTCCACAAGCACCTCCACATGTAAAAGATCCTAATGACTTTTTAGATATCTTGGTTGCTCGACGCACTGATCCTCAATGCGATCTCATATCAAACTAGAACCCGTCACTCGGCTATGGTGTCTGGCCTGGCCTCTAATCATCGCCAACATCGCCACACCATTTTTGGGACTCGCCGATGCAGCAATTGCGGGCCATCTTGATGAGGCATACTACCTAGCGGCCGTCACCGTTGGCGCTGAGTTACTTGTTATCTTTTTTGGTACCTTTTCTTTTTTACGCATGGGTACAACTGGACTTGTCGCACAAGCCGTTGGATCAAATGACCAAGCCCATGCTTTCCGTATCGTAGCTAATGCTGTTTTACTCGCCTTGGGAATCGGCTCCCTGCTTGCACTTGCCGGGGCACAAGCGATTGACCCTCTGTTGGAGTTCGCAAAGCCAACTGCAGAAATGACTGACCCTCTTCAAGAATATTTAGAGGTTCGGCTATGGGGAGCGCCAGCCAACTTAACTCTGATCGCTTTGACCGGCTGGTTCATTGGGCAGGGGCTGACTCGGATCGCTCTCTATCTCTCTGTTGGCATCAACCTAGCCAACATTTTACTCAACTATCTATTAGCAATAGAGCTGGAATTGAACAGTTATGGAATTGCCCTTGGCACAGTGATCGCGGAATACACTGGAGTCATGATTGCCGGATCTGTGCTTTGGAGAAAATTTGCCGTCAGCGGAGTGATCATGAATTCAATTCGAGCCCCTGGCCTTTGGTTCCAATTGGTCAAAATCAATACACCGTTAATGCTTCGTACCATATTGCTACACGGTGTTTTTGTTACTCTATCGATATTCGCAGCTAGGCTCGGTGTCGAAGAGGCTGCGGCAATCGGTTTGGTACTGGTACTTCTTGCAACAGCTGCCTATGCACTAGATGGTTTTGCCTATGCATCAGAGATAGAGGCAGGCCAAGCCCTTGGGCAACGACAATTTCAACGTTTTATTGACAGCCTATGGGCTGGAGCTGTTCTTTCCATCGCATCGACTGTGATCATCGTTGGCTTTGCAAGTTTATTCCACACTCCGCTCTTCCATGCACTGACGGATTTTCAGGATGTCATCATCGAAGCCAATGCATTAATGACTTGGTTTACGTGGATACTTTTTGCTCTTTGCTGGTCGTACTGGCTCGATGGCGTATTTATCGGGCTGACCAAAACATTGGATATGTGCATTACGATGTGTCTTGCGACGACATTCGGATGGATTGGAAGCTTATGGTTTATCGGGACACATTCGCTTGATCAGTTGATGACAGCATTTTTTATTTTTTCGATCATTCGGACCCTATCTTTAGGCTCTCGTTTACCTGCCGTCATCGAAGAAATCAGGAATCTTTCGGTCCCGACGCATCCAAAATCCTGACTGGTTTTACGTCTTCATCGAACACTGGATCAGTGTAATTAACACGTGTGACCACTTCAGATTGCTCAGGAGCCTCAAGAGCAATGACGTCTTGATGACCGCATGAAACGCACTCACGACGCATCACTTTTTCAGTTTCATCCTCCCAGGCCCTCACTTTGTCTTGTGCTCCGCACTGCTGACAAATGGCGCCAGCGATAAAACGTTTAATTGGCATGATTGACTCCAATGCTCTTTCACAAATAGTGTGGGGCTTTCAGTGCATCACAAGGATAATTATGGCTATTCGCGCATATGATAACCAACACCCGGAAATCGATGAATCTGTATGGATCGATCCATCGGCAGTCGTCGTTGGAAAAGTCTCTTTAGGCCGCGACGTCTCGGTCTGGCCTCAAGCGGTCATTCGTGGCGATGTGAATTCCATCACTGTTGGCGCACAGACCAATGTTCAGGACGGAGCCGTCCTTCACTGCACTCATGATGGGCCATACACGCCGGGTGGAAAGTCGCTTCAAATTGGAGAGCGAGTCACAATTGGGCACCAAGCGTGTTTGCATGGCTGCACAATTGGTAATGAGGTGCTTGTTGGAATTGGCGCCACCGTTCTCGACGGAGCGATTGTTGAAGATCAAGTGATGATTGGTGCGGGTAGTTTAGTACCACCAGGGAAAACTCTTGAATCTGGCTACCTCTATGTCGGGTCACCTGTCAAAATGGCAAGACCTTTAAAAGATAGTGAAAAAGAGTTCCTTAGATATTCAGCGACGCACTACACCAAGCTCGCTAAAAAGCATAAAGAGGTAACGGGCTAACTCGAAGCCCGTTCAACTTTTTTCGCCTTCTCAATAACTTGAGTTGCTAAGTCGCTCTTGTATTGCGCAAGACGATCGCGTAGCGAATGATCCGCTGTCGCTACAATTTGAGCCGCTAAAAGTCCTGCATTGTAAGCGCCATTAATCGCAACGGTAGCAACGGGAACACCCTTGGGCATTTGAACGATAGAAAGCAAGCTATCTTCACCATTCAGGCAGGTTGCTACAACGGGTACACCAATCACCGGTAATTCAGTTGAAGCGGCAACCATTCCCGGTAAGTGAGCAGCGCCGCCGGCGCCAGCAATAATTACATCAAGACCGCGATCACGAGCCGATTTTGCATAATCCATCAAACGATCTGGAGTGCGGTGAGCCGATACAACTGTCGCCTCGACACCGACACCCAATGACTTCAGCGCATCAACAGCACCTTCCATCACCGGCCAATCTGAATCTGACCCCATAATTACGCCAACTTTAACCGTCATTGCGGCGTATCTCCTCGAATAACTAGGCTTTTTCGAACCGATTCTAAACGTTGAATCAATTCATCGTGATTTTCACCAATCAAGGTTAAGTGTCCCATCTTTCGGCCCGGACGACACTCATCCTTTCCGTACAAATGAACATGCGCATCAGGAATTTGCGATAACTCATCCAACCCCTCAATCACCGGTGACCCAACAAAACCTGGCTCACCAACCAAATTAGCAGTCAACGCGACTCCGCGAAGCGCTGTTGCTCCGAGAGGTAAGTCCAAACACGCACGCAACTGATTTTCAAATTGACTAGTCACGCACGCTTCGATGGTGTGGTGCCCAGAGTTGTGCGCACGTGGCGCGACTTCATTGACCAACAAATCGCCATCATCTGTCACAAAAAGCTCGACTCCGAAAAGACCATGGGTACCAAAAGACTTGACTGTCTGTTTAGCAAGCTCTTGTGCCCGTAGCCTCAAAGCATCACTGACTCTCGCTGGGGCGACAAGGTAATCGAGCAGATTCAATGTCGGATCGACAACCATTTCCACCGGATCATAAGCAACCATCTCTCCTGATGCCCTGCACGCCACCATAACCGCTAACTCTATTCCTCCAGAAACAAACTTTTCGAGAAAACTTGTTGTTTTAAGGCGTCTATTCCAGTCATCAGCAGATCGAATGACGTGTACTCCACGACCGTCATAGCCACCTGTGTGAGCCTTTTGCACACACGGCAAACCAAATGCTTCAACCACAGCAAAGTCTGGATCATCACCAATATCTATAAATTCAGCCGTAGGAATGCCACTGGCTTGATAATGATGCTTTTGTTCGAACTTATTTTGGATTAGACGTATCGTCGCTGGCGCGGGAACCATTTGAACACCCTGATTAGCAAGGGTCATCAAGATATCAGCACCCACATTTTCGAGATCAAATGTCACAATATCTGATTGCTCGCACAATGTTTTCAGCGCAGCCGGATCATGCAGTTCGCCCTGAATTTGACCATATGCGACCTGGCCAGCGGGCGAATGATGCATCGGATCCAACACGGTCATCTGAACATAATGCGCATTGCAAGCAGGAGCTAGCATCCGAGCAAGCTGTCCGCCGCCAACCACGCCAAGACGAGCTAATGGAAGAGATTTAGACATGAGCGTATCTCAAAAGGTCAACAGTATATCAAAACGGCCTTGCGTCAGGGGCGCGACCGAAATCCACAAGCTGATCAAAGGGATCGGGATAGATTCCGGTCCACAATTCAAACTGGCGCGCTGCTTGGGCCAAAAGCATACCCAGACCGTCAGCCCGTTGATCTGTCAGTGAACGGCACATTTTCAAGAATGGAGTATCGTCAACTCCATATACGAGGTCGTAGCATGCGCCATCGGCATTCACAATCCGGTCAGTCAATTCAACTCCCGTGCTACCGGACAACCCTGCTGATATTCCATTGATCACTAAATCGAACGGCTCACCCTGTGAATCCAGCTCAGAAATCGCTATACCTCGAACCCCTTGGTCATAACGACCAACCAAACCATCCAACTTATCTATTGATCGATTGGCAATCACGATTTCAGCAGGATTTTTTGCAACAAGAGGTCCGAGACAACCTGCAACAGCACCGCCTGCGCCCAAGATTAATATGCGCCGGTCTGTCGGAGACCATCCAAGCCGCTCTAAATCGTCTAACAATCCGAGACCATCCGTGTTGTGGCCGTATAGCCCACTGTCGAGAGGCATCAATGTATTACACGCACCTGCAAGTAACGCCTCATCCGATAGTGAACTCGCCATCTGAAATGCTACCCACTTATGAGGGACCGTAATACTCAAGCCGTTGCCGCCGTCTGCGAAAAATCGAGCAACCTCAGATTCGAAATCTCTCTCTTTCACTTGAACTTTGTCATAAGTCACATCAAGAGATAGTTGTTCCCCGAAGCGTCGGTGAATTTCCGGAGACTTTGAATGTCCGATTGGATCGCCAAATACTGCGAACTGATACTTCATAACCATTCTCTGGGTTTTAAGTATTCAACTAGCTTCGCCTCATCCGTATTGCTCTCCGGGACGTAGCCGTATTCCCAGCGCGCTAATGGTGGCATCGACATCAGAATAGATTCTGTTCGACCCCCGCTTTGTAACCCAAAAAGCGTTCCTCGGTCATATACCAGGTTGAACTCAACATAGCGGCCTCTTCGATACAGCTGGAACTCGCGCTCACGCATACCATAGGTCATTTCTTTACGACGACTTACAATTGGCAAATAGGCCGGCACGAAGGCATTTCCAACCGCTTGCATAAAAGCGAAGCTTTGATCGAACCCGAGTTCATTAAAATCATCGAAAAATAGCCCGCCGACACCACGCGTCTCATCACGATGCGGTAGATAAAAATAAGCGTCGCAAGCTTTTTTATATTTTGGATAGTATTCAGCACCGAATGGTTCGATCGCATCTCTAGCTACTTGGTGAAAATGAACGCAATCCTCGTCGATTGGATAAAACGGCGTTAAGTCGAATCCGCCGCCAAACCACCACACAGGATCTTCACCATCCTTTTCCGCGACAAAAAATCGAACGTTTGCATGCGATGTTGGGACGTACGGATTCTCTGGATGAATAACGAGACTCACACCCATTGCCTGCCATGATCTTCCAGCGAGCTCGGGACGAGCCGCTGTTGCTGATGGAGGCAGCGTAGACCCCATCACGTGGCTGAAACCAACACCTGCTTTCTCAAACACTGCGCCATCGGCCATCACGCGGGAACGACCGCCACCACCCTCTTCACGATCCCATTGGTCTTGTTGAAACGTCGCTTGGCCATCTTCAGCCTCTACCGCATCACAAATCGTATCTTGGAGCTCTAATAAATAGGATTTCACAGCGTGAAAATCTGTCATCTCATCAATCCCTAATGATTGTTCCTGTTTGCATGTCTCTGATGGTACTTGGTTTTCGGTACCCCTGTGTACGACCGCGAGCAACATAATCGACCGCATGACCGAGCTGATTCATGACCTGCCATCGTGATTGACATGCAGATCGACCAGAACGATTCGCAGATGTCGAAACCAGTGGGCCAACATAATCGATTAACCTGACGAGACCGGGCATCGTGACACGGCGTACAGCCATCGAATCACGGCCACCCGTCAAAATTTTCGGGCAGTCAGAGTTCGCCGGAATAATCCAAGTTGAAGGTCTACCCTCTTCATCGCGAGCACCTTCTAAAACGGGACATGCAAACCAATGTGCTAAATCGTCGAACGAAGTAACCAACGTAATGAGCCCTTTGGCAGGATCGCGCTGCTTCACTCTCAAAATGCGCTCAATTGC
>Ga0181581_10004312_pt1 | contig 11118 bp, 10 predicted proteins | sample 071ome_22_FD_132433 | JGI IMG/M metagenome (GOLD analysis project Ga0181581, IMG submission 132433) | Coastal salt marsh microbial communities from the Groves Creek Marsh, Skidaway Island, Georgia - 071404AT metaG (megahit assembly) | ecosystem: Environmental > Aquatic > Marine > Intertidal...
GTCCTTTTACCGAAGGGCTTCAAGCCGATGCTGCTGGAGTAGCCATCAATGAGCGCGGGCAAATCGAAGTCAGCGCACATTTGCAAACCAGTGTACCCAATATCTATGCTATTGGCGATGTTGTTAGAGGGGCCATGTTGGCACACAAAGCAGAAGAAGAAGGGGTGATGGTTGCTGAGCTTTTGGCCGGACAAAAACCGCATATCGATTATAATCTTATTCCTAATGTAATCTATACCTGGCCAGAAGTTGCTGCTGTTGGCAAAACAGAAGAACAGCTCAAAGGTGAAGGTGTAGCCTACAAAAATGGTCAATTTCCAATGCGTGCCCTAGGCCGTGCTCGAGCCAGTATGGATACCGATGGTTTTGTTAAAATATTGGCAGACGCCAATACGGATGAAATATTGGGAGTACATATTGTTGGTGCACGTGCTGCGGATCTAATTGCTGAGGCAGTTACGGCAATGGAATTTAGAGCATCCGCCGAAGATTTATCCAGAATGAGTCACTCACATCCAACCTATGCAGAAGCGATGAAAGAAGCTGCATTGGCTGCAACGGATAATCGCGCTTTACACATCTAATTAGGATTTTACCACAAGACATTTGTCATTTTTTGAGCAATCGCATCTAAAGCCAATTGTCCTCGGCTTCCCAAGTGCGTATGAGGTACTGTACGGTTGGGTTTGTAGGTTCCCTCAGCGATGTTTTTTTTCATTTTTAAATAAGCGTCTCTAAAAGACATACCGTCTTGTACCCAACCGTCTAGGGTGTCAACACTAAATAATAGATCGTATTTTGGGTCGTCCAGTAGCGTCTCTTTTATGTTGATTTTTTGAATGCAAAACTCAAAAATTGAAAGGCATTCTTTAATGTTGTTAATACCACTAATCAGTAACGATTTGGTCAATTGCATCTCACGGTGATAACCGCTGGGGAGGTTGTTGGATAGCAAGATCATTTGATTGGGCAAAGCCTGAACTAGGTTGCACTTACCACGAATCAATTCAAATACATCGGGATTTTTTTTGTGGGGCATGATACTCGATCCCGTGGTGAGTTCATCTGGAAAACTAATAAAGCCAAAGTCCTGCCCCATATACAAACAAATGTCCATGGCCATTTTTGACAATGTTGCTGCAATCATGCTTATGGCGATAGCCGTTATTTTCTCGACTTTGCCACGGCCCATTTGTGCGTTGACGACATTGTATTTTAGGGTGCTAAAACCCAGTGCAGCAGTTGTATATTCACGATCAATTGCAAAAGCACTCCCATAACCTGCAGCACTCCCCAAAGGGTTTTGATTGACGATTTCATAGGCCGCTTTTACCATTTGCAAATCGTCAATAATTGCTTCGGCATAGGCCGAAAACCAAAGTCCAAATGAAGAAGGCATAGCGACTTGCATATGTGTATAACCGGGCATTAGGTGGTCTTTATGCTTATGGGCCAATTTTAAAAATATGTCAAAAAGATTTTTGCTAAGCTTTTTAATTTGATTGAGTTCGTCCTTCAAATAGAGTTGAAGTGCTACTAGCACTTGATCGTTTCTTGATCGGGCTGTATGAATTTTTTTACCCAGATCTCCCAGTTTGTCAATCAAAAGAAATTCGATTTTAGAATGTACATCTTCAAAATCTGCTTCAATCGTAAAACGACCATCTTGGGCAATCTGTTCCAACTCTTTGAGTGCTGCAACTAAGGCGTCCGACTCTTCGGGTGTCAAAAGGCCAATTTTGCCCAACATTTGTGCATGTGCAGCCGAAGCGATGCAATCGTATTTGGCAAGGTGTAAGTCCACCTCGCGGTCGTTACCAACTGTAAATTGATCAATATTTTTTAAGGCACCTTCGCCTTCTTGCCAAAGTTTCATAGGTCAAAGAATTTGTTCTAAAATATTTATATAAAGCGGTATCGCTTCTTCAATTTCGTGTATATATATAAACTCGTCAGCTTGATGCGAGCGTGTAGAATCGCCAGGACCGAGTTTTAGCGAGGGGCAAGTCAGTGCGGCCATGTCTGATAGGGTGGGCGAGCCATAGGTGGTTCTACCTAAAGCAACGCCGGCTTTTACCAACGGGTGATCTATAGGTATCGATGAGCTATTTAGGTGTAAGGATCGTGGTTGGAGTTGGCAAGGGGCATTTTTGCGCAGCAAATCATAGACCTCTTGATTAGAATAGCAATCATTGACACGAACATCCACTACCATTTTGACTTCAGCAGGCACTACATTGTGTTGCGATCCCGCTTGAAGTTGGGTAACGGTCATTTTAACAGGGCCCAATTGGTTTGATGTTTTTTCAAATCTAAAATTTTTGAACCAATCGATTATTTCGGGTACTTTGTAAATTGGGTTATCCTCGTTGGGGTGGGCAGCATGGCCAGAGGTACCCGAAATGGTAGCATCGAGTACGACCAATCCTTTTTCTGCTATAGCCAGCTGCATTTGTGTGGGCTCGCCAACAATTGCCAAATCAACGGGAGGCAATTGCTTTAGGATCCCTCTAAGACTATTGGGACCAGCCGTTTCTTCTTCAACACTAGCGACAAAAATAAGATTGTATTTAAGGTCTTTTATGACATAAAAATGGGTAAAAGTAGCCAGTAAAGAAACAAGCGCACCGCCAGCATCGTTACTTCCTAAGCCGTATAGTTTACCTTCTTCAATGATCGGGTCAAATGGATCTTTGGTATATCCTTTATTTGGCCGTACCGTATCATGGTGCGAATTTAATAATAAGGTGGGTTTGTTTGAATCTATGGCGCTGTGCAACGCATAGACCGTATTTCCAATTCTATGATAAGGGATTTCGTAGCGATCAAACCACTCTATCAAACAAGCAGCAGTTGCTGTTTCTTCTCCCGAAAAAGATGGGTTTTTTATTAGTTTTTTTAGCAAAAGGATGCTTTGGGCAATCAATTCATTCATAAGTTGGGTATTATCGTTGTATGCACTGTGGCTCCCTGCAGCATTTCTAACGAACCAATGTGTACAGCATGGACGTTTTGGTCGATGGCGTGAAAGCAATTGTCGAGTTTCGGAATCATTCCATCCGTTATAAGGTGTTCATTTTTTAGATTTTGATAGGTGTTAAAATCGATTTTTTCAATAATTGAATCCGGATTTTCACGATTTTTGAGCACCCCGTTTTGCTCGAAGCAATACCAAAGCTCTACGGTAAAAAAGTTGGCCATAGAAACGGCCAATGCTGCAGCAATACTGTCCGCGTTGGTGTTGAGTAGTTGGCCACTTCCATCGTGGGTCAACGCACAAAATACCGGTGTGATTTTCAAATTTTCCAAAAGTGTTCTAATTGCTGCAGAATCGACACTCGCGATATCTCCAACCCAGCCAAAATCAATGGGTTTTGAAGTTCTTTTTTTGGATAAAATAAGGTTGGCATCGGCGCCGCTCATTCCCATTGCATTACACTGCAAGGCTTGAAGTTTTGCAACGATATTTTTATTGATCTTACCCGCATAAAGCATCGTAATCACGGTTAGAGTGTCTGCATCTGTACAACGTCGGCCATCGATCATCTTGACAGGTATATTGAGTTTTTCGGCCATAAGAGACGCTTCTTTTCCACCGCCATGGACTAAAATTTTAAGGCCCTCTAATTCTGCAAATGCCTTGAGAAAAACCGCTAACCTCTCTTCATGCTCGATGACATTGCCACCTATTTTAACAACATTAAGCTTCATCTAAAAATTTTTTAAGTATTGCTTGCGCAGAAAAGGTTCTGTTGTTGGCTTGCTCTAGTATCAAAGCCTGAGGACTCTCCAACACATCTTGATCAACCACCACATTGCGTCGGACAGGTAAACAATGCATAAAATAAGCGTTGTTGGTCCACTTCATCTTCGTTGCTGACACTTTCCATGTGTCGTCTGTTCTCAAAATTTGGCCATATTGCTCAAAAGAACTCCAGTTTTTGGTATAGATAAAATCAGCTCCTTCAAAAGCTTGTTTTTGATCGTAAAGAATGGTAGCTTCTTTTGTAATTTCTGGGTCTAAGGCATACCCTTCGGGATGTGTAATGACAAATTCTGCATCCATACGATGCATCATACGGACAAACGAATTGGCCACTGCCTGGGGCAGCGCTTTGGGATGTGGTGCCCAGCTAAGTACTACTTTTGGACGTGCCGTTTTTTGAAAGGTTTTGATGGTCAAAGCATCTGCTAAAGCTTGAAGTGGATGTGCGGTCGCACTCTCTAGATTGATAATGGGGATGCTGGCGTATTTTGCAAAGCTTCGCAAAACGACTTCTGCACGGTCCTTTTGTTTGTCCTCTAAGGAAGCAAAGGCTCGAACAGCAAGCACGTCAAAATATTGTGATAGGACACCTGCGGCTTCTTTTATATGCTCTGAGGTTGTGCCATTCATCAGCACACCATCTTCAAATTCTAATGCCCAACCTTCGTTGTTAAAATTCATCACGATGGTATGCATTCCCAAATTTTGAGCTGCCTTTTGTGTGCTGATACGGGTCCTAAGGCTAGGGTTAAAAAATAAGACCCCGAGTGTTTTGTTACGTCCTAAAGCGGTATGGGCAAACGGTTGCTTTTTTTGGGCGACCATTTCTTCGATAAGAGCATCAAAGTCTTGAAGATCGTCAAGTGTGATTAACTGTTTCATAGGGCTTCTTTTAAAGCGGTAAAAAATTGTGCAATATGATTTTGTTGAATGGTCAATGGAGGTAATAAGCGTAATAGGTTTTTATTGCTACTGCCACCAGTCATGATGTGGTGATCGTATAGGAGTTTTTTTCGAAGCGGCCCCACCTCAAAATCAAATTCTAAACCGAGCATCAATCCTTTCCCTTTAATTTTTTTAACCTCAGGAAGTACTTTTGCACTTTCAAAAAAATAGGCCCCCATTTCTTGAGCATGTTCTTGAAGCTTTTCTTTTTCCAAAACTTCCAATACTGCCATTGCGGCAGCGCAAGCCAAATGATTGCCCCCAAAGGTGGTGCCAAGCAGGCCATAGGCTGCCTCTATAGTAGGGTGTATCAAAATCCCTCCAATCGGAAAACCATTGCCCATTCCCTTGGCCATACTGATAATGTGTGGCGTAATCGAGGCGTGTTGATAGGCAAAAAACGCCCCCGTCCTACCGTACCCACTTTGTACCTCATCGGCGATGATTAACGCGCCGTATAGATTGCATAACTGTTCTAGTTGTTCTAAAAATTTAGTCTCAGGTTGATCCAAACCACCTACACCTTGAATCACTTCTATAATCACCCCCGCGACATCGCCTTTTTTCAACTCATTTTCGAGTTGCTGAGGGTCGTTAAAAGGCAAAAAAGTGACCGGATGATGGGCGTTTAGTGGAGCAACAATTTTGGGATTGTCAGTCACGGCAACCGCTGCACTGGTCCGTCCATGAAAGCTGTTCTGAAACGCAATGATCCTACTTTTTCCAGTATAAAAAGAAGCCAGTTTTAGTGCATTTTCATTGGCTTCAGCACCACTGTTACATAAAAACAACTGATACGTATCCAGGCAAGACAGTTGCCCAAGTTTTGTGGCTAACGCTTGCTGCAATGGATTGATAATGGCGTTTGAATAGAACACCAATTGCTCCAGTTGATCTTTAATTCTACTTACAAAATGCGGATGCCCATGGCCAATTGAAACGACCGCATGCCCACCATAGAGGTCAAGATAAGCCTGGTTGGCAGCATCATAGACAAAGACATCTGATCCTCGGACAGGCGTCAAGTCGTATAGTGGATAAACATCAAACAGTTTCATGATTGGGCGATTTCATTAATTTTTTCATACGATTTAAGCAACCCTTTGATTAGCGAGGAACTCAATCCTTGAAATTCCATCTCATTGAGCCCCGAAATGGTACAACCTTTAGGCGTTGTAACCTTGTCGATTTCTCTTTCGGGATGCGATGCGGTATTGACCAATAAACTTGCTGCACCAAGGCAGGTATGCACCGACATTTCGAGTGCAATTTGAGCATCAAACCCCATCTGAATCCCCCCTTGGGTAGTGGCGCGGATCATACGCATCCAAAAGGCGATGCCGCTAGAACACAAAACCGTTGCCGCTTGCATCAGCGCTTCATCCATTACAACCGTTTTACCCAAAAGCCCAAAAAGTGCTTCAGCCACAGGTATTCGTTTTAGTCCCTTAGAATTGGCACAAAGACATGTCATCGATTTGCTTACAGCTATCGCGGTATTGGGCATGGCACGTATGATGGAGTGCTCAGTGCCTAGTATGGATTCGATTTGATGGATTTTAAAACCTGTTGCTGTTGAAATAATTTGGTGTTTGTCGTGCAAAAACGGTTTGATTTCTTCCAACACTTTTTTTAAGTGATTAGGTTGAACCGACAAAATCAAGATATCAGCATTTTTTACCGCTTCCTCGTTTGAATTGGTCGTGTAAACTTTGGGAAAATCTTCCCAACTTTTGATTGTGCTCGCTTGACGTTTTGTTAAATAAAAAGTGGTGTATAAGTTATTATCTATAATACCTTTTGCGATACTAACTCCGAGATTTCCAGCTCCAATTATGGCAATTTTCATACGTTATTTTTAAAATACTGAAGGTTTTAAGTGCAACCCCAGATGTTCTTCAAGCCCTAGGATTAAATTGAGGTTTTGCAGCGCCTGACCTGCGGCTCCCTTGACAAGATTGTCAATAATACTGGTTATCAATAAAAAATCGTTGTGTTTGTGCAGGTGCAAAATGCAGTTGTTGGTATTGACGACTTGTTTTAGATGTATGGGATGTTTTGAGCGATGGGTAAACGGAGCCGTTGTATAAAACTGATCATACAACGCCGATGCTTCTTCGACGGTTCCGTCAAATTGGGTGTACAGGGTTGCAAAAATGCCCCGTGTAAAGGGCCCCCTTTGGGGTAAAAAATGAACGTTTGCAGTGGCACCTACTTGAGCTAAAGTTTCTGAAATTTCTCCCAAGTGTTGATGTGTAAAAGGCTTGTACCAAGACAAGTTGTTGTTTCGCCAGCTAAAATGACTGGTTTCGGACAATCCAACTCCCGCCCCTGTACTTCCGGTGGTGGCATTAACATGAATATCATGGTGCAACAGTCTTTCTTGTGCCAATGGCAATAAGGCCAACTGAATTGCAGTAGCAAAACATCCAGGATTGGCAATCGATTTGGTGTTTTCTATGGCCGATTTGTTGATTTCTGGTAGGCCATAAACAAAGTTTCTGTGATTAAAATTCTGGTCTTCTTTTAAACGAAAATCATTGCTCAGGTCGATAATGATCGTGTTTTCAGAAAATGAATGTTCCTGTAAAAAAGCCGCAGATTTTCCATGTCCCAAGCATAAAAAGAGGACATCGATGTCGGTGTTTATTTGATTTGTAAACTGCAACTCGGTTTGCCCTAAAAGTTCTGTATGGTGATCAGTTAGTGCTGTTCCGGGTCGGCTGGTACTGTAAACAAAATCAATTTCGAGGGCGGGATGTCCCAAAATTAACCGTATGAGTTCTCCACCCGTATAGCCCGAGCCTCCTATGATACCTACTTTAATCATTTTTTACTTTTATGGATTGATAAATTTTTTGTGCAGTAGCACTTACTTTAATAAACCCTTTGGCATCATCTGCAGTCCATGACTTGTTCATTTCGCCGTAGGCACCAAATTGAGATTTCATCAAATCATTTTCAGATTCGATTCCGAGTAGTTCAAAACGATAGGGGTAAAGTTTGATGAAAACCGTTCCGCTGACCCGATTTTGACTACTTTCTAAAAAGGCTTCTATGTCGCGCATTACGGGGTCAAGATAGTTGCCTTCGTGTAGTTGCATTCCATAAAAATTGCTCATCTGTTCTTTTTGAAATTGTTGCCATTTGCTCATGGTGTGCTTTTCCAAAAGATGGTGGGCTTTAATCAATATTAGTGGTGCTGCAGCTTCAAAACCAACTCTACCTTTGATACCAACAATGGTGTCTCCGACATGGATATCCCGTCCGATAGCAAATTTGCTCGCAAGTGCTTGGAGCGCTTCAATCACTTTGATGGGAGGGTTTTGTTGGCCGTTGAGCCCTATAGCTTCACCTTTTTTAAAGCTTATGCTTATGTCTATTGGCTCGTTGTTTTCTAGTTGTGAGGGGTAGGCTTCATTGGGCAGTGCCTGGTGGGAGGTTAGGGTTTCTTTGCCACCTACACTGGTTCCCCAAAGCCCTTTATTGATCGAATATTGTGCTTTTTCCCAAGACATATGCACCCCTTGAGACTGCAAATACTCGATTTCTTCTTGACGGCTAATTTTTTCGTCTCTGATGGGTGTTATGATCGCAATGTTTGGCGCCAGAATTTGAAAAATAGCATCAAAACGGACTTGATCATTTCCGGCTCCTGTACTTCCATGAACAATACCATCAGCGTTGATTTTTTTGGCGTAGTCTATCAATGCAATTGCTTGTACAATACGTTCTGCCGAGACCGATAGCGGATAGGTATTGTTTCGCAGTACGTTGCCAAAAATTAGGTATTTTATAATATCATTATAAAACGTTTCTACGGAATCTACACATTCGTAAGAATGTGCGCCCATGTCCAAAGCACGTTGTTTTTGTTCGGCAATGGTTGCGGTGTCAAAGCCTCCAGTATTTATGGAAATAGCATGTACCTCATGATTTTCTTTGGCCAATTTTACCAAGCAATACGAGGTGTCTAAACCGCCACTGTAGGCGAGTACAAGTCTTTTCATTTGGTTTTTTTTATAAATAAGGTGTTTTTGATTGATTTGAGTCTTTCGCCAACCTTTCGATTAAATTTTGATTTTTTGGTGTTGTTTTTAGGATCATAAAGCATGCCTGTACACAAACACATGGTGCGTTCGGTTCGGGTGAGTACATCAAAGTTTTTGCAGGTTTTGCAACCATTCCAAAACTCAGGATCATCGGTTAGTTCGGAAAAGTGAACAGGTTTGTACCCCAATTCGTAATTAATCTTCATAACCGCCATGCCGGTGGTGATTCCAAAAATTTTGGCATCCGGAAATTTCTTTAGCGAAAGATCCAGTACCTTTTTTTTGATTTTTTTGGCCACTCCATGGCCTCTAAAATCGGGTGATACAATAAGCCCAGAATGCGCAACATATTTGCCATGTCCCCATACTTCTATATAACAAAACCCAACAAAAGTGTTGTCTTTGATGGCGATTACGGCATTTCCATTTTGCATTTTGGTGCGAATATATTCGGGGGTTCTCAGCGCGATTCCAGTTCCTCGAACTTTGGCTGATGCATCAATACATGCTGCAATATCTGCGGCATATTGATAATGTGTTGCGTTAGCATTGGTTATTTCCAACGTTTACTAAGTTGTTAATTAAAAAAAGTGAAATTTGATTGCGAACGAGTTGGACACACCTAACTCTAAAAAAGTACTACACCCCCAAGGGGCGGCGTGTAGTGCTGCGTGACAAGGTCCTTAAAACCAAAGCATGCTTGTATGTGTACTTTTTTAACATTAAACAAATTAAGGGACATATATTTTGTAATGCAAGTTTTTTTAAAAAAAAAAACATTTTATAACAAATTGGAGTTCTGATAGATAAAAAGTTAATTTCGTAGTGTGAATAAGGCAGCCGTACCAATTTTGAACTTACCTCTGACTAAGCCCAACAAAAATGGGTATTTGTTGGCTCTGAGTGGTGGGGTTGACAGCATGGTTTTGGCCCATCTTTTAAAGAAAAATGACATCACCTTTGCTGTCGCACATTGCAATTTTCAATTACGTGGACCTGCCAGTGATCAAGATGCTGCATTTGTACGTCAATGGGCAATCAAAAATGATGTTCCTTGCTTTCAAATTCATTTGGCTACCATAGCCCATGCAAATTACACTAAAGTTTCTATTCAGATGGCCGCAAGAGCGTTGCGCTATAAGTGGTTTGACGACCTATGCGCCCTCTACAATTTTGACTGTGTGCTTACGGCACACCATCTCGATGATCAATTGGAGACCTATTTGATGCACACTTTTAGAGCAACAGGGATCAAAGGACTGCTTGGCATACCAGAAAAAAACAAAATGTATTTTCGTCCCTTGCTGCAAAATTCGAAGGCATCGATTTTGAATTATGCCCAAAGCCAGGATTTGTTGTGGCGTGAGGATGCCTCAAATAAAGCAAATTATTATCTGCGCAATCAGTTGCGAAATCAAGTTATACCCGAACTTCTAAAAGCAACAACACCTCATGGGCTCGATGCATTTGCTCGTACAATTGGGCATCTCAGTGATACCCATGCCTTTATTGATCATTTTTTTAAAGCATGGCAACAAAAGCATTTTTGCATCGAACAACAAGGGGTCAAAATCGACCTAATGCCCCTCCAAGCACTTGCTCCTTTAGAATTTGGACTGCATCAGCTTTTTGGGCCTTATGGATTTTCGGCAAAAGAAGTCAACAAATTGATGGGTACTACTTCTGGAAAATCAATCTTCTCCGAACGTTATCAGCTTTTGAGGGAGCGTGATCATCTGTTCCTAAGTGCTATAAAACAAACAGTGGAACCCCACGTTTTTTTAATTAAAAAAAATGCAAACTTGATCTCAGAACCCATAAGATTAAGTATCCAAACATCTCCCGACTTCGAGGAACCAAAGTCAACAAACCCCACTGTGGTTTTAGATGAGGCCCTTTTGACCTACCCATTGGAAATCAGAAAATGGCAAAAAGGAGATTTTATCTACCCAACCGGAATGAAAGGGAGAAAGCTGATCAGTAAGTATTTTAAAGATGAAAAATATACTACTTTAGCAAAAGAAAATCAATGGTTGTTAGTTTCAAACTCACAAGTTGTTTGGATTATTGGCAAGCGCTGCGATCGACGTTTTATTGCAAAGAAAAAGACAAAAAATAAGCTCCTAATCACCCTCTTAAAATGAAAAAACTCCTCTTAATTTTATGTTGTTTACCACAACTCTTATTAGCACAAGTCAATCCTGTTAGTTGGTCAACTCGAGTAGAACCATTATCTGACAACGAATATTTGCTGCATTTTGAAGCATCGATTGCAGAAAAGTGGCATTTATACTCGCAACACACCCCAGACGGTGGTGCACTACCTACCGTTTTTTTGTTTGAAAATCAATCGGA
>Ga0181581_10004314_pt1 | contig 11113 bp, 9 predicted proteins | sample 071ome_22_FD_132433 | JGI IMG/M metagenome (GOLD analysis project Ga0181581, IMG submission 132433) | Coastal salt marsh microbial communities from the Groves Creek Marsh, Skidaway Island, Georgia - 071404AT metaG (megahit assembly) | ecosystem: Environmental > Aquatic > Marine > Intertidal zone...
ACCCGCTGTTATGGTTTTTTGACCTTGGGTGAGTATTCTTCTGCCGAATAAATCTCTTCGATTGCTGGGCACATTTAGGGTTAAATTTAGGGTTAAAGGCTCGAGTTTGAGCTCCCCTGATTTCTGAGGATACAGCACCACTTTTTGCCATACCACTTCATTAAAAGGTTCCCCTTTGTACTGGCCTCGTGGATTGACTTGTGCACGCCCGATATTGATTTTACTGCTCCAAAAGTCACCATAACTGGGAGATTCGAGTTCTTGAACATCTGTGATTGATATGGGGTTTCTAAAAAATAATTTGTAGACTACTGTTATTCCTTCGTTTAGGTAAGGGGAAGGGTTTGAAATTTCAGCTACCAAATGAATGTTTTCATCGGTCAGATAGTCAATATTGTTGGGGTCATTGGGTTTTTCTACGGCCTCGGTTACTTCAATTTCAATAGGAGAAGTTTTATAGACCTCTTCATTTATGGTAATTTGAGCTTGTCCAATAACCAATGCTCCTTTGGTTTTTGGGGTTAAAAAATAGGTGTAGGTTTTAGAAAAACTACTGACACCATTGACCCAGGAACGATTGACTGATTGCTGTGGCCCACTAACCACTAAAAAATTGGTGAAACTTGGGGGAATAAAATTGTCCCCATTTTCATTCATTACAAAATCAACACGGAGTCTTTCGTTTACGCCCAAACGTTTTTTACTGACTTTTGCGTCAAAAGTTATTTGGGCATGTAGAGAAAAGGATACTCCTACAAGCAAAAAAAATAGGAAAGTTAATGCCTTAGTCTGCCTCATGTTTACCAATCTTTTTTACCTCTTACCGGTACCCCTTTTACTTTTTTTGCATTGACTTTATCCTGAACTTTTTTCTCTTGATTGTTCATTGCGTCCAACAGGTTTTGGACTTGCTGTGGAGAGAGTTGTCCTTTTTTTGGGGCTTGATTTTGTTTTTCAGGTGGGTTGTTTGGTTGCTCTTGTTCTTTCTTATTTTGATCTCCTTCATTTTTAGGTTCACCTTCGTCTTTGGTTTCGTCGCCTTGGTCGCCTTCTTGCTCAGGATCTTGTTCGTCTTTGTTTTCCTGATCTCCTTCTTGCTCCTTGTTATCTTGGTTTTGGTCCTGCTCTTTTTCTTGATCTTGCTGGTCTTTTTGATCCTTGTTGTCGTCCTGTTCTTGTTCCTCTGGAGGCTTTTCGTTTTCTAACAACTCTTTAGCTAGGGCGTAATTGTATCGTGTTTCTTCATCAAAAGGATTGTTTCTCAGGGCATTTTTATAGGCCTCAACCGCTTTTTGATACTCTTTTTTCTTCATATACACATTCCCCATATTGTGAAATGCCTTGTGTTTTTCTTCTTTAGAAGAAGAAAATTTTTGCGTTTGAAAAAATCGTTGTGAAGCTTCCTCGTACTGTTCGGCTAAGAAGTGGGCGTTGCCCAGATTATGCAAAGCTGTAGGGGCTTCTGGGGCCAAGGAAAGCGCCTTGCGATAAGATTTTTCTGCCTCAACTAGGGTGCCGGCTTCTACTTCCGTATTGCCTTTATAAATATGATTGTTAATCTTTCCCTCTTGTGCTTGAAGAAAAGTAAAAACAGATCCTACTAAAATCCAAAACGCACTATACTTCATTTTCATTTTCGTTAAAAAGATTCAACTTTTGTACCCATTTTGTTTTGGTTTCAAACAAAAATAAGTCCATTAACAGAAAAAGTAAAGCTCCGATTAAAAAAGGTTGAAAGCGGTCTTTGTAGCTCACAAATTTTTTAGCTTCAAATTCTTTTTTATCCATGGCTTTAAGCTGTTCTGCGACAAAATCTAATACGGCTTGGGTGTCGTTCCCATCCTGGTAGGAGCCGTCTGTAGCCAATGCAATGGTTTCCAATACACTGGCGTTGCGTTTACTAATGACCACTTCACCGTCAAAATCTTTTTTGTACGACTCTACCACCCCATTTCTTTTCAAAGGGATTGGAGCGCCATTATCAGTTCCTACTCCAAAGGTAAATATTTTAATTCCCAGCGCTGCAGCTCGAGCGGCGGCATTGGCGGCGGCATCGGAATGATCTTCTCCATCGGAAATTAAAAAGATGACCCGATTGGTCTGGTCTTCATCGTCAAAAAAAGTTCCGGCTAAATCAATCGCATTGTCTAAGGCAGTTCCTTGAGACGACAACATGTCTGTGTTTAACCCCTGTAAAAACATTTTGGCGGCACTGTAATCTGTGGTGATGGGAAGTTGAGGAACCGCTTGGGCAGCATAGGCGATGATGCCTACGCGATCGCTTGTAAGCTGATTGAGAATCGCCGACACCAATCGCTTTGATTTTTCTATTCTATTTGGAGCAATATCTTCTGCCAACATGCTTTTGGATACGTCTACCGCAAATACGATGTCTACGCCTTCTCGTTTTACCGTTTCCAGTTGAGTTCCTATTTTGGGATTCATGAGTCCAAAAACCAAAAGCGCTATTGCAAGGCTGTACAGTACAAGTTTTAGGGTGGGTTTAAATCGGGATCTGTTAGGACTCAACTCTTTTAGTAGGGCAGGATGGGCAAAATTAGATTGCAACCTACGCCTCCACCTTGCTACAAGTGCATGGACCAACCAAAGAACTGGGAGGATTCCTAAAAGGTAGATAAAATGATATGCGTCTATCTGATACATTTAAATAAAGCTTTTGAAAAGGGTGTTTCTTCCGAGCCACTCCAGTGCAAGCAGCACCATTGCTAGCAATACTAAAATTCTGTATTTCTCTTCGTAGTTGTAATATTTTACTTCCTCGATTTCTGTTTTTTCCAATTTATTGATTTCAGCATAGATTTCTTCAAGCTTTTTATTGTCCGTAGCGCGAAAGTAAATCCCCCCGGTAGCGGAGGCAATTTCTTTGAGTAATGCTTCATCAATCTCTACTTTAGTCATGCCGTATTTAAATTCGCCTGTAGGTAAAATGGCTACCGGAGCTCGAGCGGTTCCATTACTCCCTAAGCCAATCGTATAGGTTTTGATTCCAAACTCTACCGCCAGCTCAATCGCAATTTTAGGATCAATAAACCCAGAATTATTTACACCATCCGTCAATAAAATTATCACCTTACTTTTTGCTCTGCTGTCCTTTAGTCTATTTACAGCAGTGGCCAGACCCATGCCAATGGCGGTTCCATCTTCTATCAAACCTTGGTAAGCGATCTCTCGAAGCGAACCTTTTACGATAGACTTATCACTGGTTATGGGTGTTTTTGTATAGCTTTCTCCTGCGTATACGACCAACCCAATTCGATCGGAAAGCCTATCGTCCACAAAAGCCGAGGCCACACGCTTTAAGGCACTCAACCGATCCGGCTTAAGATCTTGAGCCAGCATACTGGAAGAAACATCAATGGCCATAATGATGTCAATCCCTTTATTGGTCCTCGTACGGGTAGAGATATCCACGGTTTGGGGCCTGGCTATGGCAAGTATAATTAATCCTAAAGCTAGTATTCGGAAAACAAATAAGATCGGTCTGAGCTTGGTAAGAAAGGAACGCTGAGTACCAAACCCTTCAAGAGAAGATATTTTTAAACTGGCTTGAGATTTTTTCCAAGTAAAGAGGTGCCATGCGATGACTACCGGCAGCAGCAGGAGCAACCAGAGGTAATTGGGATTTGCAAAATAAATTCCTTCCAACATGGTTTAAAGTTCTTTAATCAAATCTAGACTATTGAGTATCCGCTGTTCTATTGCTTCGCCGTATCTGTCTTCTTTTTCATACATCAACGTCAATAGGATGGTGCCTTGGTCAAAGGCAAACAAATAGGTGCTAAAATTACACCTTACCCGTTGCTCTTCTTGGTTTTTAGGATAATCCAAGGTGCCGTATATTTTTGCTACGGGTAGGCCCGAAGGTAAGGTCACTGCATCATTTTTGATAAAAATATTTACTGCTCCTGCTGATTCAAAACTGGATATAATCGAATTCACCAATTCTTGACCTTTTTCCAAATCAGCTTGTTTCGGATCTGCAGGTGGGGCCTCGGGTGCTCCAGCTTTTTGCTTAGGAAAATCAAATGACAAATTGATGTAAAATGGACTGTCAAAACTTCCAAATCTAAACTGTTGGACGGGCTCCTCTGAGGCTGATATTCGTTCCAGTATTTCAGGAGTTTCTATGGCGAGTGGAGGTGTTCCGTATTGACTCGAGTACCAAGTTCCGCTGCTCAAAACCTTTGTGGGATATCTGAAAAGGGTATCTCTAACGGGATAATATCCATAAACTAACATAGAAACAACAAGGCTCAACACGGCTAAAATCCCCACTCCTGCCGATCCCCAAATCCACTGTTCTTTTCTTCTTTTTTTTGCTAAATATTCTTGATAGGCTGCTTTTTCTCTAAGTTCTTCTTCGGTAGGCTCTGGGAGGGCTTCTTTGGTTTCAATAACGACATGTTCTACCGCCTTTCGGTCTTCATTTGCTGTATACTTTTCAGGCATGGATTTTGCAAATTTTACTAAATCTGCATTTTGTAGAACCGCTCTTAAACTCATTAAGGTTTTCCGATCAAGATCTAGAGAACCTGCATCTTTTCGTAGCTCCAGCTTGGCCAAAAGTTCCTCTGAGGTGCTTTCCAGGGCGTCAATTTTAGCTTCTTCTTCCAAGTAGCGACGGACCACATCGGTCAATCGAGAATAATACCGTTTGAACTCTTCTTGTTCAGAAAGGTTTTCGCTTTCCAGGGCTTTCAACTCTTCTATGGCCCGCTCAAATGGGGGTAACTCTTGGGCTCTCAGCTCTTTTTTTCGTTTTTGGAATAAGTAGGTGTACATAATTCCAATACATACAAGGCCAATAACCAATCCCCAAAGGATGCGAGAAATTAATGCGTCGTAATTTTTTTCAACTTCAGTGAGGGGTTTGATGTCAAAAAGGTTTTGCTTCGTAGTGTCTACCACTACAGGATTTACTCGAATTGGGATCAGATCTGCAATTTTAGAAAAGCCATCGACCAGCACTTGTAGTTGTGGTAAAAAATAATTGCCCGAATCGAATTGTATCAGCGCATATTTTTTAGTGTATAAATAATGAGACTGTGCTCTAAGGGTGTCTATGGGACTTTCTTCAAGCAGCTCAAACGGTGCAAAAATAGGTTGCTCTGGAAAAAGTACTTGAGCCGTGCTGTCTGCTTTAATTTGAAGGGTGTAATTCAGTTGTTCGCCTATGCGGATACTGGTGGTATCTACAGCTGCCTTGAGCTCCGCCTGCTGTTGTGCCCCAATCGTAAAGGACATGAAACAGGCCAACACTAACCAACTGTATTTTTTCATTTTATCCACGGGCTTTGAAATATCCTAAAAGTTTTTTGACGTAGCTTTCTTCTACATTACAACTGAGATGACCGGCTCCAATTTTTTTGAATATTTCTTCAAATTCTGAAACCCGCTGGGCATAATGTGTACTGTATTTTCTTCGGATTTGCTTAGAAAACGTATTTACCCACTTGAGCTTTTCCGTCTCAGCATCCACCATAGGAACCATTCCCAAATTAGGGAGGGTTTGTTCCATCGGGTCATAGACTCGAATGCCGGTTAGGTCGTGTTTTTTTGCCGCAATACGGAGTGTTTTTTCGTATCCTGAATTCATGAAATCAGACAGAAGGAAGACAATTGCTTTCTTTTTTAAAACACTAGACAAAAATTCCAAGGCGGAAGAAAGATCCGTTTTTAAACTTGATGGGGTGAATTCCAACAGTTCACGGATGATTCTTAGAATGTGAGAACGACCCTTTTTGGGAGGGATAAAGAGTTCAATCTGATCTGAAAACAGCACCAATCCTACCTTGTCGTTGTTTTGCAAAGCAGAAAAAGCAAGGGTGGCAGCAATTTCGGTTAAAATTTCTCTTTTGAATTGAGAGCGGGTTCCAAATGCTTCTGAGCCACTTACATCTACCACTAGCATCAAGGTGAGCTCTCGTTCTTCTTCAAAAACCTTGACAAAAGGTTCGTTGTAACGTGCGGTAACATTCCAGTCTATGGCGCGCACGTCGTCTCCAAATTGATACTGACGCACTTCACTAAAAGTCATCCCCCGCCCTTTAAATGTAGAATGGTATTCTCCACCAAAGACGTGATCACTCAAACGACGCGTCTTGATCTCGATTTTACGAACTTTTTTTAGTAGCGCTTTAGTATCCATACAGTGCTAATGGCAAAAAAATTTGGTTAAAAAAATGGACCGGTCTAGGGGACCTCTACTTCATTGATGATTTGGGTAATCAAATCTACCGAAGTAATGTTTTCTGCTTCTGCTTCGTAAGTGAGCCCAATTCTATGGCGTAACACATCGTAAATAACCGCCCGTACGTCTTCGGGTATCACATACCCTCTGTGTCTTAAAAAAGCGTGGCATTTAGCAGCAGTAGCAAGGTTGATGCTCCCCCTAGGGGAAGCTCCAAAACTAATGAGAGGCTTGATGGATTCCAGTTTGTATTTTTCTGGATAGCGGGTGGCAAAGATCAAATTCAAAATATAATTTTCAATTTTTTCATCCATATACACCTGGGGTATGGTTTCTTGAGCCGCCAAAATTTGTTTGGTTGTTACTACAGGTTTGACCACAGCCGCATTATTGCTCAAATTATTACGGACAATTAGTTGCTCCTCTTCCAGCTTTGGATAGTCGATTACGGCTTTTAACATGAATCGGTCAACTTGGGCTTCAGGCAAGGGATATGTTCCCTCTTGTTCTACAGGGTTTTGAGTTGCCATCACCAAAAACGGAGCTTGCAATTTAAAGGTACTGTCACCAATGGTAACTTGTTTTTCTTGCATGGCTTCGAGCAAGGCAGACTGTACCTTAGCGGGAGCTCTGTTGATTTCATCGGCCAACACAAAATTGGCGAAGATGGGTCCTTTTTTTATCGAAAAATCATTTTTCTTGATGTTGTATATCATCGTTCCTACCACATCGGCAGGCAATAAGTCAGGCGTAAATTGAATTCGACTAAAACTTCCTTTTACAGCGGTACTCAAGGTATTGATCGCTAAGGTTTTGGCTAGACCAGGAACTCCCTCTAAGAGAATGTGTCCCTTTCCTAACAGTCCGATTAAAAGTCGTTCAACCATGTGCTTTTGCCCGACAATTATCTTGTTCATCTCCAAGGTTAATAATTCTACAAAGGCACTTTCCTTTTCAATCTTTTCATTGATTGCTTTAATGTCAATCGTATCACTCATCTTGTTTTCCATTAAGATTATAGCATTTTTTTGGAATGCAAATTTGAAAAAATAATATCCTTTTTCTTGTTAACAATTGGTTAAAAAATCAAGCCCCAGCTACTGGCGTTGGTTTTAATAGTTGTTAATTTAGAAGTGAATTTAGTGCTTTTTACTCAGATGACTCCAATTTCAAAACGGGTCAAAAAATCGAAGCGCCTAAAACGATACGGATGAAAGATAAAATTGTATGCATCACCGGTGCGAGTAGTGGAATTGGTTGGGCAACCGCAAAAGCCTTTGCAAATCAAGGTGCCCGATTAATTCTTTGTGGACGTCGGCAAGAACGGTTAACGGAGCTGGAAAGACAGCTCCCTGTAGAGACCCAACAGCTTGTTTTTGATGTCAGAGATCGAGAAGCCGTTTTTGAAGCTTTTGATCGCCTAGCAGAACCCTGGAAAAAAATCGATGTTTTGATCAATAATGCAGGAAATGCGCACGGTTTGGATCCTGTCCATACGGCTAATATTGACGATTGGGATGCTATGATAGACGGAAACGTAAAAGGACTGATGTATGTTACCAAAGCCGTACTACCTCCTATGGTCGCTGCTAAAAAAGGACACATTATCAATCTAGGATCTATTGCAGGCAAGGAGGTCTATCCGAATGGGAGTGCCTACTGCAGCAGTAAATTTGCAGTGGATGCTTTTACCAGCGGACTGAGAATTGATCTGAATCCTTTTGGAATTCGAGTTGGAGCCATCCACCCCGGATTGGTGGAAACAGAATTTTCTGAAGTCCGATTTAAAGGTGATTCAGAACGGGCTGCTAAAGTATACCAAGGTGTGGAGGCACTGACCGCTGAAGAAGTGGCCGATGCCATTCTTTACATGGCAACAGTACCAGAAAAAGTCACTATTGCAGACTTAGTCATCTTACCTACACGACAAGCCAACGCTTACGTACAAAATAGAGAGGGCTAAGCTTACCTCAAAGTTGCGTTTCCCTAACATGCAATACAATTAATTTTGTATATTTAAATGTCCCAAGTTTTAGCAATGAAAAATCTATCTCTAGGGCTATTGCTTTCATGTTGTATCTTCATTAATTGTACAGATTCCACCGCTGAGGTAGTTCTAATAGAATCCCGTTTTTCCTTAGATAGTTTAAATTTCCCTATCGAAACGAACTGAAAGGGGGAACCTTAGCTGGATATTCAGATCACTTTCCTGTTTACCTCATTGTCAGCAAAGAGTAGTCCGTAAACGCTATTCTCCTTCTTCTACAACTTCAGGATACAAAAAGTGGTTGTAGGGAAAACGGGTTACATGAATTTCTCGGACTTCACGGTAGACGCGTTTTCTAAATTCATCAAGATTTTCTTTATTCAGTGCAGAAATAAAGAGTGCATTTCCATTTGCTTTATGATACCAAGTTTGTTCCCATTCTTCAATTGAGTAATGTCGCGTACTTCGTTCTTCTATGAGTTCAGTTTCATCCCAAGGGTCTGCCTTGTAGGCGTCTATTTTGTTAAAAACCATCAGGGTAGGTTTGTCCAAACTCTTGATTTCTTTTAAAATTTGATTCACTGACTCAATATGTTCCTCAAAGTTGGGGTGGGCAATATCAACCACATGCAGTAATAAATCAGCCTCTTGTACTTCGTCCAGGGTGCTTTTAAAGGATTCTACCAATTGGGTAGGAAGTTTTCTGATAAACCCTACCGTATCACTCATCAAAAAGGGTAGGTTGCCGATTACAACTTTTCTTACGGTAGTATCCAAGGTGGCAAATAATTTGTTTTCGGCAAAGACCTGACTTTTGGAAATCACATTCATCAGGGTTGATTTTCCTACATTGGTATACCCAACTAGGGCAACACGTACCAGTGCTCCGCGGTTTCCTCTTTGGGTTGCCATTTGCTTGTCAATGGTGACGAGCTTTTTTTTCAATAAGGTTATTTTATCTCTAACGATACGGCGGTCAGTTTCAATCTCCGTTTCCCCAGGTCCACGCATTCCAATCCCCCCTCGTTGGCGTTCTAAGTGCGTCCAAAGTCCTTTTAAGCGGGGCAGTAAATACTCGTATTGTGCCAACTCAACCTGAGTTCGTGCATAGCTGGTTTGAGCACGTTGGGCAAAAATATCCAGGATTAAACCGGTTCGGTCTAAGATTTTACATTTTAATAATTTTTCAATATTTCCTTGTTGTGCTGGGGTAAGTTCATCATCAAAAATCACAGACGAAATTTCATTTGCTTTGACATAGTCCATTACCTCTTCCATTTTACCGCTTCCTATAAAGGTTTTAGGATTGGGAGGGTCTATTTTTTGAGTAAATCTTTTCAATACATCCCCCCCGGCGGTATACGCCAGAAAAGCCAATTCATCCATATATTCAATGGACTTCTCACTGTCTTGTTGGGCATTGATTATTCCAACCAAGACCGTTTTTTCAACCTCGAGTGTTTTTTGCTCTATCATCCTAGGATTCCCATTTTTTTAGTTCAAACCGTTGACCGTCAAAAACACCGTAGGTAAAATGAGTCACCCAATCTCCAAGGTTAATGTATTTGGATTGTGAATTCAATGCAATCTCTAAGGGTAAGTGCCGGTGGCCAAAAAGAAAATAATCTCGGTGTTTAGTCTCGAGTTTGCGTTGTGCGTATTGTACCAACCATTCTCTGTCCTCCCCCAAAAAAACAACTTCTTCAGATCCAGACAACAATTTATTTTTTACGGAAAAATAATGTCCGATACGCAGGCCGATATCAGGATGCAACATTTGATACAACCGCTTTGCCAAGGGGTTTGTAAACAGTTTTTTTAGACGCTTGTAGCCTTTATCATTCGGACCGAGTCCGTCTCCATGACCGATGAAGAAAGTGGTATTTTCAAGTATAAAATCTTTAGGTGTATGGTAAACCGGAATTCTCAATTCTGTTTCAAAATAATCTTTCATCCACAGATCGTGATTTCCAACAAAATAATGTACTTCAATACCCCTGTCCACGAGCTGTGCCAATTTTCCTAAGATACGTACAAAGCCCTTGGGAACTACACTTTTGTATTCAAACCAAAAATCAAATAAGTCTCCTAATAAAAAGAGTGCTACAGCGTCATTTTCTATAGTATTCAGCCAATTTAAAAAAAGTGCTTCTCGCGTTTTACTCGACGCTACAGTGGGTGCCCCAAAGTGCTGATCGGAAGCAAAGTAGATTTTCTTGTTTTTTGGGAGCTTCATCAGATCGAATTAGGCAATGGCTTGTTCTAAATCTGCTATTAAATCTCGAACATCCTCAATTCCAACGCTTAAACGAATGAGCGCATCAACTACTCCACTTAGTTCCCTTATATTTTTAGGTATGGAAGCATGCGTCATACTTGCAGGATGGCCTGCCAGACTTTCCACACCACCTAAAGATTCTGCAAGGGTAAACAGCTTCAATTTTTCTATAATTTGAATTGCAGTGTTGTAGTTGGCTCCCTTTGGAACAAAGGACAGCATCCCACCAAAATCGTTCATTTGACCTTTGGCAACAGAGTGATTGGGATGGCCTTCCAATCCAGGCCAATATACTTTTTCAATTTTGGGGTGTGATGTTAAGTAGTTTGCTATTTGAGCCGCATTTTCACAATGCCGTTGCATTCTTACATGCAATGTTTTGATTCCTCTTAAGGTCAAAAAACAATCCATAGGACCGGGTACGGCACCACTTGCATTTTGAATAAACCCGATGCGTTCTGCTAAATGTTTGTCATTGGTAACCAAACTACCAAGAATCACGTCAGAGTGGCCCGCCAGATATTTTGTAGCGGAGTGCATGACAATATCTGCGCCTAGAAGAAGGGGTTGTTGAAGGTAAGGAGAAGCAAAGGTGTTGTCAACTACCAAAAGCAACTCCTTGGATTTACAAACAGCT
>Ga0181581_10004317_pt1 | contig 11109 bp, 7 predicted proteins | sample 071ome_22_FD_132433 | JGI IMG/M metagenome (GOLD analysis project Ga0181581, IMG submission 132433) | Coastal salt marsh microbial communities from the Groves Creek Marsh, Skidaway Island, Georgia - 071404AT metaG (megahit assembly) | ecosystem: Environmental > Aquatic > Marine > Intertidal zone...
AATTGTTGAAACCAGAGACTTGGCTCTGGATGATGACGGGAACCCCCGCCGCACAGTCGCCCCTCGACGCCTATGGCTTAGCCAAGTTGGTCAATCCCCGGGGAGTGCCACGGTTCTTTGGTACGTTCCGTGAGCAGGTGATGCACAAGGTGACGCAGTTCAAGTGGATGCCCCGGCCCGAAGCCACAGACATTGTGTACGACGCCCTGCAGCCAGCCATACGCTTCACCAAGGAGCAGTGCCTAGACCTGCCCGATATGACCTACACGAAGCGTGAGGTGCCCCTCACGGCGCAGCAGAAGAAGTATTACGACATGCTGAAGAGCCGCATGGTCATGCAGGCGGATGGGGAAGAGATCACGGCGGCTAACGCAGCGGTGATGATGAATAAGCTCATGCAGATAAGTTGTGGCGCGGTCTACAGCGACGAAGGCGAGACCCTAGAGTTCGACATCAAGAACCGCTACAACATCCTGAAAGAGGTCATCGACGAGGCCAGCCAGAAAGTTCTGGTGTTCGTACCCTTCCGACATGTTATCGGCTTGCTGTCCGAGCGGTTCAAGAAAGACGGCATCACGAGCGACGTGATCTACGGCGACGTGCCCGCTAAGAAGCGCACCGAGATATTTAAGCGTTTTCAGGAGCAGAAAGACCCCCGGGTGCTGATTATCCAGCCGCGAGCCGCAGCGCACGGGGTCACGCTCACAGCCGCTAACACAGTGGTCTGGTGGGGGCCGACGAGTTCTTTGGAGACATATGCTCAGGCCAATGCCCGGGTGCATCGCTCCGGCCAGAAGCATCCTTGCCTCGTGGTGCAGTTACAGGGCTCGGACGTGGAGCGTCGTGTATACAAGTTATTAGATGGACGTATTGACGTTCACACGAAGATGATCGATTTGTACAAAGAATTGCTTGACTAATTAGAACATAGCATTTAATGTAAGGGTCTCTTGAGAGGAGAACCCCAATGGCAGAGATACCACTAGAGAAGCTGGTGAAGGCGTACATCACTATACGCAACAAGCGTAGCGAGCTGTCCGCCGAGTTCAAAGCTCAAGACGAAGCGCTGCTGGGTAAGCAGGACAAGATCAAGAAAGCCCTGCTGGACCACTGCAAGGAGCACAACGTCGAGAGTGTTAAGACCACCGAGGGCGTGTTTTACCGGACGATCAAGCGCCGTTACTGGACGAGCGACTGGGCCTCTATGTACGACTTCGTTATGGAGCATAGAGTCCCTGAGTTCTTCGACAAGCGTCTGAATCAGACCAACGTGAAGCAGTTCTTGGAGGAAAACCCTGACCTGATCCCGCCGGGATTGAACGCGGAAACGGAATACACCGTAGCTGTCCGCAAAAAGTAAGGAGCTTGTATGCAACCGAAGTATGTTTCGTCTACAGAGCTGGCAGAGCATTTCTCTGTATCAGTTCCCACGGTGCGCCTGTGGATGCGGAAGCACAAAATCCCGCCGAACCTGTACGTCAAGGTCGGGACCGCTTACCGCTTCATGCTGGCGGAGATCGAGCAACACTTCTTCGACGAGAACGCTCGTCGCCGGGCAGCGAAGACAGGTGGGCCCATACCCGAAGAAGCACCCGTGCAGCAGGCCGCAGAGCCTGTAATCGAAGAGTCTGTGGTTGAAGAGGAGCAAGAGCTGCTTCCCTTTGACGCTGATGACGACATCTAAGGAGAACGCTAGTGAGTAATGATATGGAGATGTTTAAGGGCAACGCCCTTGTCAGCAGCGACATGTTCGCCAAGCTGAAGGACCTGAACGACAACCTTGCCGGTGGCAGCGGTGGTGGCGGCGCAACGAATCGCCGAATCAGCCTGCGTGGTGGCAAGTTCCGTCAGGTGGTTAACGGCGAAGAGATGCGGGTCAGCAAGAACGACTCCATGGAAATCGTCATCATCGACGCAGCTAAGATCGCTCGGACCTACTACGAAGGCACCTACGATCCCAAGAACGTGTCCGCGCCTACCTGCTGGTCGGCTGATACCAACGTGCCGTCCTCTGACGTGCCTGAAGATCAGCGCCAAGCTAGCAAGTGCATGGACTGCCCGCAGAACGTGAAGGGCTCCGGCCTCGGTAACGGTCGTGCATGCCGCTTCTCGCAGCGTCTGGCTATCGCCTTCCCGCAGAAACTTGGTGAGGTGTATCAGCTCCAGCTCCCCGCTACGTCTATCTTCGGCGAGGCGAAGGACAACAAGATGCCGATGCAGGCCTACGCGAAGTTCCTCCGTGCCAACGATATGCCCGCCGTAGCGCTCGTTACGGAGATGTACTTCGACGAGAACAGCGAAGTGCCCAAGCTGTTCTTCAAGCCCGTGCGTCCTCTAACTGATGAAGAGCTAGAAAAAGCTCTTGAGATGCGCGAGCATGAGGACACGAAGCGGGCCGTCACCATGACTGTTGCACAGACCGATGGGGTACAGAAAGTCGAAGTTAAGGAAGCCCCCAAGCCCGCAGCAAAGCCCCGTGCCAATGCCATCGAGGCAGCGGAGCCCGAGCCTGAAGTTGAGGTAGAGGCAGCGGAGGAAGTCGTAAGCGAGCCGAAGAAGGTGAGGAAGAAGGCAGAGACGCCCCCGGCGGACGATGCTGACCTTGCTGACATCGTTGACTCGTTCTGGGACGACTAAGAGTCCCCCAACGCCGCGACTAGGTTAACGCCGAAAAGGGTACTGCAGCGCCCCTGTCGCGGTGTCTCTATCAATCAGGTGGGATATGGACACAAGACAATTTTTGTATCGAGTGTTGGGGGGAGATGGACGCTACTGCACCTTTGCAGCCAAAAAGTCTGGAGGCATCAAGCAGGAGTTTCACTCTTCCATCGATGACCTAGTAATCAGGGCCAACGAGTTAGACGACGAGGGATACGACGTATTCTATGGGCTGGCAACCTATGGCCCTGAGGACCGCCGCAAGGTAGACAATGCGCTTACGTTGCAGTCGTTCTTCCTCGATCTGGACTGCGGCAACGGCAAGGCATACCCGACGCAGGGTGCTGCCCTCAAGGCTCTGCAGCAGTTCTGCAAGCAGCTAGACCTACCTAAGCCGCAGCTCGTTAACTCAGGCCGTGGCATCCATGCCTATTGGTTTCTCGACGCTCCGGTAGACGCAGCAGCATGGCGTGGGGTGGCTGAGCGGCTGAAGAAGGCCTGTGAGGTCAAGAAGCTAGACGCTGACCCAGCGGTGACCGCTGACATAGCCCGGGTGCTACGAGTCCCTAACACGCGCAACCACAAGGGCGACCCGCTCCCGGTGCAGGTACTGGGCAAGGAGTTTGTGTCACCTATCAGCATGGATGCGCTTTCGGCGAAGCTGGACGTGTACGTCCCGAACATGGGCAAGAAGCGTCCTGTCGAAGCCAACGCCTTGATGGAAGCCCTGACCGGTAACCGCGAGTCGTCCTTCAAGACCATCATGCTGAAGACCAAAGCCGGGAAAGGCTGCGACCAGCTCAAGTACATCCTGCGGCATCAGGACAAGGTGGACGAGCCGCTGTGGCGAGCCGGGCTATCTATTGCCAAGTTTACGAAGGAAGGGCAGCAGGTAGCTCACCTGATGTCTAAGGGGCACCCGGACTATGACCCCGCCGAAACTGAAGCCAAGCTGGAGCGCATCAAGGGGCCATACCTTTGCAGCAGCTTCAACGATTACAACCCGGGCATCTGTGAGGGGTGTCCTAACTTCGAACAGATACGCTCGCCCATAACGCTCGGTAACCGGATACGGGAGCACAAGGACCCTGTATCTGCCACGGTGGTGCAGGCTGAGGGCAACGAGAACGATACCTCTGAAGAGATAGTGATTCCGAAGTACCCGGCCCCATATTTCCGGGGGGCTAACGGTGGTGTCTACATCCGCTCTGAGGACGACGACGGCATCGAAGAAGACAAGCTGGTCTACATCAACGACTTGTACGCCACACGGCGCCTAGACGACCCAGAGCTTGGCGAGTGCATCGTGATGCGGCTACACATGCCCATGGACGGGGTGCGGGAGTTCACCGTACCTCTGCAGGTAGCCATATCCCGAGACGAGTTCAAAAGAGCGATGGCCCGTAGAGGCGTGTTCATGACCAACATGGATGGGATCGTAAAGTATATGAAAACTTGGATTGACGAATTACAGCTAACGACGCAGGCGGATATGGCACGGCGGCAGTTTGGGTGGACCGACGAAAACTGCTCGTCCTTTGTCATTGGTGACAAGGAGATATTCCCAGACCGCACCGACCACAACGCGCCAAGCGCCACCACGGGGGCAATGTTCCCGGCATTCCGCAGTAAGGGCACCCTGCAGGGGTGGGTCAACACGGCCAACTTCTTCAACAAGCCGGGCATGGAGCTACATCAGTACATCGTACTAACAAGTTTTGCCTCGGTGATGATGGAGTCGTCGAGCGTCAACGCTGTAGCTACGCACATCTGGAGTAAGGAGTCAGGCCTCGGGAAGACCACAGCTATGCTGGTGGCTGCTGGCGCGTGGGGTAGGCCCAAGAGTCTCATCATGCACCGCACCGATACCATCAACGCCAAGATGATGCGCGGAGAGATTTACCACAACATCCCCATGTACCTCGACGAGATCACCAACATGTCTCCCGACGCTATGTCGGAGATTGCCTACCAGTTCGCCGGGGGCCAGCAGAAAGACCGTATGAAGCAGGGTACTAACGAGTTACGGCACCGGGGCGAAGAGTGGAAGCTGATGGCTGTCACGACCGGTAACGTGAGCTTCCACGAGAAGGTAGCCATGGCTAAGGCCATGGGGCAGGCAGAGGCGCAGCGGGTGCTGGAGATCAGGGCGGAGCGGTTCTTCACGAAGACCTCGGAAAAGGCGCTGACGGATAAGTTTGCGAAGAGCGTAGAGGTCCACTACGGCCATGCAGGGATCGTCTTTGTGCGCTACTACATGCAGCACAGGGAGCAGATTAACGCGCTAGTGGACACCATACAGACGCGTATCGACACACAGGTGGGGCTAACTGCAGAGAACCGGTTCTGGTCTGAGGGCTGCGCCAGGGTGCTGGCGGCTTTGGTGTTCTGCAGAAAGCTGGGGCTCTTGGACTATGACTCAAAGGCCATGTTCAAGTGGATCATCGCCATGCTGCGGACGAACCTCAAGGCATCGCAGGAGATGACCTACGAGATTGTCGAGATTGTCGGCCAGTACATGAACGACCACCATGACAGCATCCTGCGCATCAAGAGCACCGAAGACCGGCGCACCAACAAGGCCGAAGACAGTGAGGGTGTGAAGCAGCTACAGCGGGTTATGCCGGAAGCGTCACCACGGCACATCCTGGCAGGGCGCTACGAGACTGACGTGCGTAGGTTCTGCATCATGCCGAAGGTGTTCCGTAAGTGGTGTGCGGACCAGCAGCTCAACTACCAGAGCATCACTCAGGAACTCATGAAGCAGATGGGCGGCAAGCGGATGAAGATTCGGTACAACAAGGGCACCTCCTACGACACGCCGCCGCAGGACTCAATCGTGGTTACGCTGCCCGAGAGCTACGACAAAGACGATGGCTATACGGTTAAAGATTGACGACCTCTGCCCAGACGGAGCGCGGATAGTTGTTAACTGGAACCGCTTCGCGGTGGGCAGCTCGATCTTCATACCATGCGTTGACGTAGAGGAAGCAAAGAAGCAGGTGCTGGAGGTGACCCGGCGTAGGTCCATGAAGATCAAGGCAATACCTCGGGTGGAGAATGGTATGTTCGGGGTACGCTTCTGGCGGCTGCTATGATACTTTAGCTAGGACAGCCTTCTCCCGGCTGTTGTTCTCCTCTCTCACCCCCGCTTCGGCGGGGGTCTTTTTCCCCAAGAACCGCTCTACGGATTCTACGCACCGCTCTGTGGCGAAGTCGTGAGGCTTTATGCGCAGCGATTGCGCGGCTATCTTGTACATGGGAATAAACATCACCCGCTCAATATCCAGCGCGACGAGGGCGTACCAATCAGCGTTGCGGCTATTTGTTGAGAAGTAGTAATTAGGGAGGTGGGCTCCGCGCATGCGAGGTGACGTGCAGGTCTTAACTTCTACGGTGACAAGACGCTCATCCGGCAACCTGCACCACAGGTCCATGCCGAATCTGTCTACATGGTGGCACTCGACGCCATGCCTCTCTAGCACATAGGCTACGAAGAACTCACCCACCCGGCCAATTTTGGTCGTACGCGTAGACTGTTGCACCGATCCCCCCGATCAATGCGGCCCGTGCGGTTTACTCGCTAGTTTGTTGTCTCTTCAGGGACTGCGTATCTTTGGTATCTTGCGCAGAAAATCTAAAGGCCTCGTTCAGGAACAGGATACCCCCAACCTCTTTCTGCTTATTCTCCCAGAACTGATCTAGAGACTTGTCAGCGGACTCAGGACTGATGAACAGCCCGGGGTACTTATCGCTGTACTTGTCGTTGAACTCGTTGATCGCCTCTTGTGCCCTAAAAACTTCTTCATAGTCCCCGGCGTTGATCGCGATATTTCGCCTCTGCCGCAGGCGGGATGCCATCGCAGTGAGGCGTTGCTCCGCACCTTTCTGCTCCCCGAGGCGGCTCTGCTGCCGAGTGCGCCGCGAAGACGAGAAGCCGAGGCCCTTACCGAAGATTTCCATGTCGCTGTATTCGTCAACGATGGAAGAGCCAAGGCGAGTCAAGTCCCCTTCGTCCGCATACCGCATGGACCGGGAGATGTTTGCAAAGGCAGCAGGTGCCGCAAGCTCAAAGGCTCTCCGTGCGTCCCCGTTCTCAAAGGCTTTATAGGACTTAAGGTAGTTGCTGAAGAGCGATCCTGACGGACCGAGGAGCGCTGCACCGACTTGTGAGTATAGGTCTGCGTCTTTGTCTGCGTAGCGGCTGTTGGCGATTATCAGGTCACGGAAGCCCATACGCTGCGAAACGTCCAGCTCTCCGCCCATCATCTTGGTGGCGTAGTTAATCAGTCCGGTCCAGACCATGGGCCTATCTTGGAAGTAGTCCTCCACTTGCAGCTCCGCCGGTAGCTCGTCTTCCCCGTCTCCGAGTAGATCAAACATGTCGAGGATAGCCAGCACCCCGCCGGTAAGCGTAAGGCCCTGAAGCCCAAGCAGAGACACTGTAGCTATCGTCATCCCAACGAGTTGCTTCCTGGCGGCTTCGCGAAGCTGCGGGTCTTCGATGCTGTTTAGTGACTGCCGCAAAGACTTGATCTGGTGGTACCACATGCCAAGGCCGTAGGTCTTAAACATCATCATGGTGCGGCCCAGCGGGCCGAGAGCACCGGTACCCTGTGCCATACGAGGAGCAGTGATTAGCGCACTACCACCGTTAGTTTGTTGCGTCAGGTAGATCGCCTCGTTAGCTGCGTAGGCCTGCTTCTGCTCGGGGGTTAGCCCACGCTCTTCTGCGGTCGGGTTGGTGTTCAGGCGATGCAGCTCGTTGACGTAGTTTGCAGCCAGCGTCACCTGCCGGTTGAACATCTCCGAGTTGTGGAACATGATCCCCGAGATACCGGTAATTATGTCCATGACATTACGAGAATTATTCCAGACGCTGTTTACCTCAAGCTGCTCAAAGATAGCCGAGTGACCTAGCTGTCCTCGATCCGATGCAAGCTGCACAAGGGGGAGCATCATCCCCAAGAACTCTCTCTGCGTAAGCTGCTGCGTACCGCCGTCAGGCAGCGTGAACTCAAAGAAGCCCTTCTTGTCGCTCATGGGCAGGTCAGGGCGAATCCGTAGCTGACCCTTGTCGTCTGCAATATAGTAGTTGTCGATAGACGGGTTGGTGCCGGTAACCGTCTCCGTACCTACCTGATTGCCTGCAGAGTCATAGATAGGCACCTGCCGCCGGAAGCCGCTGCTACCGAACATGCTCGTGGCCGTCGCGTAGGCTTTTGATGCTGTCTTGTTATCCGTACGCCCCGCCGTAGCCCAGTAGCTAACAAGAGGAATCTGGCCGCTCTGCACGAACGCTGACGCCGGGTTAAGACCCATGAAGGAAACGAAGGTCAGGCGGTTGGCGAGAGTAGCCATCTTCATAAATGCACCGGTAGGCGGGCTCAGGGCAAAGTTAACCCGCAGCCGCACCTCGTCCTTGAGTGCATCAGCCATCGCCGTGTCCATCTCGCGGCCACCGTAACGACGCAACTTCTCCTCAAGTTCTTTCCGAGCTTCCTCTTTCCGCGCAAGGTTCTGCCTAGTCGGCTCTCGTTCTGCTGCACGGGAAGTTTCTACGTACCGGGCCCGGGCTGCAGGCAGCAGCTTCATCCGGGTGTCGATTTCGCCGATGATCTGGTTCTGAATTGAGCGCAACTCGTTGCCATGCTTGAGGCGCAGAGTCTCCCGGGCAAGGCTGTAGCCCTTCTGCTTGAACGCCTGCAGGGAGTCTTCCATGGCCCCTAAACGGTTTTTACGAGTCTGCATGGACCGGATTAGTGAAGTCTCAGGCAGGGCGTTGATGAACAGCTCGATGACCTGATCCTGTATGTCTTTGTTGACGTTGCCTTCCTTGAGGATGTTCAGGGTCTTATCGACGAAGGACCCGCTCGGGGCACCGTTAGCTATCATGGATGCGCTTGGCGCGCCGTGGGGCGTGATCTGACTACCCCCGGCCTCTTCAATCTCCAGATAGGCAGCACGGCGCTCAGCCTGCGTGTTAAAGGCTTCGACCACCCGTTCCCCGTTCATGTTGTAGGTCAGCCAGTAATCGCCCTGACGTGCCAACGGGAAGTACACCTCAAGCTCCGCCTTACCAAATAGCTCTTGGAACACCTGCGTCTTGAGGTTCTTGGCCGTAGACGGGTCCTCGACGTAGCGGTCGATGTTAGAGAACAACGTCTCCTTGAGGTCCGCAAACATATCTTGGTAGTGCTTACGCAGGAGCTTCCACTGTTCTTGCCCATCAGGTCCGAGGCGGTCCCATAGAGGCTTCATGCGGTCGTAGACAAACAATTTGTCTGCGTCTTTAGCGTAGGCCTTGCGCTTCTTGGTGGGGTCTACCTGACCGACCGTAGCCATGGTCACTACGCGGTCGAAGGACTGCACCTTCTTCTTGTTCTTCTGGCGCCAATCGTTAAACCGGTTGTAGTTACGGTCCACCCTGCTCATGACGTTACGCATCGACCCGTTCTGTAGGTCAAACTCGTTATGCAGGTCCCGGCCTAGTTGCTTAAGGCGCGGGCTAAAGTAGCCGAATACGTCGGATAGCTGGAGAGAAGAGGCGAAGCTCAGGGCGTTAGAGATCGTTGCCTTCTTCGTGCCACGTCCAAAGATACGCCCGAACGATGCAGTCAGCCGGTTACCCTCGGTGGGGTTTAGCTGCTTGCCGCCATCGAAATACTGCTCCACGAACCGGTCCATGTAGGCGTCTTGCTCGGCCTTGTCGGACGTGAAGACGGCATTGAAGGTCTCTGCGCTAGACCCCGGCGGCTCCATGATGTTGGAGATCAAGTTATCCAGCGGCGTGTTTGTAGCGTCTAGCGACTTGGGCGGCTTACCTACGAGCGCACGGAGGATATTCCCCAGCTCGTTCATGATTCGACGATAGAAACTTACTCGGCCTTTGGGGGTAAGTGATGCTACCTCGGTGCGTAAGCGAGGATTACTACGAAACTCTGCGATAAACTCCCCGAGAGATTTCCCCGCGTAGAAACCATCCAGACGCCCCCGCAGCTCCTCAAAGATTTTGTTCAGGCGCTTAACTGCTGGCAGGGTGTTTTCGGCGATGGCCTTGTCGATAGCCGGGTGCTGTAGCTCGTGGAGGATCGTATGCGGGTTCATGCCCCGCTCTGCGTCGATCAGGATGCGGTTGTTTACCGAGTCGTAGGCACCGGCGATGGGCGCCCCAGCGTCGTCAGTGAGGCCTTCTACCACCTCGACCTGCACGTTTCCGACGTAGCCCTGTGCCGCCCGAGCAAGATCACGGTAAACGTCAGGGACGGAGGACTCTACGGTTGTCTCTGAAGTTTCCGTAGTGGTCTGCTGCGTAACAACTTGCCCCGGCTCAGCTAGTAGGCGAATGGCTTCGGCTAAGTTGTTACTACGAACGGCGTCGGCCACCGGAGTAGGCAGGGGAGACTGCAGGGCCTCGGTCAGCTTGCTGAGCTTACGAACATCCCCAACGCTGCGCTTCAGTCGCTCTATATCAATGGTAGGTTGCTGCAACGCCGCAACAAGATTCTTAGTAGCTACCTGTTGAGCTTTAGACTGCCGCATGCCTTTTAAGCGTTCTGCAGCCCGTGCGATTTCTGCATTGAGGGCGGCATTGAGTGCAGGGCTACCGTTCTGCCGTGCCCAGATAAGGAAGCCAAGCCCCCGACCCCCACTTGTCGCGCTGCTTTGAAACACCATGTCTTCGGCTGCGGTTTCGATTGCGGAAGACAGCGGCATGCCCGCCTTTGCATAGGCAAGTACGGTTTTTTCGCTAGCGGTGAGGTCGTCGCGCTTCTTAGTCTGGATGTTTCGGATTGCTGCTACGTCGGTCTCGGTGCTTAATGCAGCAGGCTGTGCTCCCTCTCCAGCCACAGGTTCTGCAGCAGGTACACCATCACCCACCACTGCTCCTGTGTCAGGTGCTTGAGCGACGGCGGCAACTCCCTCGGGTCCAGCTCCAGTATCGCTGACTCCCCTTCCTCGTCCCACTCCAAGCTCTGGTCCACCGTCAGCAGGGCCAGCTCCAGTTGCGACAGGCTCAGTTCCTTCAACAGCTCCTGCGGGCTCGCCGACAGGTTCAGACACCGCTGCAGTGGGCTCACTTGGCGCCCCCTCTAGGCTTGCAAGTAGTGAGGTAACGTTATCACGAGCGGTCTTTCTTGCGCTGCTGTTACCCGCGTACTTACGCAAAGCTTCCTGCACTTCAGGGTCCGTGATCGAACGCCCGGTAAACTTCTTCCTGATAGCCGCAGCTTTTGGGACATCGAGCTGATCGAAGCGCTCAGCCGTAAGTACGTCCTCACCAACTTGTTCCGCCGGAGGTGCTTCGGTAGTGGCTTCGGTAGTGGCTTCGGTGGTCTCAGCCTCGACGGCAGGTGCAGTCTCAGTTTCGGGGGCCGTTTCGGTAGTTGCCGCCCCTGCAGGTGCCTCGTCCACCCCTGTCTCTAAGGTGTTAGCAAGAGCCTCTTCTTC
>Ga0181581_10004330_pt1 | contig 11085 bp, 13 predicted proteins | sample 071ome_22_FD_132433 | JGI IMG/M metagenome (GOLD analysis project Ga0181581, IMG submission 132433) | Coastal salt marsh microbial communities from the Groves Creek Marsh, Skidaway Island, Georgia - 071404AT metaG (megahit assembly) | ecosystem: Environmental > Aquatic > Marine > Intertidal...
CGGACAGCATCATCACTGGCGCCCTGCATGTCGCCGTAGGCGATATTTTCACGAACGCTGCCATTGAAAAGTACTACCTGCCGGCAGATCGCCCTTGTCAGCCAGCAGGTAGTACTTTTCAATGGCAGCGTTCGTGAAAATATCGCCTACGGCGACATGCAGGGCGCCAGTGATGATGCTGTCCGCCAGGCACTGGCCAGTGCCAATGCGCTGGAGTTCGTCGACAAACTGGATAACGGGCTCGACACCCTGATCGGCGATGACGGTTTCCTGCTGTCAGGCGGGCAGCGTCAGCGTCTTGCCATTGCACGGGCTTTGTTGAAGGACGCGCCGATCCTCATCCTGGACGAGGCCACTTCGGCGCTGGATTCCGAATCGGCAAAGGCCATCCAGTCGGCGCTGGAGCATCTGATGGCAGGGCGCACCACCTTCGTTATCGCCCATCGCCTGTCCACCATCGAATCGGCCTCCAGGATCCTGGTGCTGGACCAGGGCAGGATTGTCGAAAGCGGCACTCATGCCGAACTTATGACTGCAGGCGGGCAATATCGGCAATTGCACGCCCTGCAGTTCTCGCAATAAGCCCCAGCCCATGAGACGGCTTGTCGATGCCTGGTACAAGAACAAGCGCTGGATCCAGTGCCTGCGGCCACTGAGCTGGCTGTTCGGCCTGGTCTCGGCGGTGCGCCGCAAGCTGTATCGCAACACGGCCCGTGCATATACCAGCAAATACCCGGTCATCGTCATCGGCAATATCACTGCCGGCGGTACCGGCAAGACACCGCTGGTGATCTACCTGGCGGAGAAACTGGTCGAGAAGGGATTTCGCCCGGGTATCGTCAGTCGCGGCTATGGCTCAAAGGCCGCGGCCTATCCCTTTACCGTGACGCCTGATACGAGCTTCCTCGAGGCTGGTGAAGAGGCCCTGATGATTGCCCGTCATACCGGCTGCCCGGTCATCGTCGATCCCGACCGGGTCGCCGCAGTACAGAAACTCGAAAGCGAATTCGACATCAACGTCATCATCAGCGATGACGGCATGCAGCATTACCGGCTAAACCGCACCATGGAGATTGCCGTAGTCGATGGCCAGCGCGGATTCGGCAATGGCTACCTGCTGCCGGCCGGCCCGCTGCGCGAAAAACCGGCTCGCCTGACCTCGGTGGACCTCGTTGTCTGCAACGGCGCAACCCGGCACGATATGCCTGAAAACGCGTTACGGATGGATCTGGAAGCCACTCACCTGGTTCACCTGGCGGATGACAGGGCCCTGTCTGTCCATGATGCCTTCCTCAGTCCCCTGACCGCCCGCAAGGTGCATGCTGTCGCCGGAATCGGCAACCCCGAACGCTTCTTCAACTCTCTTTGCGCTTGCGGGTTTGATATCATTACCCACATTTATCGCGACCATCACCTGTACCGCGAACAGGACATAACATTCGCCGACGACCTTGATGTGGTCATGACGGAGAAGGACGCGGTCAAGTGCCGGCAGATCTGTTCCGAGAATCACTGGTTCCTGAAAGTTGCGGCGAGACTGCCGGATGCTTTCATGCAACGTGTGCTCGATAAACTGCAGTCGGCCGCATGACCAACAACCAATGCTCGTTGAGCACCAGGATTAATCATGGATAAAAAGCTGCTAACCATACTTGCCTGTCCTCTGTGCAAGGGGGAGCTGGTCTACAACCAGCAGGCCCAGGAACTGATCTGTTATCCCGACAGCCTGGCATATCCCATCCGCGATGACATTCCCATCATGCTGGAGGACGAGGCGAGGGCGCTGACACCGGAAGAAAAGGCGAACAGGAAAAAGAAGTGAGTTTCATCGTTGTCATTCCGGCCCGGTACCAGTCGACGCGCCTGCCCGGCAAGCCCCTGCTGGATATTGCCGGCAAGCCTATGCTCCACCATGTCGTCGAGCGCGCTGCAAGCAGTGCCGCCGATGCCGTGTATGTAGCCACAGACGACGAGCGCATCCAGCACAGCTGCCAGGTACTGGGAGATCGCGTCATCATGACGTCCACAGAACACCAGTCGGGCACCGACCGTATTGAGGAAGTGGCGCGCAAACTGGGTCTTGGCGACGATGCCATTGTCGTCAATGTCCAGGGTGATGAACCCATGATTCCTCCCGAAGTGATCAACCAGGTAGCTGCCGACCTGGCAAGCCATCCCGAGGCGCAGATATGCACACTCTATGAGGATATCGATAACGACGCGGACGTGCTGAACCCGAACATCGTCAAGGTGGTTGTCGACACGAACGGCTATGCCCTGTATTTTTCCCGTGCCCCGATTCCTTTTCCCCGCGGCAATAGCACGCAAACAAACCTGAAGGGCTACAAGCGCCACATAGGCATCTATGCCTACCGGGTAAAGGTGTTGCACGCTTTCGTCAACTGGCCGCTCTGCGAGCTGGAAAGCACAGAGCAACTGGAGCAATTGAGGGCGCTGCACAATGGCAGCCGTATTCGCATCCAGAAGGCATGTGCCGCCATTCCTGCGGGCGTGGATACGCCGGAAGACCTGGACAAGGTGCGCAAACTGCTGGGGGCTGCCTGATTCCATGACCGGCAAACCCGTAAAAGTGCTGATGGTCTGTCTTGGCAATATCTGCCGGTCGCCGACCGCCGAAGTGGTGTTCCGACACCAGCTGGCGTCCAGGGGCCTCGATAAGCATATCCTGGTCGACTCCGCCGGTACCGGCTCCTGGCATATCGGCCATCCACCGGACGCCCGCGCCATGCGGGCCGCGCTGGAGCGCAGCTATGACATGTCGGCTCTGCGCGCCCGCCAGGTCGTACCCGCAGACATGGCGGAATTTGATTATATCTTTGCCATGGACCGGCAGAACCTGAACGACCTGCTCGACATCTGCCCCGACACATACCGGGACAAGCTGTCCCTGTTTCTTCACCATGGCAACAGCGACGTGGAGGAAGTCCCCGATCCATACTATTCCGGGGCCGACGGTTTCGAGCTGGTGCTTGACCTGGTGGAAGATGCTTCCGCCGCCCTGGTCAGCTTGCTTGCAGCAAAGCACGACCTGTCCTGAGGCTGGCGGTAGGGCATGGAACTTCTCGAAAATTTCAACCTGAAAAATTTCAACACGTTCCACGTGTCTGCGCATGCCAGCTATTTCGTCAATGTACCCGACCTGGCCTGCCTGCGTGATGCCCTGGCTTTTGCCCGGGCCAGGGGGCTGCCGTTCATGCTGATCGGGCAGGGCAGCAATATCCTGTTCAGGCAAGATTACCCCGGGCTCATCATAGAGATGAATATTCGCGGCAGGAAACTGGTAGGCGAGGACGACACGCACTGGTATGTGAAGGCAAGCTGCGGTGAAAACTGGCACGCATTCGTCCAGTGGTGTCTGGAAAACGGCTACTACGGCCTGGAAAACCTTTCCCTCATTCCGGGCACGGTGGGGGCTGCCCCCGTGCAGAATATCGGTGCTTACGGCGTGGAGATGAAGGATGTCATGCTCTCGCTCGAAGCGCTGGAGATCGCCACGGGTGAGCTGGTAACGTTCATCAATGCCGATTGCGGCTTTGCCTACAGGCATTCCGTATTCAAGGGGGACAAGCGTGACCAGTACATCATCTACAGCGTCACCTTCGCGCTCCACAAGCAGGCAGTCGTCAATATCGGTTATGCATCATTGGCGAAAGCCCTGGAAGGCACCCCTGAAGCAGACATTACCCCGGAGCTGGTCGGCATAACAGTCACCGAAATTCGGCGCAGCAAACTGCCCAGCCCGAGCCGGCTGGGCAATGCCGGCAGTTTCTTCTGGAACCCGGTGGTTCCCCGTGGGCAATTTGATACCCTGAAGCTGGAGCACCCCGGCATTGTCGGCTACCCGGACGGCGAGCAGGTCAAACTGGCGGCGGCCTGGCTCATCGAGCAGGCCGGCTGGAAAGGTTTTCGGGAAGGCGATGTGGGAGTGCACAGTCAACATGCCCTGGTGCTGGTCAATCATGGCCATGCCACGGGCGCCGAGTTGGTGGACCTGTCCGAACGCATCCAGCGTTCCGTTAAGGAGAAATTCGGTATACACCTGATGCCGGAAGTCAGAATTATTTAAAAAACCCGAAAAACGATAAAACGATAAAGGGATAAAACGATAAAGGGATAAAGCGTCCGAATTCAGGACTCAACCACATTTTCTACCCTATGCAACAACACCGTTCGGAAGCGCCAAATAAGCCAGTTGAATCGTCCGGCATACGCTTTATCGGTTTATCCCTTTATCGATTACCATGCACCCATGTCCGCCCCCATCTTCGACCATAAAAACTACCTGAAACACGCTCCCTCGCGTCCGGGTGTATACCGGATGCTCGATGTCGACGGGGAAGTCCTGTACGTAGGCAAGGCGAAGAACCTGAAGAACCGCCTCAGCAGCTATTTTCGGGGCTCCGGACTCGACAACAAGACCATCGCCCTGGTCGGCCGCATTCACGATATCGAGATCACCATCACCGGCAGCGAAACCGAGGCCTTGCTGCTTGAACAGAACCTGATCAAGGAAAAGCGCCCCCCATACAACATTCTGCTTCGCGACGACAAGTCCTACCCTTACATCTATCTGTCATCACAGGATGACTATCCGAGACTGGCGTTCCACCGTGGCGCGAAAAAAAAGCACGGGCGCTACTTTGGCCCGTACCCCAGCGCGGGCGCGGTGCGGGAAAGCCTGGCATTGCTGCAAAAGATCTTTCATGTGCGCCAGTGCGAGGACTCCTATTTCCGCAACCGGACCCGTCCCTGCCTGCAATACCAAATCAAGCGTTGTTCCGGTCCCTGTGTGAACCTGGCAACCGTGGAGGAATACGCGGTGGATGTGCGTCATTCCGTCATGTTCCTGGAAGGGCGCAGCGACCAGATCCGTGAAGAGCTCAATGCAAGTATGGAAAAGCTTTCCGATGAACTCCGCTTCGAGGAGGCCTCGAAGGTGCGCGACCAGATTCGCGATCTGCGCCTTATCCAGGAAACGCAGGTCGTGGCCGGGGAAAAAGGTGATGTCGATGTCATCGCGATGGCCCAGGATGCCGGCGCGGTATGCGTTCATGTGATTTTCGTGCGGGCAGGGCGCATCATCGGCAACAAGAGCTACTATCCGCGCTTCGTACTGGAGAAAGAACCGGGTGACATTCTTATGGCTTTTATTGCCCAGTACTACCTCAGCGAGGCGCACCGGCAAAGCATCCCCAGGGAGATTCTGTGCAATGCCGAACCCCAGGACAATGAGCAGCTGGCGGAGGCGCTGACCTACCTGGCGGGGCGAAATGTCAGCATTCGGCACCAGGTCAGGGGACATCGCCAGCAATGGCTGGACCTGGCCGCCGTCAATGCCGGCCATGGTCTGATGAGCAAGCTCAACAGCAAGCGCAGCATGCAGCAGCGTATCGAAGCCCTCAGGTCGGCACTGAAACTGGAGCGGCCGCCCATGCGGATCGAATGTTTCGATATCAGCCACAGTACCGGGGAAGCTACCGTCGCGTCATGCGTGGTGTTCGATGCCAACGGCCCCCTGAAGGCCGATTACCGACGCTTCAATATCGACAATATCACACCAGGGGATGATTACGCGGCCATGGAACAGGCACTGAAGCGACGTTACACCCGGCTTAAACAGGGCGAGGCAAAAATGCCGGATGTGCTGGTCATTGACGGCGGCCTGGGTCAGCTCGGCCAGGCGGAGAAAGTCATCGCCGAGCTCAATATCGGTGGCATCCTGTTACTGGGCATCGCCAAGGGCATCAGCCGTCGGGCCGGGCAGGAGACCCTCATCCTCGGCGGCAGCCACCGGGAGGTTGTGCTCCCCCCGGAATCGCCGGCACTGCACCTGCTGCAGCATATCCGCGACGAGTCCCACCGCTTCGCCATCACCGCGCACCGCCAACGCCGGGGCAAGAAGCGTACGAGTTCCTTCCTCGACGAGATACCGGGAATCGGTCCTGCCAGGCGCCGGGACCTGATTCGTTTTTTTGGCGGGCAGCAGGAGATTCGTCGCGCCAGCGTCCAGGATCTGCAGAAGGTCAATGGCATCAGCAAGACCCTGGCCAGGGACATCTACGAATACCTGCATTCTTCGTAACTGCCTAAAATCAAAGATAATCTGCCCCCGAAAGGCTATCTCCGGTACAATAGGCGGTCATGAATATCGCCAATTTCATGACCTTCCTGCGCATCCTGGCCATCCCGGTCTTCATTGGCGTCTATTACGCCGATTTTCGCGGTCATTACCTTGTCTCCTCCCTGGTATTCATCCTTGCCTGCATCACGGACTGGCTGGATGGCTACCTGGCGCGCAAGCTGGACCTGTGCACACCTTTTGGCGCTTTTCTGGATCCTGTGGCTGACAAGATACTGGTCACCGTGGCACTGGTCATGCTGGCCGCCAACTTCGCCAGTCCCTGGTTCGTGATTCCAGCAGCCATCATGGTGGCAAGGGAAGTACTGATTTCCGCGTTGCGTGAATGGATGGCTGAACAGAACAAGCGCAACCTTGTCGCAGTGGGCTGGCTGGGCAAGGTCAAGACCACTATCCAGATGATTGCCGTTATCGTGCTGCTGGCAAGCGATCCCGACGGCTCCATATGGTTCTGGGGACCCGGCTATGTACTCATTTATGTGGCCGCCATTCTCACCCTCTGGTCGATGTTTTTGTACCTCAGGAGTGCGTGGTCCGTACTGGGTGCCGAGCTCAAGTAGGGGGCTTTAATTCTTGCCCTAAATGCCTGATTACCCTTGACTTGCGGCGCAGTCTGATTAGAATAGCCACCTCTTTGAAACACCCTGTTTCGTCAGTGAACCGGGTAACGACTGCAAGGCCTGGCAACCCCGTTTTCCAGGCATTGTTGAAGGCCAAAGAGCCTGAAATAGCGGAGATCTGGCCGGGACTGATAACAACCTGTTGCGTCATGCAATGCGTTATAAAAAGTCCTGAGCAAAGAGACAATTTGGCAGTTACGGCATAACGCGGGAATAGCTCAGTTGGTAGAGCACGACCTTGCCAAGGTCGGGGTCGCGAGTTCGAGTCTCGTTTCCCGCTCCAAATTGCCGGTGTGTCAGAAGATCCTAAAGGCCGGATGGCAGAGTGGTTATGCAGCGGACTGCAACTCCGTGTACGCCGGTTCGATTCCGACTCCGGCCTCCAGTTTCTCCCTCTTTCGTTGTGTCTTCATTGCACGGATTACCTTTCCGCTGTCGACAGTCATATACTGGCGCCTTGCCACATTCGGTAACACGCCATGCACATGCAGCCCGGGTGGCGAAATTGGTAGACGCAAGGGACTTAAAATCCCTCGATGGCAACATCGTGCCGGTTCAAGTCCGGCCCCGGGCACCAAATATTATAAATGTCAGTTACTATGTCTGTCGGATTGTTGCGGGGACTTGATCCGTACCAGCTAACCCGGTTGTTGTCATCCGGGTTTTTCTGTTTCAATATTCACGGCTTCAACAATAACAACAAGCCAGTTCTTCTTTCTATTGATCAAGTCTGAATCCAGGCAGGGGGTCATCATGCTGCGCCATCTTTCAATCTCATTTTTGCTGGTCGCCGGCCTGTTGACCGGATGCTCCCGGGATGAAGCAGGGACGGAAGCTTCCACAACTGCGGCTATGAGTGCAGCGGTGCCAACCATTGACCAGGTCTCCGCGGCGATGGGGCTCGACGATGTCGGTTCGGTGATGCTGACAGGTACGGCCTGGCGGATTCGCAACAGTTTCCGGCAAACGCTGACGGCAAGCCCGCCCTGGCCCGAGCGGGACAGGATCAGCAACTGGACGCAGGCCATTGACCTGCAGGCCCCGGCGATGCTCGGAAGCGGCGATACCTTCGCATCGAATCTGTTTCTCGAGCCGCCTGTGGCAGGTACCCATACGCTCAATGTACCGGCAGACAGCACCCGCTGGAGCCAGCAGATGGAAATCTGGCTGAGCCCCTGGGGCTTTGTCAAAGGTGCCGGGGCGTCCGGGGCCCAGGGCAGCCGGGTGGAGATGGACGGCGTGCCCTATACAAAATTCTCTTTTCAGTCGCCGGAGTCCATAACGTCGCCATCCGGTATGCGTTATACCGTCAATGGTTATGTAAACGCGGACAACCTGGTGGTGAGAACGGAAACGTGGGTGGAAGACGCCTTCATGGGCGACCTGCATGTCGTCGGCTTGTTTGACGAATACATGAGCTACAACGGCCTGATGGTGCCTCTCGTCATCGAACAGCAGCGGGCCGGTGGTGGCGTTTTCGGTATCAGTGTCTCCAGCGCGGCGGCCAATCCGGCCAACCTGGATGAACTGCTGCCCGCGCCTGCCGCGGGTGGGGAAGGTGGTGGTTCCCCGGCCGGCACCAGTGCGCCGCCAGCTGACCTGACCCAGCGGATCGGGGCAGGTGCCTGGCTGGTAACCGGTGGCTATGTTGCCATGGTAGTGGAATATGCAGATCACCTGGTGGTATTTGAATCCGGCCAGTCCGAAGCGCGCGGTGAGCAGATCATCCAGCAGATCCGCGAACATATTTCCGACAAGGAAATCCGTTTCATCGTGAATTCCCATCCCCATTCTGACCATACCGCCGGACTGGTGCCGTTCATGCGTGAAGGCGCCACGCTGGTCACTCACGCCAACAACGTAGCATTCCTCGACATGGCGCTGAATACGCCAAGGTCTCTCCTGGGAGAAGAGCCCCTCAATGCCGAGGTGATGGGTGTTTCAGGTGTCGGCGTATTCGAGGACGCAAGCAATCGCCTAGAGCTGCATTCAGTACCGAATCTGCATACCGACGGTATGCTCGTGGCTGTCCTGCCTTCACAGGGCGTGATGTTCGAAGCCGATTTTACGCTGCCGCAGTCGGGCGCCGAGGCCAACCCCTTCGTCAAGACACTGGCGCGTTATGTTGTTGAAAACGATGTGCAGTTCGAACGTTATCTCGCCGTGCATGCGGCCAATGTTCCCCAGACACGTGCCGACCTGGTGGCGACCATCGCCGGCGAATAGGGTGCTTCAGCGTTGGCAAGCGGTGCGTGTAATGGCGGGCAGGGAAGCCGGCATTCATGCCGTGTTGGCGGCCTGTGACCGGTCTCGCAAAGGTGTCTTTCTTTGCCTGGACATGCCTGAAAAGATTAACAAAAATAGGAAAACCGTATATTCTAGACTCCCATGGATGACAACGAGTATCTCGAAAAACGCAAGGAGCTGGTTTCCGGCCAGGCCCGCAGGCGTTCAAAAATGTATCCCCTGCTGATTGGTGTGTTCGTGCTGATGATCGTGGTCAACGTGGCCATGCTGGCTATTAACAATATCACCTGAAGCCAAGGCGTTCTGCCGACGACCGTTTAACGGCATTCTGTTTTTTCACTTCTTTCACTTCTTTCACTTCTTTCACTTCTTCCACATTTTCCATTTCTTTCCCTGTCCGGGAGTTGTCCGGATTCACGGCTGGTCAGTCCCGCTTTCAGGCTCATCGTCTTCAAAGAGATGCGGATTCTTGTGAATGAACTCCCTGATCCAGCGTTCGAGGAAAGAGTCCGTTTCACGGGATTTGATGTACCCCCACCCGACTACGGCGATGAGCCCGGCGCCGATCACGTCGACGATAAGGTCCCACATGGTGTCGACGAGGCCGCTTTTCTGCATGTTGAGCCCAAATAGCTGATCCATGAAGACTTCGAATATTTCCCAGAGGGTGCCGATACCCATGGCGAAGAGAAAGGCAAAGAGTGCGATGAACTGGGGGTGCAGGTCGAGATTGACGTCCTTTTTTTCATTCAGCACGTACACGAGCAAGAAACCGAGAATACCGAGCAGGAACGCGGAACCGCTATGCAGCACGACATCCCACCACCAGAAGCGGTTGTAGTAGTCGCCGAATTCCCCGAGGAACAGCGACATGTACAGGAATACAACGGCCAGTGTTTCGAAGCCGTGGGGTATGGTTACGTCAAACCGCTTGCCCAGCATGATGGGCATGAAGGTGATCAGCAGGATTACCAGGATTTCTGCCATGGCCTGGTAGCGCCCCTGCAGGAACATCAATGCGGCACCGACGAACAGGCTGAGTTTCAGGAAGAAAGACAGGCGCCTGTGGATGTAACTGGCGAAGTTTTCGGCCCGAAAGCGGCGCCTGGAGAACAGCGGCATGGCAGTATGTGCCCTTAGACGTTTAGCGGGAAGGGTAACAGGCCCGCATGGTCTTGTTAATAGCCCGCCAGGGTGGCTGAAAACCAGTGAAACGCCTACAATTTTCCAATGCCGGTATTTCTGCAACCACTTCTGTCCGATAAGACCCTGGTTTTGTACCTGGGACTGTTTTCACTGGTTTTCTTCTTCATTACCCTGCTGGTCATTCCCTGGCTTATCCTGCAGATACCGGCAGATTATTTCCATGAACCGGAACGGCATTCCCTGCTCAGCAGCCTCAATCACCCGGTCCTGCGTATCACCATACTGCTGCTGAAAAACATCTTCGGGATTTTCTTCATCCTGCTGGGCATTTTGCTGCTGGTACTGCCCGGACAGGGGCTGTTAACCATCCTGCTTGGCCTGCTTATGATCGACTTCCCGGGCAAGTTCAGGATGCAGCGCTGGTTCGTGTCACAGCCATCCGTGCTGCATTCGGTCAACTGGCTGCGAAATAAGGGTAAGAAGGAACCGATAAAGTTATAATGTCGGCCTGTGTTTTCAGCTGAAGTATCACCCTGATGACCACCCTGAGTGTAAACCTGAACAAGATAGCCTTGCTTCGAAATTCGCGCGGCCGGGATTATCCCAATGTCGTCGAGTTCGCCGGCAAGTTCATCAGCCTCGGTGTCGAGGGCATCACCGTTCACCCGCGTCCGGACGAGCGGCATGTGACGCGCCGTGATGCCTACGACCTTGGCGCTTACCTTGCGGACCATCCGGGTATCGAACTGAACATCGAGGGCTACCCCGGGGAGGACTTCCTCACCATCATCCGTGAGGTCAGGCCTCACCAGTGCACACTGGTGCCGGATGCAGACAACCAGCTTACCTCCGATCACGGCTGGAATTTCCTCGAGCAGGGCGCCTTTATCACGGATGTCATTGCCAGGATCA
>Ga0181581_10004333_pt1 | contig 11080 bp, 6 predicted proteins | sample 071ome_22_FD_132433 | JGI IMG/M metagenome (GOLD analysis project Ga0181581, IMG submission 132433) | Coastal salt marsh microbial communities from the Groves Creek Marsh, Skidaway Island, Georgia - 071404AT metaG (megahit assembly) | ecosystem: Environmental > Aquatic > Marine > Intertidal zone...
CCTGGTGCGGTGTCTGGGGGGGGCATAGGGGGGCATTCGTCGGAGGGGTCGTCTGCGAGGGCGGGGAAGCGGAGGTCTTTGGCGGGGAGGTTGTTGGCGGTGACGTGGGGGTGTACGCCCTGGGAGCCGGCTCGTCCGCCTTCGTCAAAGCGGCGCGCTTCGAGTTCGTCGGGGTCGGGTGCATGGGCGACGACGGTGGGGTCGTCGAGGTCCGGGAAGCGCTCCTGAGAGGCTGCCACGAGGACGGCCTCGCATCAGAGGGTCTGCGAAGCGTGGTCAAGGCCGCGGACTGCTCCATCAAGGAATGCGGGGGCAACGGGGCCTCGAGCGTGAGGGGCGGGGAGATCTCTCTCGACGCATGCGAGGTCGTCGGGGTGAACGGCTGCGGCGTCGCCACCGCCGGGACGCAGAGCCGGGCCTCGCTGCGGGCCGGGCGGGTGTCAGCTGTGCGCGGGCGGGCGGGAGTGCTGTGCCAGGGCGGGGCGTCGGCGGAGATCCGGGGGGGTGTCACTATCTCCCGGCCCCTGAACCCAGGGGTCGAGGGGGCTGCGATGGAGCCGAGTGCCCCGCCGTCCAATGCATCGGCAGGCGACGGCAAGGATGTGCCGGGCCGGAAGTGCGGTGTCGTTGCGGAGGGGATCGGCAGCGGAGTGGTGGTCCTCGAGGCGAGCGTGCTGGGGTTCTCCGTCGGCATGGCCGCGCACCAGGGGGGAGCCGTGACCCACTCGGGCGCGGACGTCACGCACTGCGCGGTAGCGCTGGTTGGGTGCTAGCAGCTCAGTCGTGTACGGTGTAGCCAGTCATGAACCCTGATGCCAGGTCCCGCAGCTGACAGCGTCCACTTTCAGGAGAGGGAGAGAGAGAGCGCCCCCCGAGCATTGGTCCTGTGGAACACCTTATGTATTATCGATGCGTGGAACCTCAACACACACCAAGACGTAGGGGATTCGCCCTGTCGGTGAGGTCTTCCTGAGTTAACATCGCCATCCTAAGGGGCTTCGGGCGAAGCCGCAGGTAAATACCGCGATTTTGTTCTATCTCATGGACGTAACTCGTTCCGGAACACACAAAAGACGGGATGAGATGTTGTTTGTTCCCCTCTCTTGCGGTCGCAGTGGGAAAAAGGGGCACCAACACCACCCCCGAGGAGGCGACCCATTGATCCTCCCGTCCAGATACAAGAGGCATCAAGATGTCGCCTGGTGAGGACCATACGAGGAACACCGATATTACAACACTCGTTCCCTTGACGGATCCAGCAGAGCGCGACGTGTGGAAGCGTCGCAGCGACTCCAACCCTGGGAGCAACAACCACGGTTTCCGCCTCGCTGCGGCCTGTTTCCGTGCCCGCTGGCCGATCCCCTCCCGCCATTGCCGGAAGTTGTATCTCGTTTCGCCGATCCGCAGTGGCTGACCACTCACGGGCGATCCAGGCCGCGAGTGTCCCGGCGAGCCCCGGAGGAGGCCCCGCCCTCGGCAGGGAGACGGAGTTCATGCAGGACTGGGCGCTCAAGCGGCAGGAGATCGAGCTCAAGCGGAGGGAGGAGGACCTGAACCGTCGCGAGGAGGAGCTCCGGCGTCGGGAGACGGAGCTCGAGCGCCAGATGGAGCGGCAGTCGAAGGAGGGCGCCCGCATGCGTCGGCTTTACGAGGCCGGACACGACGCCCTCGAGAGGCAGATTGCAGCCCTGTCCGAGGACAACCGGTGGCTCGAGGGGCTGGCGGACAAGCTTAATGGGGAGCTGCAGGAGATCAAGAGCGCCCAGCTCGAGGGCGGAGAAAGGGAGCAACAGCTCCGGGCCCTTCTCGGCCAGGTGCAGGGCGAGCTGCGTGCCGCCGTCGATGACTTCGGGAGCAAGATGGCGGGGGTCCGTGCCGCGGCCGAGGCGGAGCGCCAGCAGCTGGAGGAGGCACTGGCGGAACGCAGCGCCGAGGCCGAGGCTGCCCAGGCCCACCGCATGGGCACCCTGCAGGCCTGCGACGCCCTGGAGCGCGAGGTTGCCTCTCTCCGCGTCCAGCTCGACGACGCCCGCCAGGACTGCGCCCACCTCAGCCGGGCTCTCGAGGCCCTCACTCGGGACACCTCCGAGTCTCAAGCTGCCGCCGCGCACGCCCAGGCGCGCGTTGCGCAGGAGCTTGCCTCGGCCCACGGGCGCGCATCGGCTGCAGAGCGTGCCCTGTCCGAGGCGAGGGAGCAGGTCCTCCAGATCCGCGCCCGGCACGAGGGGGAGCTGAACGCGACGCGGGCCGAGCTCCAGGACCAGCTGGACGCGGTGGCACGGGAGCTCCAGGTGCTCCGGGCCAAGTGGGAGACGGAGATCCACCCGGCCGTCAAGAGCAAGTACGAGAACCGCGTGAAACAGGCCGAGGCGGAGAGGGCTGGCGCCGAAAAGCGCTTCCAGGCCGCCTCCCAGGAGATGCACGCCATGGCCGACGAGCTCAAGGCCATGCGGAAGCAGTACGAGGAGGCGCTGGCCGAGGCACAGCGCGCCGTCACCGCGGACGCGGCCGATGCCGTGGTTGGCGTCACACGCACTGCCAACGCCGCCCTCCAGGTGGTATCGCAGGCGCTCCGGGAGCTCACCCCGTCCCGGGAGCCCTCCCCCGACGTCTTCAGTGGCCGCGGCAATGTGACCCTCACCGCGCTGGAGGGCCGCGGGAACCTCAGCCGCACCCGCGCGGATGCCCACGAGACCTCCATCGCCGACGCGGAGGACGAAGCCCACGGGGTGGTGACGGAGGTCGAGCGGCAGGTGCGGGAGCTCACTCGTGTGGCCGCGGTCGCGCAGGACAAGCTGACTATGCGTGAGGAGCAGCTTTCCCGGGCGAACGAGGAGGTCGAGGCGCTGCGGGGGCAGCTTCACGCAGCGAGGGAGGCGGAGCAGAACCGCCTGAGCGAGGCGATGAAGCAGGAGAGCCGCAGCGCCATCTCGGAGGAGAAGAGCGCAGTGCTGGAGGAGCAGGTGTCGGCCATGCGAACGCAGATGGAGGAGTCGCGTAACTGGTCCTCGCGCGTCCGGGCCGAAAGGGACGAGACAGAGCACGAGCTGAACTCCGCCCGCGAGGCCGCGGCCGCGCGTGCCGCTGAGCTTGAGCTCCTGAAGTCGCAGGGAGCGGACGCCGAGGGGATTCGGAGGAAGCTCGAGGCGAACCTCATGCAGGCCGAGAAGCAGGTCGTGCAGTTCGAGACAGAGCTGAGGGCCGCGACCACCAAGATTGCCGACGCCAAGCTCGCGGAGCGCAGCCTGCAGAAGCAGCTCCGGGAGGCCCGGGAGCAACTGTCCGCGCAGCAGTTGAGTGGCATGAGTACGCGTGCCCAGGTCGACGAGTTGGCCGCCACGCTTAAGACCAAGGAGGTGGAAAGGGCGCACCTGAGCAACGAGCGGGCGTCTCTCAAGGCCCAGGTCGAGGACCACGCCGCCAAGGCCGACCGGCTGCGGACTGAGCTGGAGGTGACCCACAAGCAGAAGGTGACCCTCGAGGCCGAGCTCAAGACCAAGCGGGCCGCTGTGGAGCAGGGCGAGATTGCCGCCAAGCACTTCGAGCAGGAGGTCCACTCGCTCAAGGAGAGGTTGTCGGAGATGACGGGCGCCCTCAGCGAGGCGCGCGATAAGCTCGAGCGGGCTCAGCAGGACCTCAAGGCGCGCGACAACCGGATCCAGGAGCTGGAGAGGGAGGGGGCCGCGGCCAGCAGCGCCCTCTTGGAGATGCGGCGCAGGGCAGAGAAGAGCGCCCGGGACCTCATTGGCGCTGAGTCGGAGCTGAAGCGCCTCGAGGAGTCCCTCGCCGATGCCACCACTAGGCGCGAGGACGCCGAGACGCGGGCTCGTAGGGCAACCCAAGAGCTCGCGGACGCCAAGCATGCAGCCACGGCGAGCGAGGTCAAGGCGGACAAGGTCGTCTTCGAGAGCAACGTCCTCCGCAAGGAGCTCGACAGGGTCAAGGACGGCCTCGCCAAGGCGGAGGCACAGCGGGACAACGCAAGGACGACCGTCGAACTCTACGAGAAGCAGCTGGCCGTCGTCGACCGGGCCGCCTCGCGGGCTGCCCAGCTGGCGAAGGGCCTCGTTGCCCAGCCGCCCGGGAGCAGGAGGGGCGTTGTCCGGGTGCCTACCTCGGACCCCGAGTCAGTTGATGGCCCTGACGGCCTCACCGGGGAGAGGGCATCGGACGCGTTCGCGAAGCTCGAGCAGCTCCTGTCGAACTACGCCGAGCGGATCGCCACCGACTCAGTCCAGCTGCGGGAGGCGCTACGGGAGCAGTCCGAGACCAGCAGCAAGCTGTCGGAGACGAGGGACGCCCTCGCGAAGCGTGAGCGCGAGCTAGAGACAGCCCAGACGGAGCTCAGGATCGCCGTCGCCGAGCTTTCCGACGTCAAGGAGGACGCGCGAGGGGCCAAGGTCGAGGTTACCGTCCTCGACCAGCAGCGCGGGGACCTCCGGGCAAGGAACAGCGCACTGGAGAAGCAGGTGGGGTCCCTCACAGGGGACAAGGCGTACCTGGAGCAGGCGCTGGCTGTCGCCGCCGCCGACCGGGATCAGACAGCTCAGGACAACCGCAACCTCAAGATCGACCTCGAGGAGACGCGCAAGGCGCGGGCCGTCCTCGAAGGGCGTGCCGCCCGCGGGGAGGTGGAGCTGGCCGCGGCCGCGAGGGACGTGGCGGCCGCACAGGAAGCCATCAAGGTCCTCGAGGGGGAGGTCGCGAGGCTCCGGGGAGCGCTGGCCGCGAGAGAGGGGGACCTTGCGGAGAGCCAGGACAGGGAGTTGGCCCTGGCCGCTGAGGTGGAGGGCCTCTCCCAGCAGCTGTCCGAGGCCCGCCAGGCGGCCTCAAGGGCCCTCCGCGCCGCCATCGCGGCCCGGAACAGGCAGGTTACAATGTCGGAGGACGCATCCCCCGCGGAGAACCCCGGGGAGGGCGCCCCCGAGGGGCCGAACAGCCTCGCCATCATCCCAGCCGGCGGCGCAACAGGCCCCGAGCTGGTGGACGTGGCGGCGGTGGTGGCGCGCGCCGAGGACGAGTTCGACAGGGCCGCCGAGATGGCCCGCGCGTCCCTCCGGCTCGCGCGCGAGGAGACCGCCGACGTCAGGTCCAGCCTCCAGGAAGCGACCGGGCTGCTCCGCGCACGCGAGGAGGAGCTCCGCGACTGCGAGCGGCAGCTGTCCGCGGCCCGGGCACAGAACGACCAGGTCAGCGAGGCCCTGACGAACCTCCGCGGAGCCTGCGAGTCGGCCGTGGCGGACAACCGCGGCCTCAAGTCCCAGCGGGACAAGCTCCGCGACCGCCTCCAGGTCCTCGTGCGCGAGCGCTCCGCGGTGGGGAGGGCCCTCGAGCATGCAGAGGAGGAGCTGCTCCGGTCACTGCGCACCGTCGAGGAGCTGGAGGAGTCCAAGCGCGCCCTCGCGGAGGAGGTCGGGCGCGTGCGCCTCGACCGCGGGAGGGCCGTGGCGGACCGGGAGGAGGCCCACCGGGCCCTCGAGGCCTCCCAGCAGGCCATGGACCAGCTCCGCGACGAGCTCGGCCGCCAGACTGAGGCGGCCTCCCGCCTGCGGGCGTCCCTGGGGCGCCTCCAGGGGAGCGGCGGCGGCGCAGCCCCTGCCGGAGCCGCCGGAGCCGGCCTCTCGGACGCAGCTGCCCGGGCGGGCGGCGCCGAGGGGGCGGCGGTGGGCGAGCTCGAGGCGGCAGGCGAGCTCGACCTGGTGCTGGAGCGTATCCAGGGGGAGAAGGTGGCCCTGGAGCGGGTGGCACGGGTCGAGGAGCTGGTCGCGGCGAAGGCCAAGAGGGAGGTGGCCCGGGAGAGGGCCGAGGCCAAGGAGGCCGCCCGGAGCGCCAAGAGGGAGGTTCGCGAGGCCCGGCACAGGGAGAAGATGGCCATCAAATACGCCGTCGACAACAGCGACGCGGGGCGGGCGGCCCTCAACGCCCGGGAGAAGCTGCTGCGTCTGCTCCGGGAGGACCAGTCGGTGGTCGCCCAGCAGGGCGCGGACGAGGAGAGCGCGGGCCAGACGCAGGCGGCGCTGCGGAGGGAGCTCCTCGGGGTACTCGAGCGGGAGGTGGTCGAGGCGAGGGGCAATGAGGACATCCAGCGGGCCAGGAACGAGGTCCTGTCCATCCGCGCCGCCGCGGAGGGCACCCTGAGGGCCATGCTAGAGGAGAAGCGGGACCAGCGCGCCCGCAAGCTCGCGCGGGAGCAGGGCTAGATGCGGGGTTTGTGGAGGTGTGATGCGAGGCGACGGAGACTAATTGAACAGGTACCCTTCACGTCGACGACGCGTTGAGCTTGTCCTTGGCCTCCCCGTCCTCGAAACACTCGAGCAGCTGCCTTACGATAGCGTCGATCACGCCCGCCGAAGTCCCCCGCTGCACGAACCAGGGCATCCCCCCAGGGCCGCTTGGCAGCGGCATCTCGGCAATCTTCGAGGCCATGTAGAGGGACGCGTGGCCCAGGTGCTTGGGGTGGAACTGGAGGCACAGCGTGGTCCGCATGCAGTCATTGCAGAGGTTCCACGCCAGCTGGAACAGGAAGCGGTTCCGGTCGTCCTCGGTGGCCGCCCCCCCGGCGAGGCCCAGATCGTTGAGCGCACCTAGGAGGCACACCTGCGGCGTGTCGATGTGGAACCCGAAACCCATCATGTACAGCAGGCACCGCTCCGCCATCAGCACGTTATCCCTGATGTCCTCGTACAGGTTCTTGTCCTCCTTGATCCGCCGCATGGCCTTTGCGTCCCCGTGGTGCCGCGTCTGGTACGCCGAGTGGATGACATCGTGGAGGTTCTTGTGGTGCTCCTCCTGCTTGCTCCCCAGGAAGACGCACGCGCACGCCACCACGAACCGATCATTCCGCTGTAGTGACCGGGCTAGGAAGAAGTGCTGGGCCAGGAATATCGCGACGGACAGGGGAAGCGCTGAAAGGTTGAGCTTCTGGCCCACGCGAGTGATGAACTCGGCCAGTCCCCGTCTCAACTTCTGCTCCTCGACCCACGAGATCCCGTCCCTCCTGCAGGCGCGCGCAGTGCAGAAACGCAGAGTTGACGTCGCGAGGATGACGCGGAGCGAACCCCCTATCGCGACAGGGCCGACGCGCCCGGTGAGCGCGCACCGAGGACGGCGCGGCTGGTCCCAAAGTCAAGGGCACCAACCTGCTCGGCGTGTCCTCAATGAGCTGCTGTAGGCTCCGGTACTGCAGCTGGTCCGTGAGCTGGTACGTGCGTGGACTTGGGACTTCAGAAGGAGTCCCTGCCACGCCCGCCATCGCCCCGTTGCCCTCGGCGACCCTGCGCGCGCGCTTTTCCCTGCTGGACACGGACTAGAAGGACTAGAGGTCGGCGCGACGGCGCTCCCCTGCCGCGGAGGCGACACTCGCAATGTCGAGGAGTGAGATGAGGAGACATCGCCCGCCGCCACGCCACTTAGCCCCAAAAGTCCGCTTCATTCAACGAACTCGTCGTCGGGCCCGTCTCAGCAGAGCGGCGCTTGCGGGCCTTCCAGGGTGGCACTGCTCCCGAAGCCGGCGGGCGCGGCCGGGGTGTCGCGCCCACCCCGCCTCTCCCGGAACAGCGCCTCGACGCTCTTGCGCTTGTCCCTGACCTCCATGTAGTCGGCCTCCACGTCCTCCAGGAGCGACCCAGCGGTCGCCGCCGCGACGGCAGCCAGAACGTGCCACCCGGCGTGGATGTAGGGGACGTTGGGCAGGAGCTCCTCCAGGCCGAAGAACCCCAGCCCCGCCACGCTGGATAGGGTGTGCATCCTCCACGCGGGGCGCATATTCTTCCGCCGGTGCGCCCGCCTCCAGAAGGCCCACTCCCCCGCGAGACTGTTGAGGAGAGATAGCTTGAAGGGCTCGAAGGGGACGAGGCAGTACGAGAGCCCCGTGACCCAGGGGGGCACGTTCTGGTAGGTGGCCCGGGTGAGGGCGGTGGCGGTGACGGCGATGGTCCAGTAGTCCACCTTGCGGAAGAAGGGCCGCCACGTCGGGTGCCACGTCGCGTGGTACGCCCCAGCCGCGACCCCGGTCGCGACCATGCACGCCCCGAAGAACACCCCCGCCTTGGTCTCCCTCTTGCGCATCTGGTGCAACCCCACAGCGCAGTACGGTAGCGACGTGACGACGTTGATGGCCCGGTCCAACGGGTTGTAGTCGCAGCCCGCCTCCCCCTTGGGCTTGATGGCCCCCGAGATGGCGTCCACGACCATTGTCAGGGGCATGAACTCGGGGGCACTCCGGGCCTTCAGGGCAGCGTCCCGGATGCTCACCTCGTCCGCCCCCCGCAGTCCCGCCTTGAGCAGGGCGGCGCCGCGAGACGCCTTGCCCCCCGTCCCAGGGTCCTTGCCCATCGTCCCCGCCTCGTCCCGTGCCCCGTGCACGAGGCTCCCTCCAAGGCCACTGCCAAGGACAAGGCCCCCGACGCCTCGGCTCAACCCTGGTCCTCGCGCGCGCCCTGCGGCCCAGGCGCGAGGTGAGCATTAAGCTCCGTCCGGACGCAACGGTATTCACGCACCGACCTGCCGACGGCTGCCAAGGGCGCAACGATGCAGCAGCACGTGTATTCGCGAGATACCACGACGGCGAGATTCCCGTCTTTGCTGCGCCGAGAGCGTCGACTTCTTGGAGACAACGCCATCGACGTGGGCCGCGATTGAAACATAGTGGCCATATACGCTAGGTAATACTGTTACGTGTGGGATTTTGCGGGACCCGTGGCGGGCAGCGGGCCGGGAATTACCGGAAGCACTTCGAGGGGAGCTCCTCGCGTCCCGGGTATCGCGCAGGGGGGTGAACGACTAGCTCCGTCCCTCCGTCGAAGCCGGGGATACGTAGGAAGCGAGAGAAATTGCCTGGGCGAGAGATCGATGCTGCGCGTGTGAAGCTCGCCGCGCCAGATGAGGGACGGTGCCGGTGCAACAGAGGGACGGACAGACCGACGTTGTTTCAACGCCGTGATGCGACAGGTGCCAATTGGACAGGACCGCCGTACCGCGAGGGTCACATTCAAGGGCTGGCCCGGTGTCGTTTCCCTGCGTGTGGACAGATTTTCGGGCTCCGTCCCACTGTTTGTTTGCACTGTTTCGGCCCGATGCACGCGACGACGCCCATGATACCGGCATCCGGGATGGGCTCTGGGGCGGGGAGGTCAAAAGGCATCATTGGTGCTGCTTTCAGCCGCCCAAACTGCGCCGGGAAGCCGAGCACCTCCCCGCTGGCTCCCCTCAGCCCATGCGCCGTGCGGGGCGCCTCCCTCGCCCCACGGGCAGCGGCGGGGGCCCCGGGCCCGAGAGAGGGCGGGGCGGGTCTCCCCTGCCCCGTGCGGGTCCTGGGCACCAAGTCCACGCGGACGACCGAGGGCACGGCGCGGACCCTCGTGCGCTCGGTGGTCGTGGCCTTCCTCGGGTGGAAGGCCCGGTCCATCTTCGGTCTCAAGGCTCTGGTCGAGCTGGTCCTCTGCTGCTACGCCGCGGGCCTCACCGTGGACGAGGTGCAGGTCGAGACGTCCACCCTCGCCTTCTCGTCGGGGGCCGGGGAGGCCAAGATCATGGACCCCCTCGAGACGGAGATCCTCTCGTCGTGGACGGCCGTCGTCTACCTCGCCTGCGATCGCCTCGGCCTCTCGCCGCGGGACCTGTGCACGGCGCTGGGGCGGGCCGAGGCGGTCCCGGGCGCCGTCCCGGGGGGGGGGCTGGTGTCGGAGGCGAGGGCCGCAGGTATGGGCCCCCTGGTGGAGGCGGCCCTGGGCCAGTGGCGGGAGGGGCGGGGCCTTGACCAGCTCTTCGTGGACGAGCTGGTGGCCACCGAGGGGGGTCAGAAGCGGTACTCGCAGGGGGAGGACATGATGCGGCAGATCTCCCGCATCGTCGTGGCCACGGCGGAGGTCGTCACCCACCTCGGGCTGGTCGAGCGCCCCGCCGCGTTCGAGGGGGCGGACCCCCCCCGCCAGGGCCTGGAGAGCGACCCCGTGGGGGCCCTGCCCTGGAAGTCCTCCCTCCCCGCCGACACTCTCGACTACTACCTCCTCGGCTCCGGGAACGAGGACGACGGTGAGCGGCCCCGCCCCAGGACGGCCCGCCGAGCCAGCGCGCGGCAGGCGGCGGGCCCCACGGCCTCCACGCCCGCGCCCCCGGGTGACGCGCGTGCCTCGCGGGTGCCCCGCAGACGAGGAGATGGGGGCAGTGATCGAGAAGGTGCTCGATGCCATGGGGGAGTCGACGGACAGCGCGGGGGTCCCCCTGGACCCCACTACCCGTGACGCCAGGGGCACCGCGTGCGCCCTGCTCATGTCGTTCCTGGGGGCGGCCATGGCCTCCCCCTTCTGCCTCCGCTCTTTCGTGAGCCTTTCCACCTACGCCTACCTCCGCGGGTGGTCGGCCAAGGGCATCTTCTCCATGCTCCGGGAACGCGACTTCGTGGAGGTGGAGCCGGGCCCCGGTCAGCGTCTCCTGCGCGAGGGCTCGGCGGTGGGGTTCGTGTCGGTGGCGGGGGTCGAGCAAGGGGCGAGCGCGGGGCTCATGTCCCTCTGGCTTGGGTGCGTCTACGTCGCCCTCGCGCAGCTGGGGGTGCCGCGCCCCCCCGGGGCGGCGAGCGAGGACGGCTGGGCCTGGGTAATGGCCGACGGGACGGAGGGTTCCATGGAGGCGTGGGGCAACGCCAACTTCGTGGCCGGGGTGCTCGCCCGGCTGGCCGAGGAGCGTGAGGCCGAGGGGTCGCTGGACAGCGGGGAGGGGGGCTCCACGGTGTCGGACATGGCAGAACAGCGCCAGCCCGCGCCGGGGGGCGCAGCGGGGGACCTCGAGGGCGGGACCGGGGCAGTGAGCGTCGCGGACCCGTTTCTGGAGGAGGAGAGCCCGTCCCTCTTCCTCATGCGGGCCCAGGCGACGCTGGTCGAGCTGGTCAGGGACGAGGTGGACGTCTTGGCGGCGGTGGCCTCCCAGAGGCGGGGTGGGGCTGACGACGACGAGTGAGCGGGGTGGGCGTTTGCGAGCCCACCCGCCGCGCCTGAGGCGCAGGGGCCGCGCTCGGGTATCCCCCACGCCTGGGATGTCGTCTCCACGGGGTGGGGCACGTCTCTGACAGCATGAGCCCCCCCCC
>Ga0181581_10004342_pt1 | contig 11074 bp, 13 predicted proteins | sample 071ome_22_FD_132433 | JGI IMG/M metagenome (GOLD analysis project Ga0181581, IMG submission 132433) | Coastal salt marsh microbial communities from the Groves Creek Marsh, Skidaway Island, Georgia - 071404AT metaG (megahit assembly) | ecosystem: Environmental > Aquatic > Marine > Intertidal...
AAATGTTTGATTGGAATAAGCCTACAACACAGATGTTAGGCAGATGGCAACCATGGCACGATGGTCAAACTGCCTTATTTAAAAAAGCACTTATGGAAACAGGACAAGTCTGTATTATGATTCGCGATGTTGGCGGCATCGTAGGACAAGACGCAGGTGCCGGTCGGACAGTAGCACAGGATGATAATCCTTTTGATTTTGAGCAAGTATATATGAATATCGAACAAGGATTGGCAGAAGCAGGCTTTACATACGGCATAGAATATGTTATAATGAAAGTACCTAATATTGTAGATATTAGTTATGGTCGTGGTGTAGGTTATACATTTACACAACATGATTTAGGCGAAGATATACACAATATTAGTGCTACACAAATTAGAGCTAAGTTAAGAGAAGAAGGTAAATTATAAATGACAGATGTAAAAGTATTCGACGATTTTATGAATAAATTTCAGTTTAAAGAAATGCAAGATAAAATATTGTCGCCTACTTTTTCATGGAATGTTGGAAACGTAATTAGACCCGATTCAACAGATATTCCGATAAAATATAATATTCAAATGACACATTTATTTTATGCTTCTCCAGGTGTTATGAGTGATGCTCTCCCAATAATTGCACCTTTACTTGATAATTTACCAATGGAAATTTTTGTAAGAGCAAAAGCAAATACAACTTTTGCTAGTGAAGAAATTATAGAGCACGGTATGCATATGGATATAGAACCTTATGACTTTGCAAAACTATGTACTACTGCAATTTTTTATCTAACAAATAATAATGGTTACTCTAAGTTTGAAGATGGCACAAAAATAGAAAGTGTAGAAAATCGCTTAGTAACATTTCCTTCTACAATGAAACATACTGGTACTAGTTGTACTAATGTTAATCGTAGAGTAGTTTTAAATTTAAATTATATAGGTAAATTTGATGCCTGATATTGACATAGATTTTGCAGATAGAGATTTAATACTTGACAAGATACAACATCGTGTTGCTCGGCTTGACACAGGGAAAAAACATAATACTGGTGTCTATGTCACAGAAGTACCTCACAATCCAGTTGATAATATTTCAACACTTGATTATAAAATAGCAGAAGACAGGGGTTACTTTAAACTAGATTTTTTAAATGTATCTATCTATAAAGATATACGTGATGAAAATCATTTACAAAAACTTATGGAGACTGAACCTATATGGGATCTACTGACACACGACGAATTCGTGGACAACGTATTTCATCTGCAAGGGCACGGAGACGTTTGCAGGAAACTGAAGCCAACCAACGTCGAACAACTGGCCGCAGTGCTCGCAATAATACGTCCAGCAAAAAGACACCTCGTGAACGAAAGTTGGACGACTATACTAAAGACTGTTTGGACTAAACCTGCCGACGGTAGTTACTATTTTAAAAAAGCACATGCAGTATCTTATGCAATAGCTTGTGTTGTACATATGAATCTATTATGCGAGCAATTGAATGCCAAGAAGAAATGACCTATTAAGAGTTCCAATGACCATAGATTGGTCTGGTAAGAACAATCGAAAATATTTTTTAAGACATTTGATTGAATCTAATAATTTTACAACAATGATCGAAGTTGGAGTGCGAGACGGTCGAACAACTTTCTTTTTACTAGATAACTGTCCTAGATTAACTATATATGGAATTGATTTACAGATTTCGCAATTTTATAACCAATCGGTCAAAGAAAAATATGGTAATAGATTAATACCTATACAAGGAAATAGTTCTAAGGTAGCAGATCAAACACCAACGGTTGATTTAATTTTTATAGATGGTGATCACAGTTATAATGGATGTAAAGCAGACATACTTGCCTATCGTGATAAATTAAATGACAACGGCTTTCTAACAGGACATGATATTGATTTTCCCGGAGTTAATAGGGCAGTAAAAGAACTAATTGTCAACTATGATGTTGGACCTAATAATGTTTGGGTTTCTAACGCTTAGGTTTTCTTATTAGTTGTACGTTCTTTCTTTTTACTCTTTTGATAGATAGATTGTTTAAATTTACTGTAGGGCCTAGACTTACTTTAACATCTTTTGAATTCATTGTGATCAGACAATACTTAATAGGTTCTATATCTTTTCTTAAGAATATATTAATTGGTATTAATCTATTAGATTCGTACCACCAAGTTTCGCCTAAGGTCAAAAAATGCTTCTTCTCTTCTAATGATCTTAGATTAGAATAAACAAGCATTGATGTTACAAATTGGTCTTGATTCGTTATTATCCCTACGTATTCTTGCCCACCGTAAGTTACTACGCTTATAAAAGGATAATTTTCTTCTATTTCTTTTCTTAACATTGTTTCCGATAAATATGTATATGCAGTTTACACCTAGATATTTAGTAAATAATAAAGTAACAATAATAGCAAATGACGCAGGATTCGTCACGGAGTATAGACCAGTGTATCAAAGACAATTACATGTATATAGAGGCATAGATAATGTGCTTCAATTTAGACTGCTTAATGCAGATCAGAAACCTATAAATGTTGCAGCTTACACACCTAAGTTTGTAGCATACGATGAAAATAATAATCTTGTAATCGAACATGATGGTAGTATACAACAATTAGACGATAGCAGTGCTAGCCGTGGTATGTTTACTGTTACAGTTACAGAAAATGATTTATTAAATATTAAACAACAATATTTAAAATATAACATATATCTAGTGGACAGCAATAGCACTAAAACTCTTACATATGTCGACAGCCATTTTGATAACAATGGTACAATATTTGTAGACAGTTATGCATTTCCGGGTCCTAAATCATCTTACAGTCTAACTCAATTTACAGAAGAATTAGGTGTAGCAGGAGACGACAGCGACAACTATTGGATCAGTGAAAGCATTAGTGCAGAACCTGCAATTAATGGAAATGAAGCTCTACACACAGCCGCAGTATATTCAGACAGTTATGTAGGTGATGTAGTTGTACAAGCAACACTTGAAAACCAAGTGACTGATAATACCAACTGGGCTGATATTGCAACCGTAAGTTTAAGTAACGAAACTGAACCAAAGCCTGTAAACTTTAATGGTGTGTTTAGCCACTTGAGATTTAAAACCACAGCAAGTCCTACAAATACAATATCCAAAATATTGGTAAGAAACTAGTTGACAATCTAAACATAGTTTGCTATACTTAAACTATGAGTATTGTCTTGGAAACACTAACAGCATATTTGCCTTCAAAGCGTAAGACTACCCCAAGTGGTTGGACTTCGTTTAATGCTCCTTGCTGTCATCGCAATGGCACAACAGCAGATACAAGACAACGCGGCGGACTCATAAGCAATGGTGAAGAAGGTGTAAGTTATCACTGTTTCAACTGTGGCTTCAAAGCCTCATGGCAACCAGGACGTAATCTTTCACACAAGATGCGTAAACTACTACAGTGGATGAACGCACCTGATGACGTTATCAACAAACTTGCACTACAGGTAATGCAAGAAAACGAAGGCACAGAGATACAACAGCGATTGGTAGCATTACCTAAGTTTAACACTGTGCCGTTACCAGCAAGTGCAAGGCCTGTAAATAATTGGGCAGACTACTGTGCTCTTGAACCTACAGGTGTTGATCCGAATCTTGTAGCAGTGTTTGAATACATGAAGCAGAGAGATTTATATGTTGACGATTACAACTTCCATTGGACTCCTGAACTTGGTTACAGAGACAGAATTATTATTCCTTTTTACAACAAAGGCGAAGTTGTGGGCTGGACCGCACGTACTGTAAAGAAAGACAAAAAACCTAAGTATCTCAGTGAACAACAACCTGGCTATGTTTTTAACATAGACGAACAAAGAGAAAACAAAGTTTTTGTTGTAGTAACAGAAGGTCCGGTCGATGCTATACATGTAGAAGGTGTAGCATTGCTTGGCAGCGAAATAAAAGATCAACAATCTCTGCTAATTAATAGTTTAAACAGACCGGTGATAGTTGTACCTGACAGAGATGATGCAGGCGCTAAACTTGTTGAGCAAGCTATAGAACTTGGCTGGGGTGTTAGTATGCCCGAGTGGACAAGTGATATTAACGATGTAGGTGATGCTGTGCAAAAACACGGACGTCTCTATGCATTACATAGCATAGTCAGTGCTGCTGAAACATCAGCAGTTAAGATTAGGTTACGAGCCAAGACTTGGTTCAGGAAGAAGGAATATGCATGACAGAAATAAGGAACGGATTGTGGCAAGCAATCAAAAACAGCGATAGTATTACTCTTGCATTTGTATTTTTCATAGGCCATATTTTAATAGCAATGTTAGTTGTAAAACTAATGACTGGAGCAAGTATATGGGAAGCTGGCGCAGTTGCAATAGTAGAACCTGCAATTAACAGTGTTTGGTTTTATATACTTCATAAAGTATGGAATAAAATTTCTGCATATAAAAATCATAAACAAAAAATTAAACAACTAAGAGAAAAAGATCCTTTTATATACAAATGATAACATGGGGAATATCTGCTAATAGTCATGATGCTGCTCTAGCAGTATTCACTGAAGACGGACTAGAGTTTGCTAGTCATAGTGAACGCTTCAGTGGCGTAAAGAATGACGCACATCTTAATAAAGGAATATTAGACTACGCAAGAAGATGGGGAGAACCTGATGAAGTTATTTGGTATGAAAGACCCTTTAGAAAAACTCTTAGACAACTTAGAGCAGGACAAGGGTGGCTCTATAATGAAAACAATATTAAACAGTATCTTAAAGGGTACGGCATTACTGCTCCTATTAGGTATACTGGTCACCATCATAGCCATGCTGCCGCAGGTTATTATACTAGTCCTTTTAGTGATGCTACTGTCGTATGTATTGACAGCATTGGAGAATTTGAAAGCCTAACTGTTTGGACAGGCAAGGGTAACAAACTTAAGAAGATTTATAGTCAAGGGTATCCACACTCTGTAGGATTATGGTATAGTGCTATGACTCAACGTATTGGTTTAAAAGCAAATGAAGATGAATATATTCTTATGGGCATGGCGGCATATGGTGATAGTAGAGTATACCGTCATCAAATTATGCATGATTTTTTTGAAAGCAAAACTTTACCTATTAAGTTTAAACACAACTTACACAGAGGGTGCAATTGGTGGAGACCAGAGTTAAACGACGATCACAATTTTAATATAGCGGCAGGTACACAATGGGTATATGAAACAATCTTTGATAACATTTTACAATGGTGTAAACAAAATACTAACAGTAAAAATTTAGTTATCATGGGAGGGTGCGCTCTAAACTGTAGTGCAAATCATCTAGCCTATAAGTATTTTGATAACATTTGGATTATGCCTAATCCAGGAGATGCAGGGAGTGCAATAGGTGCAGTCCTGGCCCACAAAAAAGAACACATGAAAATGGATCATGTGTATACGGGCTATAATATAGAAGGAGAATACCCAGTTGAAGAAACAATCAAAGAGCTCAAAGCCACCGGCATATGTGGAGTTGCTAACGGTAGGGCTGAATACGGTCCTCGTGCTCTTGGTAATCGCAGTCTTTTTGCAGACCCTAGAGGAGCAGACATCAAAGACAGGGTCAACAAAATTAAACGTAGACAGTCATTTAGACCATTTGCACCTGCGGTGCTCAGCGAGCATGTTGCCGAACAGTTCGACGGGCCAGCAAATAGTTATATGCAGTTTACCGCCCGTTGCAAACATCCAGACCTGTATCCTGCCATCACTCACTTCGACGGTACATCCAGAGTCCAAGTGGTACCAAAAGACAATAGCGGAATACGGAAACTGTTAGAAGCCTGGTATGAGGCCACAGGATGTCCGATGCTGTTAAATACTTCGCTCAATATTAAAGGAAACCCCATAGTAAATAACTTGACAGATGCTCAAGAATTTGCTACAATGTATAAAATAAAGGTTTGTACATGACAAGACAAAATACTGATTACGGTTATGATATACAAAAGTTATATCTAGAAATGATGCTAACAGATGCTGAAACATTTGTTAGATGTCAAACTGTATTCAATCCACTTGCGTTTGATAGAAGACTGCAAGACGCTGCAAAATTCTTAGATGACTATGTATCTGAGCATAATGCTATGCCTACATTTGATATGATCAATGCCGCAACAAAAGCTGATTTCAAAGATCCAGGACAGCTCAAAGAAGAACACTATGATTGGCTTTTGATTGAGTTTGAAACTTTCAGTAGGCATAAAGCATTAGAAGCGGCAATACTCAAAGGTGCAGACTTGCTTGAAAAAGGCGAGTATGGCCCGGTTGAAGACTTGGTCAAGAAGGCTGTACAAATTGGACTGCAAAAAGATCTTGGTACAGACTATTGGGCAGATCCTAAAAGCAGACTTGAAGCAATCAAAGACAACAACGGACAGGTAAGCACAGGTTGGGCAAGTTTAGATAAGAAATTGTTTGGTGGATTCAACAGAGGCGAACTGAATATTTTTGCAGGTGGTTCAGGTGCAGGTAAGAGTTTGTTCTTGGCAAACTTAGGTGTAAACTGGGCAAGCATTGGAATGAATGTGTTGTATCTAACACTTGAACTTTCTGAGAACTTGGTTAGTATGCGTGTAGACGCAATGGTAACTGACATTCCAACGAGAGATATATTTAAGAATATCGATGATGTTGAAATGAAAGTCAAAATGATTGGCAAGAAGTCAGGTGCATTCCAAGTCAAATATATGCCAAGTGGTAAAACGCCAAATGACATTAGAAGTTACATCAAAGAATATGAAATTAAAACAGGCAAGAAAGTTGATGTACTATTGATTGACTATTTGGATCTGCTGATGCCAAATGGTGCAAAAGTAAGTGCAGAGAACTTGTTTATCAAAGACAAATATGTGTCAGAAGAACTGCGTAACTTGGCAATGGAATTGAACACAGTGTTTGTAACAGCGGCACAGTTAAACAGAGGTGCTGTAGAAGAAATTGAATTTGATCATTCGCACATATCAGGTGGATTGAGTAAGATCCAAACAGCAGATAATGTGATTGGTATCTTTACAAGCAGAGCAATGCGTGAGCGTGGACGCTATCAAATACAGTTAATGAAAACTAGAAGTTCAAGCGGTGTGGGTGCAAAAGTAGATCTAGAGTTTGATGTAGACAGTTTGCGTATTAGAGATCTTGCAGAAGATGATGACTATCAAGAATTTAATAAACGCAAGTCAACTATCTATGACAGTCTCAAAAGACAAAGCACACCAGGCGAAACAGAAGAAACAAATGATGACCCATCACAGGGCGACACAGTGGGCAAAATACGTGCTGAAACTGACAGCACTAAATTAAAACAGTTTTTAAACAATCTTGATACGGAGTAATTAGTATATGTTAAAAAAACTACAAACATTAGAACAGGTATTTCCTCTTGCCAAAGACGATCCAGTGAGGCCTAAACTTCCTGCTGATTGGAGAATACAAAATGGCAGAGAAGTGTATGCGTTGTACGATGACCAATACGCTGAACAAGATCCTGTGCTGTTTGATGGCCCTAGGGCTGTAATATGTGTAGCGTTCACAAAGGGTGTAGCACTTACAGAAAAGGAACTTGAAAATACAGAACAACCTGATACAGCTATGTTCTATACCGTATGGAGTTATGACAAGGGTGCAGGTAGACAAATAGTAAATGAAGTTGCAAAACACATTAAAGATACAAGACAAGATATCAAAAGGTTTATGACATTATCACCTTTGACAGAAATGGCCGAAAAGTTTCATCTACGTAATGGTGCAAAGTTTTTCCGCAAAGGAACACTGTGTCAAAACTTTGAATATGAAAGAGAAAGGATAGCGTAATGACTTGTGGATGTGGACGATCGCCCGACAGTTGTCGAGGCTGGCATTCTTTAAGCGAAGAAGAATACCTAAAAGAATATGAATTAGAATTTGGTAAATCTAAAAACAGTAACAACATGCTTACTGTGACAGAAGTACATCATTGGACTGATAAACTGTTTAGTTTTAGAACTGAAAAGCCTGCGGGCTACACATACAAAGCAGGACAGTTTACTATGGTAGGCTTGAATGGAATCAAACGTGCATACTCTTATACATCAGCACCTGAAGATGACTTTCTTGAGTTTTATTCAATCAAAGTACCCGACGGTCCTTTGACCAGCCAGTTGAAAAAGATTCTACCTGGCGATAAGATTGAAGTAAGTGATCGTCCAAGTGGTACACTTGTGCTTGACAATCTAAAACCTGCAGCTGGTGCAAGACTTTGGTTAATGGCCACAGGCACAGGCATTGCTCCTTTTATCAGTATAATGAGAGACAGTGCTACATACGAAAAGTTTCCAGACATTAGAGTTACATGGACGGTGCGTACACCAGATGAATTAAAAGCATATCAAGACTTTATTGATCAGACAGCAGACTTTTATCCTACAGTTACACAAGACGATACCTACCAAGGTTTCAAAGGTCGTGTGCAACTACTAATGGAAGGTGGACCTGTACTAAAAGATCATGACACAGAAGTTGATCGTGTGATGTTGTGTGGTAGTCTTGCATTTAACAATGACATCAAAAAGATTCTTGAAGACAATCGATTTGTCGAAGGCACAAACAAACAGCCAGGTACGTTTGTAACTGAAAAGGCATTTGTTGGTTGAGATACTATCTAAGCTCTTGTGAATACAAATGGAGTCATGCTCGTACTGACATGGAACAGATGTGGGTCATGCGAGAGCTAGGAACTGATCTATACAAACTAATTGAACAACAAAACTGGAAGTGGAAACTAATGCGAAGCAACAGCCAAACACTCCCAGATGATGTTTACTGTCGTTGCGATATCTATGTTGAGATACCAGACAGCAAACAAGGAACTCTTTTTGCACTCAAATATCCGCAAGCCAGGCCTGTTCATATGGATCAATAGATCTAAATAGTAGTTGACACACGCATAAGTATAGTGTATAATAGTGTGATGCGCTATTTTTACAAAGATTATGAACAGAGAACAATTAATAATATCAATAATGGCTCTAAGCCCAGTAGTAGCATATCTACTCTACAAAGTTGGTCTAGAGCTATGGTGTATCATGTACGGACTGCTCTACTAGCCCTACTGATACTGACTACATCTGCACTGGCAGAACCATTAGAGATTACTATCTATGCAATGCGTTCAGCAAGTGACCTACAGCACAAGACCTACACCTATGACTACATACCCTATCCTGAAAGCTACAAGGATCTTGATCTAAACATTGTACAGAGTGGACCCACAGGTCAAATGAGCAGTACCTTTACAAGAGGCACAAACTCAAATCACACACTGTTTGCACTGAACGGTATGAGCATCAAAGATCACTCAACTCCCACAGGTGTAGATGACATCAGTCAACATTCATTGGCAGGTGTTAACTCAGTGGAAATAATCGAAGGACCAATGAGCACAGTTTATGGACCTAATGCAGTGGGTGGTGTGATCAACATGACCAGTTATGCTACCACAGACAGTTGGGTAGACTTCAGTGTAGGATCAAACGGGCTAAACACGCAGACCATCAAGCACGGAGACTACTATGGTGACAGCGTCATAGATTTCACAGTTGAACGCACAGACACCAACGGTATCAGTGTGTATCCACAAGGTGCGGAACGAGATGGATTTACCAGCGAAAACTTCAGTGTGAGAACCACGCACAACTCAGGCGACTGGTGGTTCAACACAAACATAAATTCCAAAACCAATAGTTCAGATCTAGATGACAGTGGTGCAGATACTGTAGACTACACATCAACATGGAAGTTCAATAACCAATACATAGATGCACTCAACGGCCAGTCAAAGATCAGTTACATGCACGTCACGCATGATAGATCCTATCTCAAACAAGGAACCAAAGACACCTACCTCAGTGAAACACACAACCTCTTAGGAACACATGTATTCAACTTTGGCACAAGTGATCTTACCCTAGGTGCAGAACACATGAACACTAGTGCAGACTTTGATACCGCTATAGGTGGATACGTCAGCTCAGTGGATCAAACCAGAGACAACTCCGCTCTCTTTGCTGAACTTGATTTCGCACCAAAAAGAGATCTTGTGTACACTATAGGAGCAAGACAGGATTGGAGCAGTGAGTTCGAAGACGTTCAAACCTATAGACTGGGTGCGGCTTATAAGGGTTGGAGAACAGCCTGGGCAACAGCATTCAAAGAGCCCACAGCATACGAACAGCACGGCACAGACAATTGGGGCTTCCAAGGCAATCCCAATCTAACAGCAGAACACTCTCAAACAGTGGAACTGGGCTATCGCAACACTTGGTTTGACGCAGTCCTCTATCGCACAGAGATCACAGACCTACTCACATATCAGTCAAACACATATATAAATGCTCCAGGTACTAGTGTGATCCAAGGTGCTGATCTTTCACTAACGCACAGTGTTGATGATGTCACTATAACAAATAGTCTATCCTTTGTAAACGCACGAGACAGCTCGGGCACACAGTTGTTGCGTAGACCTGAGTGGCAAAACACATTGGACATTGGTTACACTATAGACCCAACTCAACAGGTGGCGCTACAGTGGAACTACTATGGCAGTCATCAAGACATCAATAGCAAGACTTGGGCAACTGAAACACAGCCCAGCACCAGCACAGTAGATCTAAACTGGGAGTTCTATCACAAGCAAAAGAAGTTCTATGCCAGCATTGGCAATGTGTTTGATGCGGACTATGAAAGACCCAACGGTTATGCGCAACAGGGACGCAACTTTGAACTTGGTGTGAAGCTAGAGTTTTAACTGCGCGAAGCGCCTGCGCTAGAAGAAGCCGCTTGCGGTAAACGCAGAAAATGCACGTTTACGTGCTTGCGGTAGCAGAAATCTAACCTCTGGCTATCACTGTGCATAACTGTGCCTTTACTGACAAAAATCTCATCAACGCTGTTTACGACTGAAACTAAAGCCCTAGAACACCCCTTAAACACTGATCAACAAAAAGATGGCTCTTATTTGACTTGCATGGAACATTCTGACCATGCTAAATAATATTA
>Ga0181581_10004344_pt1 | contig 11069 bp, 10 predicted proteins | sample 071ome_22_FD_132433 | JGI IMG/M metagenome (GOLD analysis project Ga0181581, IMG submission 132433) | Coastal salt marsh microbial communities from the Groves Creek Marsh, Skidaway Island, Georgia - 071404AT metaG (megahit assembly) | ecosystem: Environmental > Aquatic > Marine > Intertidal...
CACGCACGCCGTTGCCGGAACACTGCCGGAAAGGTGCCCCCCTCTCTCGCCCCTCCCTCGCAGCCGACAAAGAGGGCAACGTGAAGATCTGGGATGGCCCTCCCAAGGTCATGCCGAACTTCACCCGTAACCTCCACAAGGAGGCAGTGAGAGACGTCGCGTGGGCCCCCAGCGACCAGAAGTTCGTGACCGCGTCGGCGGACTACACCCTCGCCGTTTGGGACCTCGAGAAGCTCGCCATTGCCGGGAACGACGTCGGCAGCGCCCGCGAGCTGTCCCTGAGTGGGCACGGGAAGGAGGTGACATCAGTCGACTGGCATGCCACAAAGGCTCTGTTCGCGTCGGGCGCCAAGGATGGCATCCTCCGCCTCTGGGACCCGCGCACGGGGGTGTCGGGGGCAACGATCAGCGCGCACATGGGGGCCATGACATCGCTGCGGTGGTCCCCGACCCAGCCGGACATGCTCGCCACGTGCTCCCTCGACCAGACCCTCCGTGTTTGGGACGTGCGCAAGTACAAGGACGGGGAGCCGCTGACGGTGCTGCGGCACGGTTACGAAATGCAGCAGTTGGCGTGGCACCCAGTGCACGAGGAGCTGATTGCCACGGTCGGGTCCAACAGGCAGGCGGAGGCGCACGCCAATGCCCTGGCGTACTGGCTTGTGGACGGCCCGTCCAACTCCCCCCCCGTGGCGGAGGTGCTCAACGTACACCAGCTTCGGGTGTGCTGCCTCGCCTGGCACCCGCTGGGGCACATGTTGTGTACGGGAGGGCAGGATGAGTTCGACGACACGTTCCGCCGCGGCTTCAAGCACCACCCCAGCAGCGCACCGGGGGGCAAGTGCAACTTCTGGGCACGGGCCCGGCCCGGGTGGTCGTGGACCCCGCCCGACCTCGCCGAGGTTGAGCTGGGGGTCCCACGGGAGCCCACGAGGGCGCCTCCGAAGCCCCCCTCGTCGGCCCCGCGCCCACCCCCAGCTCGCCGCGACCCGAACTCATCGCGCCGGCGCGGAGGGGAGAGGGCTGGGGGCCGCCCAAGCCGCAGCCGGGAGCCGCCCCACAAGCAGCCCCGGTGGGTGGACTCCGGGGGATCGGCCCCACCACCGCCGCCTTCGTGGCCCACACCTGCGATGCCCCCCCCGTCTCTCCCCGTCGCGCCTTCCGCGGGCATCCCTGGGCTCGACGACTTCGGCCCCGCGCCACCGGGGCTCGACACGGACCGTCCTGTGGGCCGTGCCCCCCCGGTGGGCAACGCTCTGGGGAACCCTCCGGGGCCCCCGCCTGCAAGGGATGGTGGGAGGAGGCCGCCAGGGCCTGCACCCGGACCAGCCCCGGGCAGGGGTAGGGCGAGCAGGGGGGGTGGGCCAGGAGGCAGGGGCACTCTGGGCCCGCCCCCACCAGGAAGGTGGGAACCCCCGGTGGAGGCGCTGCTTAGGCGAGATATCCCCCCTCCCCCCATGCGGGACTTTCGCGACGATCAGTACCGCGGGGGCGACAGGTGGGACCCCCCCCATCCGGGGGCTCCCCCGCCCGGGGCTCCCCCACGGGACTACCGTGGCTTCGACCGTGGCCCGTACGGCGGGGGCCCTCCTCTGCCGGACATGCGGAGAGGGCCACCGGGGCCGGGGGCGCCGGAGTTCGAGGTGGTGGACCAGCGCCCGGGGGAATTGAGGGGGCCGCCTCCTGGTGTGTTTGAGCCTGGGCCCGGTGGCCCGGACTGGCGACAGGACGACGGGCGGGGAGGGCGGTATCGCGGTGGACCGCCTCCTCCGAGGAGGCACTGAGCGCGTGGAGCGGGTGCCGTTGAACGTTTCACAGCTCCTCCTCGAAGAGCGCCCGTCTGGACTGGTCCACCCCCGACCCCTCGACCACCCGCGACTGGGGCTCGGCCCCCCTCTCGAACAAGGCGTCCCTTTCCGACCCCTTTAACCTCTTTACCTCCCCCTCCTCTGGCCCCTCCTCCCTCGCCCTCTTCGCGCCGTCCCCTGCCTCCGCCCCCATCGCGCCCCCCGCCTCCGCCTCGCCCCCCGTGCTGCCCCTGCCACCTCCCGCTCGGCCCTTCTTGGGGACTCCCCGGGGCAGCTCAGCTGCAGTGGTCATCGGGACCCCCTCAGTGAAGAACGGGTGGCGGAGCGCCTCCCCTGGCGTGACGCGCTCCCCCGGAACGTACCGCAGCATGTTTCGAATGAGGTCCAGGGCGAGGTCTGAGGCTCCCGGGACCAGCGACTGCAAGGGCACGCCCCGCGTGCCACGGTCAAGGGGCAGGAAGCCCACGTGCGGCAGGTGGGCCAGCTTGCCCAGCTCCTCTTGAGAGGGCGGGCCCAGCGTCTTGAGGATTGTGCTGAGCTGCGCCAGCTCGCTCTCTCGGTCCGAGGCGAAAAGCGGCGTGCCCCGGAAGATCTCGGCCATAGTGCACCCGCATGCCCACATGTCGACGGGGAAACCGTAGGCCCTGGCCCCGAGGAGCAGCTCGGGGGCGCGGTACCACTGGTTGAAGACGCGCGGGGTACACTTGGTACCTGGCCCCGGGTAGACTCGGGACAGCCCAAAGTCAATGAGCTTGAGGCACCCGTCCACGCCAAACATGATGTTGTTGGGCTTGACGTCGCGGTGCAGGACGTTGTGCGCCTCAAGGTGATGCAGCCCCGAGAGAATTTGGAACATGTAGCTCTTGATGTCCGCTTCCGTGTACGTCAACAGTCCCGACCGCCTGGCCTTAATCACTGCTTCCAGGTCCCCGGTACACAGCTCCAGGGCCACCCAGACGTTGGACTTGTAGACGAAGGCATCATAGAGGCGCACCACGAACGGGCTGCTGATCTCCCTTAGCACCTTGATCTCCCGGACGGCGGACCGCGAGATGCCCTCCTCCGACCGGTCCTCACCCAGTAGGAACTTCTTCAGCGCCACAGGCTTCCCCGTGCTCTTTTCTGCAAACGGGGGAGGGCGGGGTCCAGTTGGCTTGAGGACAGGACCGGAGCGAAGGCGGCACCGGCTTGGGCGACGCCTTTGGCACTCACCCGTCGCCCTGAATACCTCTCCGTACTGTCCAGCCCCTAGGACTGTCCTTCCCTTGTACTTGTGCATGATGCACCGGGAAGGCGCGAGCTGCACAGCCGGGTCGATCCGATCGAGAGACCCGGGCTCGATGGGCCCGGAGCGCTGTACCCGGTTATACGATACCCAGCACCCCCTCTCTCCGCGTCGCTGGGACGAGCCAGAGAACTCAGCGCCAGCGTTCTCGGACCAGGGGAATGAGGGCACGCCGTTACGCCTGAGGCCGGATCTCTGCATTCGCCTCATGTCGGGCTCAACAGCTGGCTCATCCGGAAAACGTTTCCGGCGTTGAACGTCCCACTGCTCCCACCATTTTCTGCGATCCCCGCCGATATTTCCATTGATGGGCCTCGCGTTTGCCTGCTTCTCCACCGCAATATACATTCCGAGTTCCGCTCTGCCGCTGAAAAGAAATGAGGGTCCTCACTTTCCCTCAGACTTCGCGGGCGTTCTTTGGGGCGGTATACCCTTCTGCACCAACTAATCTGCGCCAATGCCTCGTGCGCGGCGGCAAGACGCCCATGCGCGTCATTCTGGCGAGTCGATGCGGCGCTACAGCTGCCAACGACCCATGCTCCATTGCGTAACGACCCGCAACCTTGCGCGGCGTCAGGAGCAGTCCCCCCTACGCCAGTCAATCAAGCGTCGCACAAATATGATGGAAAGAGACGGGGCCATGTAATCGACCGCACGGCGCCGTGTGCGAGCTGTCGCGCTGCCCTCCACGTCACTCTCCCGAAATGCTCTTCTGTTCCGCAGACGCGGTACCGGAAGGCAAACGAAACGGAGCCCGAGGCTGAGGACGCACCGGATAGCTCCCCGAGGTCAACGTCGGAGCTATTCAAGGACGCGTCCTACACGACTCAGCTCCGGGCGCACTTCGCTGGGGAGCGGCAGCGGCACCGTGGGGAGACGTCCCTGAGGCGATCGGTGATCGACCACCACATGCGGACCGAGTCACACCACGAGCTCCACGCCGCGGCCGAGGACCTGTCCGACTTCTGCGCCTGCCTTCCCGGGGACGAGTCCTCCGAGCGCTGCCGCGTCGCCCTCGAGTACCTCGAGGATCAGATCGCGGGCTCCCTTGCGGCGTGCGAGACGGGGAGGCAGGGGGCGGCTTGCGAGAGGCTGGAGAGGCTGGAGAGCGTCGTGAGGGAGCTCGACACGGCGAGCGGGGGCTTCGATCCGCTCATCACAACGCTGGGGGTGCTCTCACGGCTGGAGAAAAAAACGGCTGCACGCAGGGGTGCCGGCGCTGTGGCCGACACCCCCACACCCGTCATGCCAATGGAGGGCATCACTGTGAAGGACATCCGCCAGCTCCCACACACCCAGAGGGCCGTCGCATGCCGGAGCCTGTTCGCGGACTTTGATCTGGACGGGAACGGGCTCCTGGACGTGTCGGAGTTCCGCGAGTGCATGAAGGCACTGGGGATGGAGCTGGATGGCCACGAGGTGGAGCTCGTGTTCCAGTCCTTCTCCGACCGGCCGGCGATTATGGGCATCGACCCCGAGACTTTCCAAGAGATCGTCGAGTGCGAAGAGATGCGGTCCACGTCCTCCATCGCAAACTACGCCCGGCGCTCGGCTCTAAAGAACGGCCCGAGCTCAGGAAGCTCATCCTTCCTCCTTTAGCGGCCGACGCCCCGGCAGGGATGCCCCGATTTGCGCGCCCACTTTGAAGAAACCGCGCACCTCGAGTAGATCCCGACGCGGGCATCATCCCGTCGCACGCTTCCCGACCCCCTGTTGCCGCTCGGTCGCATCCACCGCGTCGTCCGTCTCCTCCACGTACTTGTCAAAGGACGTTGCGTTCGCGAGCACGCACTCGTGCATCGCTACGTAGGCTCCGACGCAATCCTGCCCCTTCACCTCCGCCCGGGATCGAAGGTAGCTGCGGGGCGGGGAGAAATCGGGACTAGGTCGAGAAGGGGGGTGCCGAGCAGTAGTGCCCCGGGAGGGCCGAGCAGCAGTGCCCCGGGAGGGGCACGCCGCGGCGAGTATGCTCCCCTCCCCGGCGGAGCCCGGTGTGCTGCTCACCACGAGAAGGCCTCAGCGAAGGCGTGCCCGCACGGGCCGGTCTTGAGATCGTCCACGCATGGGCAGTCGAGTGCTGAACGGACGCGCTCCTCCGTCTGCAGGAGGAAGTGAGGTCAACTTGACCCGGTCAACCTGACCTAGACCCTCGGCCTGGACTACTGTCCTTCCAGGTCACTGGTGCAAGCGGGACACGCCCCCCCCCCGTTGCGCCCTGGCTGTGCATCGCATCCCATAATGTTTGTTAGGCGTGAAATCGCCCTATGCAAGGGTCAAGTGCCGAGGAACCTGTCAAAAACGCTGCATCGCCGCGAAGAGCACCTAGGGCCCGGGAGGGCCCATTCACCCCGGTAGCGACGTCACCTGCGGGTCATCCACGGCCTCCGTCTTCGGAACGTGCTTGTGATTCGCCACCTCCTCCGCGACCTGCTTTAATGGGCTCGTCATCCCTATTGAGCGCCAAACGGACTGGGCAGGTGTCTTGGGGGCGGAGGGGGGGGGTGGCGGGGGGGGGACGGGGTTGCAGTCGGCCGTTGGTGAGCGCCGCAGACCTATGCGGAGGAGGGCTACGCGACCCCTTCGCCGCGTCACTTTGACCTGCCTGCTCGGTCAAGCAGTTCGGCCGGCCCGGTGTGGACCTCGTGACTCACTCCGGTGGTGAGACTCGAGGCCCTACGGCACAGGTCTCGTCGCGCTGCGCACGGCGTCCTCCCCGCGCGTCCCCGTCGCCAGCCACGCCGCCACCTCCTTCCCCACTAGACTCAGAGTCACTCTTCAAACTTGGGGACCGCGGGCTCCCTCGGGCGGGTACTTCTCACGCGGACTCCGTCTTGGGCCCGCAACCCCCGCCACAGCCCCCACCGGACTTGGCCTCGGTCCACTCGGAGCCGTCCGAGGCCGTGTTGCCCGCCAGGTAAGGGACAAAGGCCGGGCGCGAGCGGAGGCCCAGCTCCTCGAAGAGCTCGAGGTCCTCGTTGCGGTCGTTGTTCTTCGTGGTGAGGAGCTGATCGCCGTCGAAGATGGAGTTGGCACCGGCCATGAAGGCCATGGCCTGGTCTGCCTTGGTCAGGGTGATGCGTCCGGCCGACAGGCGTACCACCGTCTTGGGCATGATGACACGGGCGGTGGCGATGCAGCGCACGAAGTCGAAGTTGGTGGGCGGCCGCTGCTGCTCGAGCGGGGTGCCCTTGATGGCCACAAGCGAGTTGATGGGCACCGACTCGGGGTGCTCGAAGAGAGTCGCCAGCTGGTGGAGGAGACCAATCCGGTCCATGTGCTCCTCCCCGAGCCCAATGATACCCCCCGCGCACACCGAGATGCCCGCATCGCGCACGTTCTTCAGTGTCTCGAGGCGGTCATCGTAGTTGCGGGACGTGGTAATCTTCCCGTAGTGCTCGCGGGACGTGTCGAGGTTGTGGTTGTACGCTGTGAGCCCTGCCGCGCGGAGGTCGCCTGCCTGCTTGGGGGTGAGCATCCCCAGGGTGGTGCACACCTCCATGTCAAGCGCCCGGATCTTGGTCACCATGTCGAGCACGCGGCCCCATTGCTTGGAGTCGGCTTCCGCCCCGATCTGAGACGGGCCCCGCCACGCCGCCCCCATGCAGAAGCGCGTCGACCCGCTCTCCTTCGCCCTCACCGCCGCCTCGTATACCTCGTCCAGGTTCATCAGCTTGGTGGCCTTGGTGCCTGCGGAGCTGAGTAGAGGAGGGCTGACCCTGGCCACGCGCGGCGAGCTGAGGGAACGGCGCGTTCGAGGCCGGGCCGCCCGGGCCCGCGGGGTGCGGGGCGGGGGAGGGGGGGGGGATATGGAGGTGCTCCGACGCCGCAGAGGCGATGGCCGCGTGACCACAAGGGAATGCCGGCGCCAAGCAGCTGTAATACACCTCTCGTTGATGTAGCGCCCCTGAATGCACCCAGGGCCACGGACAACGGGGGTTGTGAAGCCCCCGAGGCTTAAGGCCAAGGTGAAAGAAAGGCGCGAGGACTGCAGTGACGTCCTTCTGTGGGGGTTAGCCGCCCCCCTTGTTGGTCAAGCGGGGGGGGGCGGGGGGGGGAACCCGGTGGGGCCACTCACCGGTGTCCTCCGACCAGGAGCTCGACTGGGAGCAGTACGTGCACGTCTCGGGGCATCCGCCCGTCTTGATGGAGAGGAGGGTGCAGCGCTGGACCATGGAGGGGTCGTGGTGCATACGGTGCACAGTGGCGGCCGAGTGCACGAGGTCGAGGAAGGGGGTGTGGTACACCTCCGACACCTCCTCCCTCGTCCAGTCCGTCCTCACCGCCCCGAGCTCGCGCCTCCACCTAGGAGCCTGCGGCATCGCAGCGCGGGGGTGGCGAAGGTCAGGAGGCGGCCGCGGCAGTCCCACCCCGCAGGCCTGCTGGTGGGGCCCCCGGCCTGGCGTGGGCCTCTGGGAAGCGAGGCCAGATGCGCGTGCTGGGGGCGACGATGCCGCCGATTCTGGCTCTTCGTCGACACGGTTCCGCATAATTGCTCTTAGATGGACCCCCGGCCCCCACGGGACCCCTAATCGTGACCCAGGGACGGATTAGGGGAGGGTGTGCCGGGGGGTGTGGGGGAGGTGCAGTGGCAGGAGAGCGCCGGGAGCAGCAGCGGAGGGCCAGCCATGCATCACAAGACAGGGCATGCGGGTCTCCTGGGCACGATAAAATTCGAAAACCGAAAGAAAGCTCCAGTTAGGAATTCGCGTCGGTGCGTGGCATGGAACAGAGAATTGGATAGTCTGATGAGAGATCGAGGGGAACTGAATGGCGTATATCACGGATATTTCGAGCCTCTTGCGGGCTAGATCATATCGTTTATTGCCGCTGGCGCGGTCTCCTCGCGCCCTCTTTGCGCATCTGGTGCGCAAACAGCGTCTGAACTACCCGAAGCCATGGCCCCTGCACGGGGCCCACGGTGACCATGCGCGGGGTATACTTGTGCCGATAGGCATGTAGCGATTCGAATCATGGCCGGGCGCGGCCCTCACCTCGGTCTGCTCCTCGGCGGGCATAGGGTGCGCTGCGGACTGATTGCTCGCAGCGGCCCCCGAGACGGCACGGGCAGCGTTGTAGCCGAGGGCACCAGCGAAGCCGTCGGCGGCATTGATCAACCCAGCCTCCCTCACCACTAGCGACCTCGCAGCCCTCAACATTACGCCCCGCTCGTTGCCTCTCGGGCTGCCCCTTCGACTTCTCTCCCGCTGACCCCGGATGAACCCGATACTTGAATGGAGCCCGCGGCGATGGGAGCTAAAGGCGACATTGAACCGGCTACACGGGCATCCGGCAACTTGAGCAGCTCCCCTTGCAGCGATTCCGCGGGACCTGAGACGCACTTCCTGACACACCCCACGCTCGAGCCACCCGAGGCTCTTTCTCGGTCCCAGCGATCGGGCGGGACTGCTCAGTGTGTCGGAGATAACGAAATTGCGCCAGAGATCGACAGGGATCGACCCAGGGAGCGTGTGAGGGGAGGGAAAGACCAGGTCGACGAGAGGTCGCGCCGTGGACGAACGGGGCGAGGATGGAGGCAGCGATGCCGGAAGGCATCCCCCTCAGGACGGCTCGTTTGCCGAGCACGGCCACAACCAAGCTCGAGGCTCCGGAGGGGGCGGAGGCGGTCGACGTTATGGTGTCGCTGTTTGGGGACACGGCGCTGGTGGTGGCCACACAAGTGGGGGCCCTCGGCACGTTGGTACAGGCGCAGCTGGACCAGGCCTCGGGGTCCTTCCGCACCAGTGTGCTCATGGGGAAGCGTGACGACCCGCTCCTAGGTGGGGTCGCGGAGCCCGTGCCCGACCCCCACAGCCATTCGGCAGGCCCATCGCCGCTCCCCGCTTCCCCGCCCCGTGTGCCAGATCACTCCCCGCCACACCTCCCCTCGCAGAGGTCGCCTCGCGGCAGATTGCAGAGGGCGCGGCGCAGAGGGGGTGGACGGGGAGACTCCTCGTGGGTCTAGGAATGAAGGGCGTGGGGGATACCGGGGCCCTGCGCCGGATCGTCGACGCCGTCCGGGCAATGGGCGTCTGGTCTGCAACGGGGCCGGGCGGGGACTAGGGCCCCGGGGAGGGGGCGCTGCCCCAGGTGGAGGGACAGCACTTGAATGAACCCGCCCCTTTCTCTAGCTGCCCCCCTCCCTCTAGGGGTCCATCGCCGGCGGGCGGGCGTCCGCGAGCGTGCTCGATGTCCCCGGACGAGTGGCCCCAGGGTCCATTGCGTGCATGGTCCTTGCGATCGAGAGGCCCAACTCCTCCCCCGTGAGCTCCTTGCCCGGGTCCCTGCTGCCCCGCTTGTCAGCACTGTACGTGGGAGAGTGCGCCTCGGAACGGACCTCGCGAGAAGTGTCGACGCCCCGGGGGGGGCGGGGCGGGGTCCCGCGCACCCCCAGGCCGCCCACTGGCAGAGGTGGGACCTCCACGCCGCTCGTCGCCTGCGCCGGCCGGGCCGTCTGGGCACTCTTCTTGGGTGTGACGGGCACGCTGCTCACAGACCCGGGCACGGCGGCGTTTGCCGAAGCCAGCACGGCACGGGTGTGCCTTGACGGCTCGCCGGGGCGTGCACCGTGCAGCCCCGAGGGGGGGGCGTAGTCCATCGACTGGTGGCGCCGCCCCGGGTCCACAGCCGGCGAGGCGGGCTGGGACGGGGTGCCGGCGCCGTGCCTGCTGCCCACCGGGGTGGGGCCGTAGGGGCTGGAGCCGGCGGCACAGGACCGTCTTCCCAGACTCTCGGCGGCATGGTACAGGGACGCCCCCCCTGCCATCGCCACCCCCGGCTGCGCCCCCAGAGACGCCAGCAGCGCGCCCTCGGTATTGCTCCGCGCTCCCCCCTGCCCGTGAAATCCCCGCCCGGGGGGGCTGCAGGCCCAGCCAGCCCCAGCGACCACGGAGGGCACGTGAAGGTCCTTGAGGTGTACATGTGACAGCCCCGAGGAGGCACCACCGAGCCCGCCCCCCCCCAGCCCGGCAAAGGACGAGGAGAGAGACGACACGGAGGGGGGCATTTCCCGCTCGCTCCCGGAGACTGACATGTCGTCCCGCGCCCCGAGGGCCTCGAGCTTGACTTCGAGGCGCCGTGTGTGCCTGACCAGGAAGTCGATCTGCCGGGTCATCCGGTTCACGATCCCCTCCTCCTCCATTTCCATGCTCATCTCCATCTCGACCTTCTCCCGGCAGAGCTGGCTAACTGACGCGCTGAGGGATGCCACCTGGGACCGCAGCTGCCGCTTCTCCCGCTGGAGCCCCTCCTTCTCAGCGCCCAGGCGCTCCACCCTCGCCTGCAGTTCGTTCTGGAGGTACTCCCGGTCCTTTCCCACCTGCGCCTCGACCTCCGCCTTCTGCTTGGCAAGCTGATGTCTCTGCATGCGCAGCCGGTCCATCTCCTTCCCCAACTTGTGCACAATCAGCTCCTGCTCCGCCTCGAGCGAGTTCTCCATCTCGACCTTCTCCCGCCGCGCCTGGTCCAGCCTCGCCTGCAGGGACAGCCCGATGTCCACCTGCGGGAGGCAGGGGGGTCAGCGCGTCGCCAGGCATGGCTCTCCCGCGGCCCGGGAACGAGGAAGTCCCCGCGCGCAGCACCCGCATAATCCCTACCCGTCAAGATCCCTGTACCCTTCGAATTGACCTAGCTGGCGGTCTGAGGCGCATTTGGGCTAGGACCAGGAGAGAGGGACAAGGTTACAAGGTCACGCATGCCCACGTGAGGGCGCCATCGCTCCGCCTGTCGTCACCTCGCTCTGCAGCTCCCCCGCAAGCTCGATGATGCGCTTCGCATCTTCGTTGATGCTCAAATCCGCCATTCCCTTTTCACGTAGCGCCGTTTGGGCGTGGTCAAGGGCCTGCAAAGGAAAGTGCGAGGTGCGGGACAGGTAGAGGCTAGGCGACAGTGCCGCGGGCAGGGGTGAGGGGGGGGGGGGGGGGGGGGGGGGGCGGCGGAGACGCACAACAGGGGGGCGGGCGGAGGGGTCCACCCCCCCA
>Ga0181581_10004346_pt1 | contig 11068 bp, 15 predicted proteins | sample 071ome_22_FD_132433 | JGI IMG/M metagenome (GOLD analysis project Ga0181581, IMG submission 132433) | Coastal salt marsh microbial communities from the Groves Creek Marsh, Skidaway Island, Georgia - 071404AT metaG (megahit assembly) | ecosystem: Environmental > Aquatic > Marine > Intertidal...
AGAGACTTTCTCAAACATAATCCACGTTATAGAGTACCAGGACAGAGTTTAAATCGTTGCTGGGGCAAGCCACGTGAAATGCCATTTGAAAGTGCATATATCAAACAAACACCGGGTGGCTTTGAAGCAGGTGTAAACTACAAAGATAAACTGCCAGCAGGTTGTTATGAAAACGCACCATGGGATAATCGAGAGGCAACACAATGAAATATATTCTAGGGTGTTTATTATCTTTTATTCCTCTAGTAGCATTTGCACAGGATAGAGATTATAAGTTTATTGCCATATGCGGAGAAGCAAATGGTAACAGTTATTTTGAATCTGAACACAAGTGGGTCGAAGACGGATTTAAAGATGGTAAAATATTTTTTACATATCATTTCGATACAAAAACATTTGATATTATAACATACAATTCTGTGAGAGATGAAACATTTAGTATGAGGGCCGATGGCGGTAATGTTAGGTTACAAAGAGTTACAGATGAAGACATTGTTGCGACTGTTGAGTATTGGCACGGTATAAGTGTGTATACCTTTTATAGAAACAAAAACTATTTTACATATTTAGAAAGTAAAAACTTCAGAAATACATCTCGTACATCTGTATTTACAGGGTCGTGTGAATATATTGAGAGGGTACAATAATGTGGAAACTTAGTTTAATAATGGTTACGGTACTATTTGCATTTTTATTTGCTATGTTTACGATAACACCAGCAAGTAAACGCTATTGGGAAGCAATTGGGCCAAATTGGGATCGTATGTTAAATCCCTGCAAATATCAAAACTGTGAGGAACAATAAATGGACATGTTAACATTCGGATTAGCAGTTTCAATGCATATAGGAATGCAAGGAGACTACAATGCAATACATCCGCACGTAAGATTTATAGAAGATGGAGCAATTGCAGGAGCATACTATAATAGTGTAGAAAATATAAGTGCATACGCAGGTTGGCGATTAGAACCAACTGACAAACTTGGTATAGAACTTGCACTAGTAACAGGGTATCCTGCATTTGGTCCTGTGGCTCCTTATGTAAGAGCAACTTACGATATAGGAAACAATAGAATTTTTGCGGCTCCGACTGGAGAAGTTATCGATGACGAAACTAAAGTCGGTGTTGTAGTTGGTTACGAATTTAAATTTTAACTTAGTAGTTTTTAAAGTAGTGTACCAAAAATAAATATTAATTGAGAAGTAGAAGAGTGAACTACTTCAGCGAGGGTGACAAAATGAAAAAAAATTTAATCAAAGCCAGTATTCTGGCTATGTTGCTGTCTAGTACAGCATTAGCAGACACATCAAGTATGAACTCAAGTGTAACAGGTATGGGCATACTTGAAAACGAATGGGTCAAGGCTGGTGTTAACGGTAACACAGGTACACTAGGTTCAGGCGGAAGCACAAGTCCTGGACTATTGTTTGATCCAGAAGGCACAGGAACATTCAATTCAAGTTACGACTACTTAACACCAGGAACACCGTTTGACGGTTTTGCTGTTAAAGTAGATGGCACAAACTATGCAAACAATAACATAGGTGACGAAGGTGTCACTAAAGACACAGACGGCTTTGTAGATGGTACTGATACGCTAACATGGAGTGGCGGTGTTACAGATAAATTTAACATTGACAACACTTACACACTAGAAGCAAACAAACCATTTATTGATATTAACACTCGTATTGAAATGTTAGTAGATGCCGGCGAAGTAAACTTTGCAAAGTATATTGATCCAGACAGCCAAGGTATGCCTGGAGATAGTTCAAGCACAGACAACGTGCTGGGTTATGGTGTTATTCCAAACACAAACGTTGCGTTCAGTGAGGCAACTACAAGCCGTTACGCATTGGGTATCTACACAACAGATACAAACGTGACAGCAGGTGTTGAAAGTTGGACACAACAAGCAGACGGTTACGAAGGCACAAACTACACTGATGCTGAAGGCAATCCAGTGAACTTCGGTAACAGCGACGATACGATTGGTATTAGTTGGACATGGACAGGCGTTACAACTGGCGACATCTTAGAAGCAAACTATGCTTACATCTTTGGTCCAAGTGCATTTGATGCGGCTGACAGTGCTATTACTGGCGGTGCAGGTGGTGGTGACACTACAACTACAGACAATTGGGGAACACTAGAAGATGTTGGTAGTGCTACAGATGCAGCAGAATCAGGCGGCAGCACACCAGAACCAGTTATCACAACTGAAACCGTAGTTGACACAAGTCGTCCAGTACTAACAGCAAGTATTACACACCACGAGTCAAGCGTAGCAGCAGGTGTTCAAACTATCGACCGTGAAACTACTACAACTACAACTACTCCAATGGTAACTAACACTTACACAGATGGTACACTAACATCAAGTGCAGTAGCAACTAGCACAATCAGTACAGCAGTTACAGACCCAGGTAGTTTTGTAGGACGTATGGACCAAGCAGATGCAATGCTAGGACTAAACGTAGCACACGGACTAGGCTTTGCTAAGGGTGTTGAGGGTGGTCGTACAAGTCACACTATGGCAAATGGTAACAGTGCTGAAACTACACAGTACGGCATTGGACATATAGTAGCAACCGACAATGGACTAAGTGTTCAAGGTGGCGTAAACTTTGCTAACACTACAATGACTGGCGAAGATGGCACAGGTGAAATGTCAACTACACACTTTGGTGCAAGAGTTGGTAAGCATCTAGACGGCAAAGACTTAACTGTCGGCGTTGAAGGCAATATAGCTAACAGTGAACTAACATATAACAGAAACATTGGTGACTTCTCATCAGGCGGTGAAACTGCACAACGTGATATGTGGGGTACATTAACTGTTGAAAAATCAACAGGTGCTATCCGTCCGTGGGCAGGTTACACTATTGGTAAACGTAGCACAGATGCGTGGACTGAAACTGGTGATATTCAAGCAATACTGTCACATGATGCAAGTGAGACATCATACAATTATGCAAGTGTTGGTTTAAACATCGAAGCAGGTATGTTAGATATTGGTATCAGTAAGTCATTTGATGCAGATGATACTACTAAGATTGGTGTTGGCGTTAGTCACAGCATCAATGAACGTTTAGGTATTGTTGCAGATGTAAATCGAACAATAGCAGGCGACAATGAAAGCACTTATGTAAGTGCAGGACTCACACTTAAATTCTAATAATAAAAAACACTCACTCAAACAACTAGAGCAGTTACTTTGTAACTGCTCTTTTTTTGATTAAAATTCAATTCTAATAATACTACAGCCTATGCCAGTAGCAAGCGCATCTGAACTGTCAAAATTGTGGGTACGTTTGTCATTTAATTCTTTGGCAACTCCAACTGCTAATGCAGCGGCACAACCTTTCAATCTTGAACCTGTATAATATGATACTGTTTCACTTATAACTGCACCTGCTACAATGTGACCTATTTTATCGCTGTCGCCTCTTATCTTGTAGTTGTTAGCAGCAGCTAAAGCATGCCCTAGTGTTCCTATTTGATAAAATGCATTATTGCCATAACCTTGATCATGTATCCAATAATTTAATCCTATGCGAGCAGCAAAATATAATGCTACTTCACCTTGTGTAGGCGCTGGTCCCATAATAGGATTTAGTTCTCTGTATCCATCCCATCCTTCAGCCGCAGACCTGTCTGTACTATGCCAGTCTAATATAATCCAGTTTGTAGTCCTTGCAAAACTGTCTTGTGTACGTTGATCCCAATCTTCCCAAGCAAATGCAATAGAAGGCACTAATATCAATATAAATGCTAATAATCTCATGTCGTCACTCTCCAATAACATTAGTATTTAACTAAATACCCGTGAGGGCAGGTGTTTAAGGATTTATCATTGGTGTCACCCTCGCTGAAGTTGGTCCACTCGCCTGCTCTCGCTATAAATATGTGTATGACAAAAGCAATTACACACTGGACCGCTGCATTTATTACAGCACTATTAATGTTGTTTGTTCATTACAACAACGGCACTGTAGTCGAAACTGCTAGATTAAAAAGTTTTGACTTACTTCAACAAAAATTTGATCAACCTGTACACAGCAATGACGTTGCTATAGTAACTATCGACGAAGCAGCTATTGAAAAATATGGACAATGGCCTTGGAAACGTGATGTACTTGCAAATATAATATGGGAACTACGGCAAGCAGGCGCAGGTATCATTGTATTACCTATACTGTTTAGCGAGTATGATAGACTAGGCGGCGATCAAGAATTGTTAGAAGCTCTAGTAGGCAATGGTGTTGTTATTGCACAAAATGGTAGCTTTGATATTAACAAAAACGGTGTTCCTAGAGGTGTTGCTAAAATAAATGATCCGCTTCCATTTTTGTTTGAATGGGAAGGCATGTTAGGACCTATACCTGAGTTTGGTGAATACGCAGACGGTGTTGGTGTGCTTAACACTGTTCCAGAGATCGACGGTGTTGTAAGACGCTTACCTATGCTAATGCGTATAGGAGATGAAATATATCCTGCACTAGCAATTGAAGTTATACGTGTTGCTATGGTAGCACCTAGTTATCAAGTAAAAAGCAACGAAGGCGGCATAGACAAGATGCGTGTTCCTGGTTATCCTGTAATACAAACAGACAGTACTGCACGTATTTGGTTACGTTGGAACAAGACATTTGATACTGTCAGTGCAGCAGAACCTGAAAGGTTTGGAGAATTACAAGATAAAACAGTTATAGTAGGTATAACAGCCGCAGGACTAGGTGGAATTATAGCAAGCCCCGTTGGAGGACAATATAACTATATGCCTGCGGCAGTATCGTTACAAAATATTATGGATGGAGACACAATATCTCGTCCGTATTGGGCGTTTATTGCAGAACTTGCTACTACATTTTGTGTTGGATTTTTAATTGTTATACTTGGACGCTTTGCGCCTTATTGGTTAGCAGGTTTTAGTTTAATTATTCTTTCCGGTGGTGTAGTTTATAGTGTTTATTATGCTTGGGCAACTCATTTATACTTAATAGATGGCACAATGCCGTTAGCAACTATTGTTATAGTTGGACTTCATGCAGTATTTGCAAGATTTGTATTAGAGTTCTTTGAAAAGCAAAAGATTAAAAAGCAGTTTGAAGGTTATGCTTCGCCAGCAGTTGTTAAAATACTACAAGAAAATCCTGCACTTATTAAAAATGGTACAGACAGAGATATTAGCATTGTGTTTTCAGACTTACGTGGATTTACTCCACTAGGTGAATCGTTTGGCAAAGATGTTAAAGGTTTAACACGAATAATGAATGGTTACATGGACGCTATTACGGAACCTGTGCTAGATGCAGATGGCATGATTATCAAGTACATCGGCGATGCAAGTATGCATGTGCATAATGCACCTGTTGATGATCCAGAACATCCTGATACCGCAGTTCGTGTAGGGCTAAAAATGTTAAAAGCAGTGGAGAAATTCAATGAAGAAGTTATTATTCCAGAAGGAAGGCCTCCTGTCGGAATGGGTGCAGGAATTAATTCAGGTTTGGGATACCTCGGAGAAATGGGCAGCACTAAGCGACACAGCTATGATGTACTGGGGGACGCAGTATCTACCGCTGCACGTATTGAATCTAAATGTAAAGAATACGGATGCTTGTTGCTCGTTGGAGGAGCAACAGTTGAACAATGTAAAGAAGACTGGTTCTTCTTAAAAATCGATAGCCTTGTTGCTAAAGGCAAAACAGATGCAGTTGATATCTATACTGTACTAGATGATGTTAAAAACGCATGGAACGTTTCAAAACGTAAACATAACGAAATGCACGAAGCGTATGCTAACAGAAGATTTAACGAAGCAAAATCTATTGCTAAATCATTACACAGTCACTTTGATGGTAAACTGGAAGGTTATTATGAAATGTGGCAAGATCGTTGCGATGAAATGAAAAACAAAAGCCTACCCGATGATTGGGCAGGCGAATATATTGCTACAACCAAGTAACACTATTACTTTTTTGATTTGTCTTTGTTTAATATTTTTTCGATGTCTTCTACATCAACGTCTAGCTTTTTGCCAGTCATCTTTTCGTATTCTTCTTTGAATTCCAAGAATGTATTGAGCTTGGTTGTTAGACGTATCATATCATTGTCCAACATGCGAATACGATCAATCAGTGCAATAAGTATTCCGTTTGCTTCACTAAGAACAGGTTTAATTTCTTTTGTTGTCCATGTCCACACATAGTATACAAAATATCCCAAGCCGCAGGCAGCTATAATAGGAAACCCGTACTGATTGATCATGTTTGCTAGTTCGCCGCCCATTTTATTCTTCTTCTTGTTTTACTAACCATCCGTTTTCGTTAACTACGAATACATCGCCTGGTTTGTACAGCCAATAGTCTTTGGGAGAACCATCTCTTGTTTTACCCATAACTTCGCCTTCCCAGTCGCCTTGTACTTTGAATGCTTTGCCTTGTCCTATACTTTCTATATTATAGTCCATCCAGATCATTAATCTCTCCTTGCATCTTCCTTGCCTTCATTAGCAGCAATTCTGTCGATATTAGGTTTGATACCTAATGCATGACTGAGAAGAGCGTCTATCTTAATGAGGTCATTATTCATAGTTTGGACACGATTATCCAAAGCCTTAATAATGCCAGCAAGTCCATTGACGCTGCCAGTTACTCCTTGGAGTATAAATTTGACTGTTAGAAATACAAAATAACCAGATGCACAGGCCCCTGCAATAGGGAACCCTACATCTGCTACGAGCTTTAAGAAATCGCCCATAGAAAACTCCTCTGTCTGCATTATTATTTAGCGTAAACAGAGTATGTTATATATACTAGAGATTATTAAGTTCAATCAGTGTTGCACTGAGATTGATTTCTGGATCAGCAACTTGTGTATGTTTAACCATACTGTTTCTGATAACAACAATTGCTTGATCTTGTTTATCTTCATTGTCACCAAAAAACTCTACATTGCGATACAACCATCGATACATTTCTTCGTATTCATCAGTTCGACAATTTGCAATAATAAGTTTACGGGCTTCACGTATTTGATTAGACTTAAACAGTTCTACCATTTTAATACGCCAACCAGTGTCCTGATCACTTTGCTCGGCTTGTGCTAATTTATTATCAACAACTGCCATTTGTACATTGTTAATAGTTTTACGTAAGTCTGGATATGTCGCACGAACAAAACTGTCTAGTGTTTCAATTTCAAACTCTACACCATTTTCAACTAGAATTTCTGCAATGCGTACAGTAAAGTCAGTTTCATCTAAACTAGTAATATGAAATCCTTGACATCTACTTTGTAGTGCAGGAATAATTTTGTTAGGATAGTTACAAGTTAAAATAAAACGAACACTTGCATGATATTGTTCCATAACACCACGTAGTGCCGCTTGTCCTTCTGCGGAAATATAATCTGCCTCATCAAGCAAGATAACTTTGTAATCGCCCCAAGGCATAGTTTCGCTAAAGTTTGTAATCTTTCGTCTAATAAGATCAACACCGTTATCACGACTTGCGTTAATCATTAGTACATCTGCATCTTGTACACCTAAGTCGTTAATAAGAACTTTTGCAAGTGTAGTTTTACCTGTACCTGGACTACCACTAAACAACAAATGCGGAATACCGCCATCTGCAATCCAACTTTTAACTTGATTTTTTTGTGCTTGATCTTTAAACACATATTCGTCTACTGTTTTAGGACGATACTTTTCTACCCAGATGTCTTTCATTTATAGATGCCTTTGATTGTGTAATGTTTACTATTATATACTGCCCATTGTAAACAGTCAATACGTTTGTAGCCTTGACTGCGAAGTTTTTTATACCATGCTATATAGTTTTCAAGTCTTTTCAACGAACTTCGTCTTCTAACTCTATTTTACCTTTTTGACCACATTTTGGACACCAATATTGTCCTCTATCAATTCTAAATTTTTTATGCATAACAGCATATGTAAAGTAGCCTTTGCAGTGATTGCATGTTATATGAAAAATATATTCTAAATGTGCTTTAAAACTCACTGTGGATTCACTTCTATTATCTTACTATCTGGAAAAACTTTTTGAACACGAGCAGCCGCATTTACTTTGCCATTTGCCCGTACCCACGCAACTCCTTGGTTGTTTTTAATTTCTATTTCAAAATCATCTTCTGAAGATTTATGCATTTTTAGAACTTTACCACTAGGCATGGTAAACAAAACTTTGTAGCTTATATTAGTTGGAAAGTCAATTATATTACTCATGAACTATACTGTACCGCCTCCAATGGTCCATCATAGATACCTAAAATATCTTTAGCATCTAATGCATACATTTTTTTGCCTTCTGGATGACCTACATCAAAACCACGACTCCAACGTCCGTGAGAAACTGCTACAATGTCGCCTTGTTTAACGTCTCCGTAAACTTCTGTGCGTTCACCAACATCGTGAATTTCAAAAAAACGTGTTTTGATTCCGGTTGTTTTACCGTCATCGTCTAGTGTGATGATTCCACCTTTGGTTTTTCCTTCTCCTGGAGGATTAACAAAAAAGGCTAATACACTAGTTGCTGTTGCTTTAACTTGTTTCATTGACTACTCCGCTATTAATTGTTCTAATGTCTTCAAGACATCTTGGCTATTATCTTTTACTTCTAAGTCTATAGCAGTTTTAACACAGTTTCTTGTAAAGTCAAGTGGATATCTAACACCACTTGAATCCATACCTGTGTTAATCAAATACACATTACAATTGTGTTGTTCGATTTTTTTCATCAATAGATCACTATACACACTTACTGCTCTAGGCATAAATGGTGATCCATAGCAAGGACTAAACAATGGTTTGATTTCGTTAGTTCCTGCCTCTGTGCCTGGCATTTGACTAGTGTATCCTGTTTCAAAGAAACGTCTAACTGTATCTCCTGTAATTTTACTAACAGGAGGAAACACTCCTTTGGCATCCATTGTTAAAAAGAATATGTTATCAGGATGATCAAACTGTTGTGGTTTGTGGTATGCATTTTCAACACAATCAATTGGATAGCTTAGTCGTGCATTTGCTGCACTTGGATTTTCAACTACCAATGTATCACGAGACTTTGCAAGTTCAACAGCATCAAATATTGTTTTGTGTGTTTCTGGTGTTAAGCCTTCGCTTTTGGCATAACAACCTGTTTCAATCATTTCAATGCCATGATCATTCCAAGCAATCTCATCATCGCCTACTAGTTTGTAATCAGGATCACTACTCAGTGTTGTTTTACCAGTGCCACTTAATCCAAACATCAAGTTGGTTGTGTCGTTGTAGGTAAATGCACTGCAATGCATAGGCAAAATATCTTGCTCCGGTAGCATAAAACTAATGATACCAAATACACCTTTTTTAATTTCGCCTAAGAATGTTGTTCCTGCAATAAGCATTTCTTTTTTGTCTAAGTGTACGTAAATTTTAGGTTCAGGAATATCCACATCTGTGTTGTGCAATATTGTAAAATCAACTGGTCTATCCTTAGGAGTTACAGTAAACATATTTCGCACAAACTGTGCATGTCTGTCATCGTTTGTACAAACACGAAATCTTATACCAACACTAGTAAATTCTAAATCATGTTTGTAGTTGTTTTGTTGAGACATAATATTATAGAAGTCATCATAATCTGCTTGTACTCCAATTTTATTATACTTAGGTCTTGACAAATCTAAATGAGTAGTCGCTTGTCCAAAAAAGTATTTGTTTTCCGGACTACGACCAGTTGGACTGGTATTAATTGTTATGTTAGGCATTATCTTCTTTAAGCTCTACTGTTTCGATGCTTCCGTCATCGTATTCAATTTCTACATATTTGGTTCCATCATCTCTAGTACGAGTAATCTTACTAATAGGTTCTGGATTTTCAAACTCTTGTTCTAAGTCTGGTACTTCTACTTCTTGTGTTGGCGCAACTGGTTCAGGTTGTGGTTGAGGTTTTGCAACCGGATTGGGCTGAACAGGCTTGGTATCGCTCAGAGCTTGTGTTTGTGGCGGGACTTTATTGTTTTGATGAGCAACAGCAATATCTTCAGCTTTGACTTTTACAGTACCGTCTTTATTCAAACGGTCGCCACGAGCATTCATCATAACATTGCTGACTGCTCTTGTCATTTCGTGTTTAGCTGCCATAGCTGACATGTCAATAGATACACCACGAGCAGTTCTAATTTTTCTACTCATCTTAGGAATTCCTTATAATCCAAATCATATTTAATACTATCAATTTTATGTACACCAATCAAATACAATATGTAGCTTGAAACACTGCTTCCTCTGCCAACTCCCCACATGATGTTGTTGTTTTTTAATTCTGTTACCATGTATACTAGAAATTTTAACATTGGGATCATATTTCGTTTTTCAAACTCGTCTAGTTCTTGTTCAACTCGCATCCATTTATCAGAGTTGTATACAAAATCGCTTGGTGCAATTTGTAGTTCTTCTGAGACTCTTGTATAAAGCCATTGCTCGATGTCAAGTGTTTTGTATTCTTGTGGCATCCACCAATTGTTAGCATCTTTATAACTATACTTATCATTTGTTTCAGCTGGTGTCTCATAATCGATAGTATCTTCAAACTTGAACAGTGTACAAAAGTGATTGTAACTGTCGATCTTTTCAGTGTCTTTGGTTACAACATATTTGGCTCTTTTGCCTTGTAGTAATCCTTCTACTAGATCGTTTTCATTTACTACTATTTCATTGAGTTGATTCATCTTCATCCTATATTTAACACATCATCGTCTGGGTCTTTGCCGTCTTCTATTTTACGTTCACGTTCTTTTTCTAGTGATTGTATTTGACTTTTAGCACTAATTTCAATACCAATTTGTTCTAGCATGTTTTGTAATTGACCTACAGCACTTGACATATTAAGCTGATGTGCTTGCGAGATTTTTTGTCGAATCTCGATTTGTTTTTCGATTAGTTGTTCAATTGTAAGATTTTGTAAATTTAAAAACATACTAAAATATAACACGGGCCGAAGCCCGTGTCAACTGTTTTTTATAGTCCGTTAGGTAAAATGACATAGTGGATTGCTAAT
>Ga0181581_10004349_pt1 | contig 11066 bp, 10 predicted proteins | sample 071ome_22_FD_132433 | JGI IMG/M metagenome (GOLD analysis project Ga0181581, IMG submission 132433) | Coastal salt marsh microbial communities from the Groves Creek Marsh, Skidaway Island, Georgia - 071404AT metaG (megahit assembly) | ecosystem: Environmental > Aquatic > Marine > Intertidal...
CTTTCTAGTAGTTCTGACATCATTATCTCCTTAATTTAATCCAGCCAGACGACGAATTTCTATCACGTTTGAGTCGTCTGCCTTCTTACTACTGTTATTGTTTTCTCTGTTGCCTGTAATTTCTGTGCCTTCTGTCAGTGCCTTTCGCTTGGCTGGAGTTTTACCGTCGATAACGGCCGGTAAATACTTGTCAAACTGTGTACTTAATTTCGCAGTTTGGACTGATTCCAGTAAGTCTACCATAATTTCTCTTTGACTCTTATTCAGTGGTGCAATAAGATCATTGATAATTTCTTGTCTTTGTGCTGTCTCAACAATACGCTTGTTTTCGTGTGCTTGTGATTCAGCAAGTTGTTTTGCTTTAGCAGCAAACGCTTTTGCTTCAGCAAGTTGCTTGTCTTTAGACTGTACAACTTGTAAAAGTTTTGCAGTTTCTGACTTTTCGTTAAGATAACTGTTTGCATACTCAGATGCAAATGCTTCAAATAACTTACGTCCAAAGTCATTCCTACGTGCTTCTTCAATATCTTCGTGCAATTGATGAATTTCTCTGTTAAGAGTTTTATCAACTGTTTCTGATACTAGAGCAGCACTTTTCTCAATAAATTGATTCTGTACTTTAGAAAGATGTTCTTTACCTTCGCGTACTAAACGTACTTTGGTTTCAGCAAGATCCTTCTTGTCTTCATAAAACTCACTTATTTCTTTAGCAAGTGCTTCTACTACAAATTCTTCAAGAGTAGCAAACTTAGTTGCCATTTCTTTTTGGTCTTCGTGTAGTTCAGAAATTTCCTTTCCTAACTGATCCATAACAAAACCTTTCATGATTTCTGCGTTTTCACGCATCTTCATTGCATATTTTGCTTTTGCTTCGGCTAGTTGCTTGCGGTCTTCTGCAAACTCAGCAATTTCTGCTTGAAGTCTTTCGGAGAGCATAGTATCAATGGCTTCAACCATTGTTTGCTTATCATGCTCGTATTTCTGTGCAAATTCTTCGCGGAGTTCAGCAGTAACCTGCTGCTTGTTCTCTTTGATTTTTGCATTCCAAGCCTCTTCAATATCCGCACGTACTTCTTCAGAAACAACATCGTTCTCAAAAAGTGTTTTTAGTGCATCTAACATATTTTTCTCCTTCGTTATCGGAGTTTACTGATTATATTAACCAGTGATTCCTTAAGATACTTTTGTGCCTTTTCGTCATGTTTGGTTGCCTGTGCTAATTCGTATGCCTTATACCCTCCGCGGGCGTTCATAATGTGCTCGTAAACTGGCGTAGGGTATGCACCTGGAGCACTTGGCTGAGCGACAACATCAACAGTAATAATTTCAAAATCACTTACTTCTCCGTTGCCGTCTTCACTAACATTACCAGAACCCCTAGATGAAACACCTAGTTTAACTCCGCTTTCAAGCATTGTTTTTACTAGTTGTCCCATAGGGGTAGGTAAAACTTTTAACTTGCCATATCCATTTGGGCCATCCATCCATACATCAGTAATCATGTGGCTTACTCTGTCTAAGTTTATATTAAGTCCCTCTGGATGATCAACTTCGCCGAGAACACTATAACCTCCGCTGATTTGATCGTTGAGAGTTTTGACAGCCCTGCCAATTTCATTTACAGGATACACTCGCTGATTAGCATTGCGTACACCGCCTTGGATGCAAACACCTTTCATATAAAGGTCTTTGCCGCCGTTTTCGTTATCTGACGACTCTATTACAATGCCTGCTTGGTCGAATGTCAAATGCTCTCGTAAGTTTCTCATTCAGGCTTCCTTATTTTGCGCGAGTGCTTACGCCGTTAATTGGGCTTTCTGCACCTGCTTTTTCTGGTGCAGCACCTTTCTTCTCTGCACCATGACCTTTTGGCTCTGCTTTCATTGACTTACCTGCTTTGCCGCCGGGTACATTCACGTTACCTGCTGAATCTTCTTTAGCATTCATATCACCTAAACCAGCGTGATCGCCTGCTTCATTGTCTTTGCCTTGTGCAATGTTAGAAGCAGTTCCGCCCATGTCGTTTTTACTTGCTACTGGTGATTTTTTGTTTGCGCCGTCATCGCCGCCGATTTTAGAACCTAGTTCGCCACCTGCAACTTTTTCTACATATTCGCGCATCTGTTCAGCAGCACTTTTGTTTGACTTAGACTCTTCAACTTCTTCGTCTGACTCGTCTACTTCTTCGTCTGCTGCTTCGTCGACTTCTTCGTCTTCTGATTCAAACTGGAATGCTTCTTCTTCTGGTTCTTCTTCGCCGTCGTCCATGTCCATGTCCATGTCGTCGTCGCCTTCGTCACCAGCCATCATTTTTTCAAATTCTGCTTTAAGGTCGTCTAAAGCGTCTTCAAGGTCAACTACTCGATCTTCAAGTTCTTCGTCGCCTTCTTCGCCTTCTTCGCCTTCTTCGCCGTCCATGCCTAGATCAGCCATCATATCGTCTGCTGGATCTCCGCCCATGTCGTCATCTGCTTCAACTTCGAACTCGTCGAGATCAAAACCTTCGTCCATCTCTTCGTCATCGTCGTCTTCGTCTTTGGATTCATCAACTTCTTCGTCTGACTCATCAACTTCTTCGTCAGTTGCTTCGTCAACTTCTTCGTCTTCTGTTTCATCAATTTCAAGATCGCTTTCTAATAGACCTTCGTAGATTTCTCTAGATCTTTCTACAACAATCTCGTGGAATAATTCTTCTGCTCCTTCGCGATCCTCGTTTATGAGTCGCTCGAGCATTTGTTCAAACTTATTAGTCATTTTAATCTCCTGTAATTGGACCTATGGTAAGGCTGTCACTATTATTTAGTAAAAAAAGTTGAATATATAGAATTATGGGGCCAAAATGAGAGTTTTTGGCCTAGATTTGAGGATTTTTAAATATTTTATTAAAATCTTCGACTAATATAGTTTGTACATTGTCAAGTTTATTTAGTTCTTGTGGTCTGTAATTATCTGGTGCTATTACTCTAAAATACTCTATATGCTTATGTTCTTTTATTGTAGTAAGCGTTTGTCGCATCCAGTTACCAAAAAATGTTGCACTATCTGATGATTTTTTATAGTTAGGAGTGTCTGCATAAACGTTATTAAATTTTTGTCCGTCTTCTAGTCCTCTATAATCAAAGCCCAATATGTAAATTTTATCGTAGCCGTGCTGACTGGCAAGCCATAACGCAGTAGGTCCGCTGCTCCATCCTTTACTAGGACTAAAAAAGTTAAAACCTTTGTATTTCATTAATGACTTATTTGGATTTGTCCAAACATTTGGATTTTTCTTTTGGTAGCCTGCTTTGTGTAATTCTAAAATCATTTTAGTGTCAACTGCTACTAGATAATCAGGATCAAAAGTTCTGTATATAGCATTGCAAGCATATACTTTGCCATAGTGTTTTAGAGTTTCAGGTTCTATAGGTCTACGACTTGTGCCATTTCCTAAGACAAACGCAATTTTAGGATCGTCGTTTTTGATAAATGTAATTTGTTGTTTAGGTTTTGATTGGGCTAGAAACTCGGGCTGGTGCTCCAAGGGTTTAGTTTGTTCTTGCACCTTGTGTCTGATATCGTTTAAGGATTGTTTTTTCTTTTTCTCAGAACGTGCTAATGCTTTTTCTTTTCTGCGGAATTCTTTTAATTTTTTCCACTCTGCTTTAGATAACTGAGATTTGTCAACCTTAGCCAAATAACTTAAACTCCGCCTTCTTCTGCATTTGCAGCAATGCCGTACATTTGTCTTATAAAATCAAGTTCTTTCACTTGTTCTTGTTTATGTTGCTCACTAGATTTACGTGCACGGTTAATTTGGCGGAGTGTTAAACGAGTTTTACGTGTGTCGTCATGATTAACTGGCGATTGATCATCCTCAGGAGAATACATGTCGTTTTCTACTGGCTCTCCAGTTTGCTTGTCGAAATAAAATAATTCACGTAAAATCATAATAGTATTTATATTGTTTGGTCAGTTGCTGCTGGTGCTACTGCTTCATCTCCAGTTGCAGTTGTAGGACCTTCGCCTTCTCCGCCTTCTATTGGTTGTTCAGCACCAGGTACTTGATCTTCCATACTTCCAAGATCTGATTCTAGTCCTGCTCCGCTAACTCCTGCTCCTCGCATTTCACTTGCAGGATCATTAGGAGAAGCACTTAATTCTTCATCATTCTCTTCACGCCACATGCGTTCGTTTTCTGCAATTTCTTCTTCGGTTAGTCCTAAGAAACGTTTCATTGCAAAGCGATTTGAAATGTAAGGTATAGCACTCATCTGCGAATAGGTTGGTACACGAGCGTTATCAATTTCACTTTGTCTATATGCAGCAAAGTTCTGCGGAGGTTGAAAACTAAGATCAAACATTGATGTATCAACATTTACACCTTTTTCTAGAATGTAACGTTTAAATTCTCTATCAAATTCTTCTATAAGAAGTTTTTGTAGTCTTTCACAATAGTTGTTAAATCTTAATTCTTGAATATATGCAGTACCAACTCTGCCGTCATTATACTGTGCAGCACTGTCGTCTGCTCCAGTAGGAAGATAGGATGAAGGGATACGGAGACCGCGTACTAGTTTGTTAGTGAAATAACGCAAGTCGTCAATTTCACCTAGGTTAGTTCCGCCTGGTAGTGTTTCAACTTTTGATCCTCTCCCTTCAGCAGTTTGCGGGAAGAAGTAGTCCTCGTTAATACTCAACGGATTGTAGGAACTGTCTATGACATTCGTGCCACCTCCTGTCGAACTCGGTATGCGTCTCTGATGTATCTCAGTCTTTACCCTTTCGACAAACTGCATTGCCAAGTGACTTGGCATATTACCAACGTCTACATAAAACACTCTGCGTTCAGGTGCTCTTTGCACACGATAGATAATAATTGCATCTTCAAGCAGTTCTTTCTGCTTGTAGACTTTGAATATTGTTTCTAATAGTGAATTACCAAATGGGAAGTTCGTATCTAAGCCTTCAGATAGACTTAGATGTATTACATGGTCTGCGTCTATTGCAACTTCGCGTTCTTCAGTCATGAATCTATTTCCACTCATAGACTGTTGCGGTTGTCCAACCATTCCGCGTACACCGCCTGTTAAATATCCGCTGCCGCCACCTGTTACATTTCCGTTTGTTTCAAACGGTGTTGTTGCTACATTGTCAACAAAATTTAAATTAAAGTTTTTTATAATGTATTGCTCAGGCTTTTTGCCTTCGCTTTCATTAACTATGATCCTACTAACATTTGCTGGGTCAACATGAAACCACTTCTTAGTTTCAGGATCTCTTATAAAGAATTGATCGCCATACTTAAATGTATTGCGTAAAATTCTAAACATTTTTGTTTCAAAATTTTGTAGTTTACACCACTGTTGCAAATACTGCTGTAATATTGTTGCTTCTGAATTTGTTGCTTTTGTTTTAAATTGCATTAAGAAAGGAGTATTATTTTGTCTGTTTAGTTGTGAACAAAATTCTCCTAATATATCAAGTGCTGCATTTACTTCGGAGTCTAAGTCCATTGTATTATATTGTCCGTAACGTTCAACACGATTAGGACTTCCTACATACACATCTGGCAAATATGATGAATAGTTTGAACGTGCTGGCCCTGGATTGTTGCCACTGCGAGGACCTCCTATTGGAGAGTAACTTCCGTTAGGATTGTCTGCTGTTTTTACCGGGCTAAAATATTTTTTCCACGCCATAATTTATCCTATCATATCACCTGCACGTTTTGCAATTTGCAGTTGTCTTTTAGTTATCGTATTTCCTGCCTGAGTTTCTGCTAAAAGCGATCCAAGTGTATTATTTAACTGATCTAGTTTTTCAAACTGCGACATTACGCTATCGCCAGTTTGTTGAGGTGTTTCTTTAATTTGTGCTTCTGCCATCATGTTTTTCATGTCAGAAAGTAGATCACTTGCTTCACCCATCTTTTTATTATAACTGGATATTGCTTCAATGTCAAGATTTTCTTGCAATCCTTTTAATTTTTCTGATGCTCCTACAATTCCTGCATCTAATTCTGACGAAGCAGCACCTTGTATTTTTGCTCCTGGTGAAAATCCAAATGCTTCAGCCATTTGCGCAGGTGTTAAAAATTGTCCTTGTTGTGCAGAATGTATATCTGATGCGTAGTTTTTAGGATCTTTAACTTGTGTAAGTGCATCTGAAAGTGCTTTTATTTCTGGGCTTTTTACTTGTTTTTTTGATCTATTGCCAGCATCTGGCATATATGATTGTGCTTCTTTTGATGCAAGTATATTATTTTTTTGATCTTCTGAAAGCATAGACATCGGAACTGGTCGTCCATTTATTTCAGTTGGGACTCCGCCGTGCAGAGTAGCACTTAACCCTTCAGATGGATCGATTCCCATTTGTTTAGCAAGATCTGCTACTGTACTAGCAGTGTCATCTAATGTAGCAGTTATGGATTGTTTTTCGCTTTCAGCGGCTTGTATTTTTGCATCAGTAACTTCTTGTGCTGCTGCTTCTTGCTCTGCTAACATACGTTTAAGATTTTCTTGTACTTCTTTAGATGCTTCGAGTTCTTCTCTAGTAGTAAGATCTTGATATCTTAATCGTTCTTCATCAAGGGCAGTTTGAAGACTTGAAATTGCTGCGGCTTTTGCTTCTGCTTCTATTGCTGCGGCTTCAGCAGCAGTTACTTCTCTTTCTGCAGATTCTGTTCTTGCTGCTGTGGTATTTGCTAATGCTGCTTCTTCTTGTGCAATAGCCTGATCGTACATTCTAATCCATTCCATTGCACGAGATTTTTCTCTTCTAGATTTTGCATTATCAAATTTTTCTTGTTCTCTTGCTCTTTCTTCTTTTAGATGGGCAATTTTTTCTTCGCCTTCTAGTACACGCATTGTGCTTTGATCGGCTGCTGCAATGGCTTCTTCTGCTTTTTCTTCTCCAAATCCAAAAAAGTCGCTTACTGCGGTTAGTCCATCAGTAACTAGTCCTGCACCTGGAATTTTGCTAATTATGTCGCCAATAAATCCAGTAATACCACTTATTATACTTCTAATACCATCGGCTACTGACCTAAAGACATCTACTGCTGGTTGGAAAAATTCCGCTACTCCAGAAAACATTTCATAGATACCGTCTGTGAATGATGTCCATGTTTCAGATAGTTTTGCACCGATGTTTGAAAACAGTTCAGCACCAAACAGTGCGCCGATGCCAAGTATTAGTGCTCCTCCAATTAGTGCAGGTATACCAACAAATGCTCCTAATAGTAAGCCTCCTGCAACTACACCAAACGTCTTCCAGTTTTCCATTAGAATCTGTTTGAAATCTATGCCTTGCCACCAAGTAGTTAATTTTTCAGTAAGATAATCTGCTGCACTTTGCATGCCGTCTCTAAACATTGGCCACACAGTTTCTCTAATGCCTGTGCTAATCTTTTCCCATGCTTCGGACAGTTTTGGTTTTAGTGTCTCGCTCCAAAGTAATGAAAATGCTTTGTCAAATCCAAACTGTTTAACATCACTTACAAATTGTCCAAAAACTTTGCTTACGCCGCTTGCTATTTCTTTTACTTTGTCAGTTAAAGCACTAAGTCCAGATCCCATTTCTTCGCCGTCTACACTAAACATTGCTGTTAAGTCTTCGAAACTATCCATAATCGTATCAAAGATGCCGCTGTTTACAAGAGCACCAAAAATAACATTTCTAACCTGTTGAATCATTCTTTCAAAATCTAAAAGTGATTTTTGTCCGCGTTCTTGTGCTGCTGCTTGCTCTGCACTTACTTCTTCTACAGACTTTAATCCGTCGCCCATAGACGCTAATGCTAAAGTTCCGTCATATGCAGTATTGCCTAAGGCAGCAAGTGTAGCAATATTTTTTCCGTCGGCTTTTAACTTGTCTTTTGACGAAGCAATTTCTCTATTAAGAACATCAACATACTGCTGTTCAGTTATTGTTCCGTCTCTTAACTGAGCAGATGCTTCTCTAATTGCAGGACTCATCAATGAAATACTTTTTGCAAGTTCATTATTGAGTGGTACGCCACCAGTAGCAACAAGTTCTGTAACTGCTTCTGCTAACTCTGGACTCTTTGCTGCAATATTAGTTGTTACATTTTGTAGTGTTTTAGCAACATCTTCGTCCATAGATGCCAGAAGTGCTTTCATTCTCTTGTCGTTAGCCTGTTGCTGCAACATAGCAGCAACTTCTTCGCGCTGTTTACCTGTTACTCTTGAAAGACCATCTAACTGCATAATATAATCGTTAGTTGCTTGTGCTTGACTTGCAGCAGTAAACTTTTGATTTCTACCTAAAGTGTTCTGCAACTCCATATACTCGGCAGTAAATTGTGCAGTTTCATCCATTGTTAAGCCTAGTGCAGAAAGATTTTTTCCGAAGTTTCTTTGTAGTACTCCGCTTGTTTCTTTAAATCTTCTAGCACCTTCTCTTGCACTTCCGCCAAAAGTTGTTAGTGCTACAGAATTATTCATCAGTGTTTGCTGGAATGTGTCTAAACTTAGTCCTGCCTGTATTGCTGATCTTTTTGCTTCAAATAGATCTCCACCGAGATCCATACCAACACCACTTAGTTCTCTAAATGTGTCTATCTGATTGTCAACTACACTAATAAACAGTTGTGTTAGACCGCCGAGCGCAGCACCAAATACAGGAATTTCAGACATTGCTCCTGTAATGTGTGAAGAAAAGTCACTTATTCTATTGCCGCCAATAAGTAATTCTTCGCCTAGACCTCTTATTGTGCCTATCATTGTGCTAAATGCACCGGCTACTGCTGAACCTAGTCCGCTTACTGCATCCGCAGCAGCAGAGGCTGCTGACGCAGCATTCATGTTGGCTTGAGCAAGCATGTCTGCGGCTTTTTGTGATTGACTAGTGTTCGGTCCACCGCTCATGCGGTTTACTGCTGCTAGTATTTGTAAAGCCGTAGTTTCGGTTGCTGCATCATTTAGAATGATGTCTTCGCCGCCCCATTGACCTTGAACTGGTCCTGCCATAAAACGTTGTTCCTATAATATGCGCATATAAATAAAAGAGATACATACGCTTATATTGTATTTATGCGGAGAAAAACATGCCAGAAATTACTGCACCGGGTGCTAACCCTTTAAAGAAATATTTTAGACAACCTAAGTTATACATGACTTTGCCTAGTAAAGGAAAGTACTATCCTGAAGGTGCACTTGAACCTACAGAAAACAATGAGTATCCTGTATTTTCAATGACTGCTAAAGACGAACTAGCATTTAAAACTGCTGATGCTCTTATGAACGGTCAATCAACTGTTGATGTTATACAAAGTTGCATTCCTAATATTAAAAATGCTTGGATGATGCCAAGTTTAGATCTTGATGCTGCACTTATTGCTATTCGAATTGCTACATTTGGCGAATATATGACTATTACATCGTCAGTGCCTGGTATTAACGAAACTAGAGACTTTAGCACTGACTTGCGTCCACTATTAGAGCAATATCGCGACATAGAGTTTAATGATACCGTTTATGTAGACGATCTTGTGATTAAAATACGTCCAATCAACTATAAAGAATTTACACAAAGTGCTATTAAAACATTTGAAGAACAGCGTGTATTTGCTATTGTAAATGATGAAAATACATCTGATGAAGAAACAATAAATCAATTTAACAAAAGTTTCAAAAAACTTACAGAGTTAACTGTTGGCATGATGTTGTCTAGCATACAGAGTATAGAAATAGGAGAGGACAAAGTTACGAACCCTCATCAAATAAAAGAATTTATCGAAAATGCTGATAGAACTTTTTATAATCTTGTTTCTAGTCAAATTGAAAACGAAAAATCAAAATTTAACATTCCACCAATGAAGGTAATGTCAGATCCTGAAGATATAGAAAAAGGTGCTCCTGAAAGTTACGAAGTACCTATTATGTTTGACCAAGCAAATTTTTTCGCATAAGGATCTTGCCCTGGCCGGTTGACCAAATTTTAAACGAAGTCAAGATCCTAGAAAAAGAGGCCAAGCAGTTTAAACTAGAACTAATGAAATTGTGTTGGTATATGAGAGGATCTGTATCTATAGAAGATATCTATATCATGGGCGCAGAAGATCGAGAAATTTGTGCTACACTTATTAATGATAATCTAGAAACAACTAAAAAATCAGGTTTACCTTTCTTTTAAGAACTTAACATTCCTAAAACAGTTTGCTTTTCTGCTGCTGGCAACTTTTTAAATGCACTTACTACTACTTGTCCTGCCTTTGATAACTTAGGCTGTTGTGCTGGTTCTTCTCCGCTTGGTGCCTTACTAGCAGGAGCAGTTCCGCCTGTAGCACTTTGTGCTTTCTGCACTATTCCTGCTGGCTCTTGCTGTGCCGGAGCCGCATATTTTGATCTTTTAACATCAGCACCTTTAGCCTGTAACCCTTTTTTTACAAAATGTTGAATTATGCCAGTGATGTCGCTAGGTGCAAGTTCTGCTTCCATTAATGATTCGTACATTCCTGCTGTCATTACAGTTTCGCCGTCTTTTGGTTTTATCGGAGCAGGTCCCTTAACTGCTTGACCAATTTTTTGTGCGCCCTTAGCAACTGCGCCAGCAGCACCTTTTGCAACTTTTCCTGCAACGCCAGCAGTGCTTTTTGCTGCACCTTTAATTTTTCTTGTCATGCTGGGATTTTTTCTCATCGCTGCAATTATTTCTTTTTCAGATCCGATTGGCAACCCAGCATCCTGAAGAAACTTTAACAATAATGCAGTAGTAGGAACACCATCAGGAGTATTTTTATAAAATGCTTTAAAATCGTTGGCTAATCTCTTTGTTTCTTGACCCATGTCAATCTTAGTAGCAGCAGTTTTACTACCAAATGCTCTTTTTACATAATCAAGAGGACCTTCTTCAACTTTTCCCTCATTGACAACATCAAATACTTTCACAATACTCTCCTAGATAGTTGTATATATTTATGTGTTTCGTTTCACGAAACAAGTTTTCGCTATCGCTCAAACTATTTTTCTTTTTTAGAAGATTAAACACAACAACACGAAGTGGTGTTGTTTTAAGTTTCATGTAGATTGTTTCAGTCAGACGGAACCACTTACGGTTCCATC
>Ga0181581_10004354_pt1 | contig 11053 bp, 9 predicted proteins | sample 071ome_22_FD_132433 | JGI IMG/M metagenome (GOLD analysis project Ga0181581, IMG submission 132433) | Coastal salt marsh microbial communities from the Groves Creek Marsh, Skidaway Island, Georgia - 071404AT metaG (megahit assembly) | ecosystem: Environmental > Aquatic > Marine > Intertidal zone...
ATCGATCGCCAGTGCGGTTCGGCTCAGCAGGCCGTGCATTTCGCCGCCCAGGCCGTCATGAGCGGGACCATGGATCTCGTCGTTGCCGGTGGCGTGCAGAACATGTCGATGATTCCGATTTCGTCGGCCATGACCGCCGGTCAAGCCCTCGGATTCGACGACCCCTTCACCGGATCACCCGGTTGGACCACTCGCTACGGAACAGGTGAAGTGAGCCAGTTCGTCGGCGCCGAGATGATGGTCGACAAGTGGAATCTCTCCCGAGAAGAGATGGAAGAGTTCGCCATGGAGTCGCACAACCGAGCCATTCGCGCCCGTGCTGAAGGTCGATTCGAGGCTGAGATCGCTCCGCTGAACGGTGTGAGTCACGACGAAGGTCCGCGCGAACCCAATCCGGAGAAGATTCGTTCGCTGCCGACCCTCACGCCGACGGGCAAACTCACCGCCGCCTGCGCCAGTCAGATCTCCGACGGCGCCTCTGCGCTTCTCATCGCCAACGAAGGCGCGGTGAAGGCACATGGACTCACGCCGCGGGCGCGTATCCATCACATCAGCGTGTTGGCCGACGATCCGATCATGATGCTCTCGGCACCGATCCCAGCGACCAAGCGAGCTCTCGAGAAGGCCAAGATGACGATCGACGACATTGATCTCGTCGAGATCAACGAAGCGTTCGCTCCGGTCGTGATGGCGTGGATGCGTGAAACCGGCGCCGACCACGCCAAGGTCAACGTGAACGGTGGAGCGATTGCCCTCGGCCATCCGCTCGGGGCGACAGGCGCTCGCCTGATGACGACACTTCTGCACGAACTCGAGCGAACCGGTGGTCGTTTCGGTCTGCAGACGATGTGCGAAGGCGGCGGTCAGGCCAACGTCACCATCATCGAACGACTCTGACCGACAAACACCAGATCACCATCAACTGTCGAAGCCGAGGCCGAGGCGGTCGAGGGCACGCAACCACAGGTTTCGCTTGCCAGTCGTGTCCTCGCGATCGAGACTCCAACGCGTCGCTTGGATCCCGAGGAACTTGAACGGCTCGGGCGGGAAGGGCACTGGCTTCGATTTCACGAAGTCGGTCTGAGTAGCGATCGAACGCCGCCCATCGAGCAGGTCGAGCATCACCTCGGCGCCGAATCGCGACGCACCGGTACCAAGACCGGTGTACCCGAGGGCGTACGAGACGCGGCCACCCATGGCCCGACCCCAGAACACCGAATAACGCGAACACGTGTCGATTGCGCCACCCCATGCGTGCGAGAACGTGACGTCGTCGAGTTGGGGGAATGTCGTGAAGAAGTGCTTGCTGAGTCGAGCCCACGTCTCGGGGCGACTTTCCTGCTCGATGGCCATCTTGCCGCGGAAGTAGTACACCGCGTCGTAGCCACCCCACAGGATTCGATTGTCGGCGGTGAGTCGGTAGTAGTGGAACTGATTGGGAATGTCCGAGATCCCTTGGCGGTTCTTCCAGCCGATCCGATCGAGTTGCTCGTCGGTGAGCGGTTCGGTCACCATGCAGTAGTCGTAGACCGGCACGATGTAATGCCCGAGCCGACGCAACAAGGGCTTGAAAGCGTTCGTACCAAGTGCAACCTTTCCGGCTCGTACCCTTCCGAGAGGCGTGTGGATCAGCATGCCCACGCCGTCTCGTTCGATCGAAGTGGCTTTGCTGTCCTCGTAGATCCGAACACCGAGTGACTCGGCAGCCGCTTTCAGACCCCAGGCGAGTCGTGCCGGATCGACGAGCGCGGCGCCGTCGTGGTGCCACAGCCCACCCGAATACGTAGGAGAGTGCACTTCAGCCTGCATCTGCTCGGCATCGAGCCAGGTGACGCGTTGGCCGAGTGAACGCAGCTGTTGGTAGTCGTCGCGCAATTCGTCGAGGTAACTCGGCGCATGAGTCGAGTAGGCGACGTCGATGGCGCCGGTTCGTTCGAAGTCGCAGTCGATCCCGTATCGGTTGATCGCCTTCTCGATCTCCTCGAGATTCTTCATGCCGAGCTCTTCGAGAATTTCGACTTCGTCGGGGAATCGCTGTTGGGCGTTCGCGATGCCGTGTGTGAGGGATGCATCCATGAAACCGCCGTTGCGACCGCTGGCCGCCGAGCCGATTTCGTGTCCCTCGATCAGGACGACGTCACGTGAGGGATCACGCTCCTTCGCGATGATTGCGGTCCAGAGGCCGGTGTATCCGCCACCCACCACGCAGAGATCGCACGTTTCGGTGCGAACCAACATGGGATTCGTATCGGGCTCGTCAGCGTCCTCGAGCCAATACGGATAGGGGTCTGCGTCAGCGATCGCTTCCAGATGCCGCGGGTCGAACTCGTCGTCACCCACGATGCTCACGGTCTCACCTCTTCCGAGGGTGACCTTACTGCTGGATCGACTCCGGATCAGGGCATCGGCCCCTACCCGGCACGTCGGTGCGTCGGGTCAGGATCCGGCTTGTTCGAGGGCTCGGCGAACGAGCACCTTGGCCAGGTGGGAGCGGTATTCCACGCTGGCGTTGTTGTCGGCGCTCGGCGATGCCTCGGCCACGGCCTGTTCGGCGGCATCGGTCACCGAAGCGCCACCCGAGAGGGCCGACGACACGCTCGAGGCCAAGATCGGTGTCTGACCCATGTTCACGAGGGCCACACCGGAGTCGTTGCCACGACGCCACGCAGCCACACCGACGATGGCCCAGTCCTGGGCGCGACGGTTGAACTTCTGGAAGCTCCAGCCGGCTCCGTTCATCTTCGGAACGCGGATCTCGGTGAGCATTTCGTCAGCAGCGAGGTCGGACTCGAGGAATCCCTTGTAGAAGTCGCCAGCGGCGATTTCACGAGTCCCCTTCGGGCCCTGCACGACGTACGTGGCACCGAGCGCGAGCGTGGTGGCCGGCAGATCGGAGGCCGGATCGGCGTGCGCGATCGAACCACCAATGGTGCCGCGGTGACGCACCTGCGGGTCGCCGACGTGTGATGCGGCGTGAGCGAGCAACGGCGCGTGCTCCTTCAGTACCGCTGAGTTCTCGACATCCATGTGTCGGGTGAGGGCGCCGATGGCGACGTGATCGCCGGCGTCCTTCACGTAGGAGAGGTCGGTGACGCGACCGATGTCGACGAGGACCGACGGCTGCGCCAGTCGCAGCTTCATGAGAGGCAACAAGCTGTGGCCCCCCGCCAAGAACTTGGCATCGGAACCGTGCTCGCCGATGAGCGAAATGGCCTCGGCGGCCGAACCGGCCCGGACGTAATCGAATGCTGCGGGAATCATCGGTCGCTCACTTTCCAGCCGCGGCCAGAACGGCCTTCACGATGTTGTGGTAGCCGGTGCAACGGCACAAGTTTCCTTCGAGACCGATGCGCACGTCGTCTTCGCTCGGGTTGGGGTTCTCCTTCAGGAGCGAGGTCGCGGCCATCACCATGCCTGGGGTGCAGTAACCGCATTGCAGGCCGTGATTATCCATGAACGCCTTCTGCATCGGATGGAGCGAACCATCGGCACCGGCCATTCCTTCGATCGTGGTGACGGAGCTGCCGTCGGCTTGGACAGCGAGCAGGGTGCAACTCTTCACTGCCTCACCGTCGACGTGCAGACTGCATGCGCCGCACGATGATGTGTCGCAGCCGATGTTCGTGCCAGTGAGCCCGAGCACCTCGCGCACGTACTGCACGAGCAGCATGCGCGGTTCGACGTCGCTCGTGTGCTTGACGCCGTTGACAGTGACGTTGATCTTCACGACAACCCCCTTCGCCGGGCAGCCACCCGGAACTGTCCCATTCTGCCCCATGCGAGAACCCCCCGCACAATGGCCGGTGGGGCTCGACGACGAGAAGGAGACGTCTCGGCCTGCGGGGCGTCACCCCAGGTCAGCGGATACGCCGGATGACTGAATGATCGATGGTCCCGCTGCCGACGACGGCCGCGGCGATGGCTTCGGCTCCGTCGATCAAGCGGGGCCCGGGCCGCACCATCACAGCATCGGCGTCGATGGCCCACACGGAGGCCTCAGCGGGTACCCGATCGAGGATCAGACGAGCTTGCGCCGTTGCCCCGTCGAGGTCGTAGCCACAGGGGGAGACGATCACGTGGTCGGGTCGGGCGGCTGTGATGTCGTCCCACGAGACGGGTACGGACTTCGCGCCGGGTCGCACCAGAACCGGTTCACAGCCGGCTGCGGCCACCACATCGGGAACCCAATGACCGCCGAGGAACGGAGGGTCGATCCATTCGAGAACGAAGACGCGCGGTCGTGGTCGATCGCCGAGAGCGGCGCTCACGTCGGTGGCGAGGCGATGCAGGCGGTCACGCAGCGACGCGACGATGGCGGCGCCGCGTTCGGGTACGCCTGCGGCATCGGCGATCGTGATGACCGAGTCGACGACCTCGTCGAGAGTCTGTGGATCGATCTGGAGCACCAGTGCGCGACAACCGAGTCGTTCGACGGCCTCGTCGACGTTGCCACTCGGCACGGCGCAGACGCGACACAGGTCCTGGCTGAGGATGAGGTCGGGATCGCATCGTCGAAGCGCATCTTCATCGAGGTGATAGAGCTCGTCGCCCTGCGACAGGCGTTCACGAACCTGGGCGTCGATCTCGGCGGCCGTCAGATGCTTGGTGTCGAGCCCACCGACCACGATCTCGCGATCGACACGAGCCTCTGGTGGAAAGTTGCACTCGAACGTGACACCGAGAAGTGAGTCGGCCAATCCGAGCTCGAACACGATCTCGGTGGTCGACGGAAGCAACGAAACGATGCGCACAGGTCGAGGGTAGAGCATCTGTCAGGATGTCGGCATGGCCGAGATCGGTTCGGGTTGGAAGCAATTGCGCAACGGGGTCGACCTACCGTTTCATCCCGATCTGGTGGTTCCGACTCTTCACGAGGTTCGACTCGACATTCCCGATCCCGATCCGGTCGACGACGTCGAAGGTGCGGCTCGGGCGGCCGTCGTGACGCGTCTTGCCGCGAACGTGACCAAGGGAATGACCGTCGCCGTCGGAGGGGGAAGTCGCGGCCTGTCGGGGCGCGTCGAGCTCCTTCGGGGAACCATTGCGGGACTGCGCGAACTCGGCGCGACGCCGTTCGTGGTTCCGGCGATGGGCAGTCATGGCGGTGCAACGGCGGAGGGTCAGGTGGCGATGATGGCGTCTCTGGGAATGACCGAGGACTCGTTGGACTGCGAAATACGCGCCACGATGGACACCGTCGAAGTGGCGCGAACCGCGAGTGGGATGCCGTTGTACCTCGATCGCCATGCGGCGGCGGCCGATCGAATCGTTCCCGTCAATCGCGTGAAGCCGCACACGTGTTTCAAAGGGTCGATCGAAAGCGGTTGCACCAAGATGGCCGTGGTCGGATTCGGCAAACAGCCAGGTGCCGCCCAGATCCATTCGTGCGGACCCGACGAGATGCGTCGTCGGCTCCTCGACGGTATCGACGCGCTGCGATCGACCGGACGTCTTCTCGGTGGAGTGGCGTCGGTGGAATCGGCGAATGGACGGGTGGTCGCCGTCGAAGGGCTGTCGGCGGACGATGTGGGTGGGCGAGCGGAGGCCCGACTGGCCGAATTGTCGCGTGAACTGGTTCCACCCTTGCCCTTCGAAGAGATCGACGTCCTCGTGATCGAGAAAGCAGGAAAGGACATCTCGGGTACGGGCATGGACCCCAACGTGACCGGTCGATTCTGGGTACATGGGCTGGAGGATCTCGAGTCTCCCGATGTGTCGACCATCGTCCTGCTCGACATCACGGAGGTCTCGGGAGGAAATCTGCTCGGGATCGGATTGGCCGACTTCATCCCGGTGTCGCTGGCCGACAAGATCGACTGGCAGAAGACCTACGTCAACTGCTTCACAGCGGGGCCATCAGGCGTGCGGCGCAGTCGTATGCCGATGGTGTTGGTCGACGAGGAGAATTGCCTGAAGGCGGCACTGTCGATGTGCGGTCGGGCGATCGATCAGCCCAAGCGCGTCGTGCGCATCGAATCGACTCTGCACCTCACGCGTTGCTGGGTGTCGGACGCTCTGCTCGGCGAGTTGCCAACAGGTGCGTCGATCGTCGACTGAATCGAGAACTGACGACCCGAGTCACTTCTCGAGCGACTTGAGCCCACTCATAGCGAACCAGCCCGAGAGCGCGAGCATGGCGGCGAGGGCGACGAGTCCTCCCCAAGTCTGATCCCAGGTGACATCGCCGAGCAGACCCTGTCGAGCCAGTCGAAGCACGTTGGTCATGGGGTTGATACGTGCGACTGCATGGAGCCAGCTCGCCATCGACGACAGCGGAACTTGTGACGTCGACAAGAAGATGGTGAAGAAGATCGCGAACTGAGTGAGGGTGGCGGCGCCCATGTTGCGCATGCGGTACGTGAGACCAAGTGCGAACGCCGACGCGGTCGTCGACACTCCAGCCGCAGCCACGATCACCATCACGATGGCGAGTGGACCCCCGGGCACGTTCATGCCACCGAGGAATCCCACCAGGATCACGAGGAGGATGGGAAGTGCCGCACGGGCGATCGACCCAGCGATGGGGCCGACGACGAGGGACCAGCGTCGCGTGGGGGCCATGAGCAAGCGGTCGAAGAATCCGGTTTGCATGTCGTTGATGAGGCCGAAGCTCACGCCCATGGCGCCGAAACTCGCGCCTTGGATCGCGTTGAGCGGCACGTACCAGTCCATGGCGTTAGCAATGCCGGCGAAGCGAACCGCGGCCCCGAATGCACCCGAGAATGCAATGAGTTGGAACACCGGCATGGCGATCGACGGCACGAATGCCGACGGCATGCGCCGAACACGCAACATGGTTCGGCGAACCAAGGCGCCGACAACGGCACTCGGTCGGGTGAAGTACGTCGTGGAAGTGGTTGCGGAGGTGGTTGCAGTGTTCACAACGCCGCCAATCTTTTGTTGAGCGAGCGAAGTCCAAAGGCGATCGCTGCGAGGGCGATTCCAAGGGGAATGAGCCAGGCGCGCAAGAACTGGTCGATGTTCAACGGCTGATTCATGAATCCCTGCATGCCTTCGACGACGTGCGACATCGGATTCCAGGTGGCGACATCTTGGTACCAGCCGGTCATGTATTGGCGCGGGAAGAAAGCCGATGACAAGAACATGAGGGCGAACACCATGGGGAAAGCACCTTGTACGACTTCAGGGCTTCCGGATTTGATGGCGAGGCCGGACATCAGTCCGCTCATGGCCAGGGCGAGAAGTGCGCCGGCCACTACGAGTCCGATGAAGCCGATCACACCGGTTTCGATGCGAGCTCCGAACGCCAAGAAGATGGCGAGGAAGATCGTGACCTGCACCACGGCGACGACCATCGCGCTCCCCAGTCGACCAAGGAGGATGGAGGTCCGAGTGACTGGTGAGGCAAGGAGTCGTTCGAAGAAACCTTGTTCGATGTCAGTCGCAAGGTCACCGGCCGCCGAGGTGGAGGCGAACAAGACGCCCTGCACGATGGCGCCGGCGACCGCGTAGTTGAGGAACGACGGCGCAATGGCGGCGAAGTCGGGACGGTCGGCGATTCGGCTGAAGCTGGCCGAGCCGAGAGCGGCGAAGAACAGAGGAAACACGAACGACGGAGTGAGAGCTGCCGGCTGTCGCAGGCGGCCGCGAACGCTCCGACGGGTCAGCACCGCCGTGTGCAGGATCGCGCTGCTCGAACTCATTGATCGGCTCCTTCGAGTCGGTAGCCGGTCGCCTCGGCGAACACGTCGTCGAGGCTGGGTTCGTTGAGTTCGAGGTGACGAACGTGCACACCGGCCTCGTCGAGGGTTCGGATGACGCTAGCCACTGCTTCGGCGCCCTGGGCCAACCCGACACCGAGTTTGCCTTCCGACGTCGGTCGTAGATCACCGAAACGTTCGAGGATGCCGCGAGCCATGTCGACATGCTCTCCGTCGACGTCGATGAACAGTGTGGGGGAGCCCACTTGTGCTTTGAGATCTCGTGGGACTCCTTGGCGCACGATCTTGCCGTGGTCGATGATCGCGATGCGATCGGCGAGTTGATCGGCCTCCTCGAGGTACTGCGTGGTGAGCAGAACTGTCGTACCTTCGCGGTTGAGGCGACGCACTTCTTCCCACAATGTCAGTCGACTCATCGGATCGAGACCGGTGGTGGGTTCGTCGAGGAACAGCACAGACGGCTCGTGCACCAGCGACAGTGCCAGATCGAGGCGTCGTCTCATGCCACCCGAGTAGGTGCCAACTCGACGATCGGCAGCTGCAGTGAGTCCGACTCTCTCCAACAATTCGGGTCCGCGCTTCGCGGCCACCGACTTCGGGATGCCGTACAGCACACTCTGCAAGTCGAGGAGCTCGCGTCCGGTCATGAGCGGATCGATGGCGGCGTCCTGCAACGCAACGCCGATGGCGCGTCGCACTTTGTCGGCTTGAGTGGCCACGTCGAATCCGGCGACAGTGGCCGATCCGGCCGAAGGCTTCAACAGGGTGGTGAGGACGCGCACCGTGGTGCTCTTGCCGGCACCGTTCGGTCCAAGGAAGCCGAAGATCTCACCGGCTTCGACTTGCAGGTCGACGCCGTCGACGGCACGAACGAGCGAGTCCCCTGATCCGAAGTGTCGAACGAGGCCGGTGGCGACGATGGGGGCGGAGGGGCTGGTAGTCACAATGTTGCACTCTACAAACTCCTGACCAGGCCTCGCGAGTCGTGACAGTCGCTCGGTGACGAAAGTCGAGGGAGCCATTCGGCAGGGGTGATCGAGAATTGGGCATGGGTCGACGAGCGTTGATGGTGATCGCCATCGTGTTCCTGATATCGAGTTGCTCGACATCCGAGGCGCCGGGAGCGCTGTCGCCCGGGGCGGTGGAAGGTCGGGCCATCGCCACGACTAGCGGATGCAATAGCTGCCATGGAGATGACTTCGGCGGAGGTGTGGGCCCCACGTGGATTGGCCTGGTGGGATCGGAGGTCCCGCTCATCGAGGGAGGGATGATCGTCGCCGACCGTGACTATGTCGTGGAGTCGATCGTCGATCCGAATGCCAAACGACGACTCGGATCGACTTTGCAGATGCCGCTGGTGTCACTCAGCGACGACGAGGTACAACGCATCGCCGACTACATCGTGGAACTGGGCGCCACGAAGTGAGTTGTGCGACTCGCCGAACGACGTCGACGACGATCCGTTACTTGGCGGCCTGAATCGCGGCCCACACGCGCTGAGCGGTGCAGGGCATCTCGATGTGCTTCACGCCGAGATGCGACACCGCGTCGACGACCGCTGACTGCACGGCCGGCGTCGATCCGATGGTGCCCGATTCGCCGATGCCCTTGGCGCCGATGGCGTTGATGGGTGTCGGCGTCTCCATGTGAACAACTTCCACGCTCGGCAGCTCGGCGGCCGACGGGAATCCGTAGTCGGCGAGGTTCGAGGTGGTGGGGTTGCCGTCGGCGTCGTAGATCACTTCTTCGAAGAGAGCCTGCGCTACACCCTGGGCGATTCCGCCGTGGATCTGACCGTCGAGAAGCATCGGGTTGAGCACCTTGCCGGCGTCGTCGCAGGCGACCTGACGAATGAGGCGAGCCTGTCCGGTCTCGGTGTCGACTTCAACGACCGACACGTGAGCGCCGAACGGGAAGGTTGCACCTGACACGTTGATCACGTCGTGGTGCGAGAGTCCTCCGCTGGCCTTTTCGGCCTGGGCGAGGTCAGCCCACGACTTGGTGACCGACGGAGTGCCAGCCACGTGGAATACGCCGCGCTCCTTGTCGAGAACCACATCGGCCTCACTTGCCTCGAGGAGGCGAGCAGCCACTGCCTTGGCTTTCTCGGCCAGCGTGCCGGCCACCTGGAACACGGCGTTGCCACCCTGCTGCAGCGAGCGCGATCCCATCGTGCCGGTGCCGATCGGGACGAGATCGGTGTCGCCCCACACGAGTTCGATGCGATCCATCGGGATACCGGTCTGCTCTTGCACGAGCATCGACCAGGCCGTGTCGTGACCCTGGCCGTGCGGTGAGGTGCCGGTGTACACGACAGCCCGACCGTCGTCGAGAACTTCGACCTTGGCCGATTCACCGTTGCCCACACCGCCGGTGATCTCGACGTAGACACTCACGCCGATACCGATCTGCTTGACATCGCCGCTGGCACGGCGCTTCTTCTGCTCGGCGCGCAACGCCGAGTAGTCGGCGGCCTTCAGAGTCTTGTCGAGCGCAGTTTCGTAGTCGCCCACGTCGTAGGTCTGGCCGATGGCCGTGGTGTGGGGCTCAAGAAACTTCGGAATCAGGTTCTTGCGACGCACGTCGGCGGGATCCATCCCGATCTCGAGCGCGAAGAGGTCCATGGCTCGTTCGACGGCCGCCGTCGCTTCGGGGCGACCGGCACCGCGGTAGGCCGTGGTGGGAGTTGTGTTGGTGACCACCGATGTGGTGCGGCATTCGATGTTCGGAATGGCGTAGACGCCGCTCGACATCGGACGTGTCATGAACGGAGCGAGAATCGTGCCCATGTCGGCGAATCCGCCGCAGTCCTGAATGGCGTGCAACTGGTAGTGCGTGACGGTGCCGTCCTTCTTGCCACCGATGGTGACGTACTGCAACTGGGCGCGACCGTGGCCGAGGGCGACCATGCTCTCGCTGCGCGTCTCGCGCCACTTCATCGGGCGACCGTGCTTTTTGGCCAGCACGCCGAGAAGCAACTCTTCGGCGTAAGTGCCGATCTTGGCGCCGAAGCCGCCACCCACGTCTGGTGTGCGAACGCGCACCATCGAAGGTTCGACACCGTTGGCCTTGGCCAACGGCTCGACGGCTCCTTGAGCGTGCTGGGTGGACAACCACTGGTTGAGTCGACCGTCTCCATCCCAAGCCGCGGCGGCGCCGCGAACTTCGAGCGGGCACGGGGCCACGCGCTGATTGAGGAAGCGTCCCTTGGTGACGACTTCGCAATCGGCGAAGAACGCGTCTCCGGTGTTCTCGGGCATTCCGAGTGCCGTGGTGTCGAACACGACATTGCTGCCGGCGCCTTCGTAGATGAGAGTCGACGAGGCCATGGCCTGCTCGAGATCGATCAAGGCGTCGAGCGGATCGATGTC
>Ga0181581_10004364_pt1 | contig 11040 bp, 11 predicted proteins | sample 071ome_22_FD_132433 | JGI IMG/M metagenome (GOLD analysis project Ga0181581, IMG submission 132433) | Coastal salt marsh microbial communities from the Groves Creek Marsh, Skidaway Island, Georgia - 071404AT metaG (megahit assembly) | ecosystem: Environmental > Aquatic > Marine > Intertidal...
AATCTGCTCTAAATAAACCTTTTCCTTTTGATAATCTAAAGTTCCATACTTCTCTGTACCCTTAAAAAGTAAATGTTCAAGATAACGGGCCAAACCAGTATGGTCTGCTGGATCATTTTTTGAACCTGTTTTTACCGCCACCATTGTATAAACTCTCGGTGAACGTGGATTCTCCGATGTAATAAGAGTTAACCCATTGTCAAAGGTGTAATGACGTGTATTCAACGGATCATTTTCATATTTTCTCATTACCCAATGTTCTGACTTATAATCACCGTAAGTATTAATTTTTTGCTGTGCAATGGATGAATTAACCATCAAGATGCTCAAGGTTGCAATAAATACAGATTTCATAATAACAAATATATTGGTTAGTAATGTTGGATTTTCAGATAATCGATTAAATGCCGATTCAGAAATATAACTTCGCGGTATGGGACTTTTACATCAAGTCTATGTTGGAACAGGAAGTAATCAGGGAAATTCTATCGCTTTTTTATCAAAAGCAATTATTTTAATTAGCGACAATGTTGGTTATTTAGGAAAAATATCTTCCGTATACAAAACGGAAGCCTGGGGTAAAGAGAACCAACCTGATTTTTACAATCAGGTTTTTGAAATTTTTACTCCATTTTCTCCACGGATAGTAATGAAAAAGTTTTTAGAAATTGAAAAATCATTAGGGAGAAAGAGGTATGAAAAATGGGGACCTAGAAGTATTGATATTGATATGCTCTTTTATGATAATTTGTGTTTAAATCAGCCTGAAGTTCAAGTTCCACACCCTGAAATACCCAATAGAAACTTCGTCTTATTTCCTTTAGCAGAAATTGCAGGTTCAAAAAAACATCCTAAATTAAATTTAACAATTCACCAGATTTTGCAACAATGTAAGGATCCACTTACGGCCACAATTATTCAATGAAAAGCTTAATAATTCCAAACATTATTCCCAGTGTGAATTGGTACCTAAATTGTCAAAAGAACGGTTATTGGATTTCAGAAAAAAACACCTCAAATTATTATTGGATTGCTGGACCCAATTCACTACAAAAATTACAAATACCCTTACAACAACAAAGCAAACTCGAAGCCCCTAATGACCGCAAAATTAGCTATAACCACAAATGGATTGCTGAGCATAAAAACGCGTGGAAGACCGCTTATGGTAAGTCACCGTTTTATGAATATTATGATTACCGCCTACATCAAATTTTAGATTCTAAAATAGAAACAATAGGAGAGTTATCTCAGACTCTGTTAAATACAATTAACCCTTTAATCGGCGGTAAAAGCTTAGAAATAACAACTAAAAATCCCGTGGTAGAAGAATTAGTTGATCCTTACTACCAGGTTTTTGAAGATAGGTATGGCTTCCGTCAACCGGTAAGCATATTAGACTTATTATTTAACCTAGGCCCAATGTCTTCTCCATATTTAGAATCCTATCGGCAGTAAATTAATTACTACCTTTGTTTTAAATGTCGACCATTAAGAAATTAGCTTCACAAACTGCAATTTATGGGTTAAGTACCATGGTCGGTCGACTCATTAATTACTTGTTAGTTCCTCTCTATACTGCTTATCTAGCAGAAGTAGCTGATTACGGTGTTGTGGGGGTTATGTTTGGGTGGGCAAGTTTGTTTTCAGTTGTGTTTGGGCTCGGGTTAGAAACGGCATATTTTCATTTTTCTCAAAAAACAGGAAACGCTCCAAAGGTATTTTCAACAGCAGTAAATTTCCTAATAATTACTGGTTTCATTTGGGTTATAATAGCTCGTTGGTTTGCTCCTGAAATAATGACGGGTATAGGTTATCCTAACCATCCGGAATATGCTTTATGGTTTATAACAATTTTGTCTATTGATGCCATTACAGCAATTGGTTTTGCAAAACTTAGACAAGAAAAAAAACCTTGGAAATTTGCTTTAATAAAACTGACGAACATTTTTATTAATGTAGGAGCTAATTTATTCTTTTTAATACTTATTCCTGTATTAGCAAGTAACGGTATTTCTTGGGCAGTTAAATGGAATTCAAGTGTTAATCAAGTATCTTGGATCTTCATATCAAACCTTATTGCAAGTGGTATTACTTTACCATTACTATACAAAAGCATGATGCAAATTAGATTAGGACTTGATCTAAAATTGTTAAAAACAATGCTTAAGTATTCATATCCATTAATTTTTATTGGATTAGCAGGAATGATTAACGAAACTTTCGACAGAATTTTGTTAAAAAAGTTATTGCCCGAATTTAATGCGGACTATGAAGTCTCTATTTATAATGCATTCTATAAATTGAGTTTAGTACTCACCTTATTTGTTCAAGCTTTTCGTTTTGCTGTTGAGCCTTTTTTCTTCGAACAATCGAAGAAACTTGATGCTCAGGAATCGTATGCTTACATCATGAAATATTTTGTATACGTAGTATCATTTATTTTTGTTTTTACTGTAGCCATAATTCCATACATAGCACCACTTTTAATTAGAAATCCAGATTATTTTCTTCACCCTAATGGAATGAAAATTGTCCCTATTTTGTTGGCTGCAAATTTATTTTTGGGAGTTTATTATACCCTTTCTGTTTGGTATAAGGTTTCTGGTAATACAAGAATTGGAGCAATACCAGCAATAGTTGGAGCAATTTTAACCATTGCATTAAACTATGTACTTATACCAAAAATCGGTTTTGTAGGATCAGCCATTACAACATTAGCAGCCTACACCAGCATGGTTATAGTTGGGTATTTTTTGTCCCGTAAATTTTATCCCATCCCTTATAATTTAGCTTTAATTTTAACTGTAATTGGTATTGCTTTTATGATGGGATTTTGGATCAACACATTACCTATTGTTAGTTACGGAATAGTAATTAGAATTCTAATACCATTAACCTTTGCGCTTTTTGTATATTTATTAGATAAAAAAATCATTTCAAATGTTACAAATAAAAGTCATCAACAAAAGCAATAATCCATTACCTAAATACCAGACAATTGCTTCAGCTGGGATGGACTTACATGCTAACTTAGATGAAGTTATTACACTGAAGCCGGGTGAGCGTAAACTAATTCCTACGGGTCTATTTATTGAATTACCAGTGGGATATGAAGCACAAGTTAGGCCAAGAAGCGGACTAGCTCTAAAACATGGAATTACAGTGTTAAATAGTCCGGGAACTGTTGATGCTGATTATCGAGGTGAAATTAAAGTGCTGTTGATAAATCACGGAAGTGAGAATTTTGAAATTGCGCATTCGGATCGCATTGCTCAAATGATAATTGCAAAGCACGAACAAATCGAGTGGGAATCTGTTGATGATTTAAACGATACAGAAAGAGGAAGTGGAGGTTACGGAAGCAGTGGCAAATAACTCTACAATCACAATGTTTTAACAAACATTGCGTTAATTTGCAGTCCTTTTAAGAAAAGAGAATATTCATGAATTTAATTATACCTATGGCTGGAATGGGAAAACGTATGAGACCTCATACATTAACCACTCCTAAACCATTATTGAAAGTTGCGGGAAAATCTATTGTTCATTGGCTGATTGAAGATATCTCTAATGTTTGCGGAGAAAAGATCAATGAAATTGGATTTGTCATTGGAGATTTCGGTAAAGAAACTGAAACTGAATTATTAAATATTGCTGAAGGAATTGGAGCCCATGGAAAGATATTTCATCAAGAAACTGCTGAAGGTACAGGGCACGCAATATTATGCGCTAAAGAGTGCTTAAAAGGTGATGTAATTGTTGCTTTTGCAGATACTTTATTTAGAGCAGATTTCAACCTCGATAAGTCAAAAGACGGAGTGATTTGGGTTGAAAGAGTTGAAGATCCTAGTGCATTTGGGGTAGTCAAATACGATGAAAACAATGTAATAACTGAGTTCATTGAAAAGCCTCAAGAATTTGTCTCAGATTTGGCCATAATTGGTATTTATTATTTTAAGGATGGAGAAAACCTTAGAAACGAACTTCAATATCTTATTGATAATGATATCAGAGAGAAAGGCGAATTTCAATTGACCAATGCTATGGAAAGTATGAAGAACAAAGGCCTTCAATTTGTTCCTGGAAAAGTAAACGAGTGGCTAGATTGTGGAAATTATGCGGCCACAGTTCATACAAATCAACGCGTATTAGCTAATAAATCGGATTTATTTAAAACCGATTCCCAAAAATTTGGAGAAAACGTAACCATTCATCCACCTTGCTTTATTGGAGAAGGAGTTTCTCTTAAAAATTGTGAAATTGGTCCATTTGTAAGTATTGGTAAAGAATCTACGATAGAAAATTCCGTTATTCGTAACACTATCATACAAGATAACTGTGAGTTGACAAACTTCAATTGTGAAAATTCAATGATAGGAAACCACGTATGTTTAAGCGGAAATCCAAAAGAATACAGCATAGGCGACTACACAGTAATGAAGTAGTAAGGATCACTTTGCTCGCGGTTTTTCTATCGTTTTTTACTTTTCTTCAGGCTCAAACTTTTTCTCATAAACAAACAAGTATATCAGAGGCCTACCACAAGGCAGAAACTTTTTACTTGCTACATCAATGGGAAAAGGCAATTCCAATCTATCAAAAAATTTTACTAAAAGAGGACTCTAGTCAAGCTGTACACTATCGTTTAGCATGTATTTATGAGCAACTAGGAAAAATTCAACAAGGACTATTTCACATAGAAAAAGCATTGTATAGCCAGGGTTCAAATTCAGATTATTTATATCAAAAAATAAAACTACTAGAAATCGATAAAAACTATGAAGATGCTTGGGTTATTCATCAATATTTAATTTCCATCGAACCCCGCAAACCAACGAGGTATATTGCAGCAATACAAAACTGCAAGGAACGAATTGCTGTGCCCGATATGTTAGACCTAACTAATAAATGGTTAGAACAATTTGGACCATCTATATATATAGTAAATATCCGTTTTGAATGTCAGAAGTTTCTTGGTTTAACAATACAAGCTGAAGATGAATTAAGTAAACTAGTAAAAGAATATCCTTACATGCAGGCATACCAAACTATGCTATCCTCTTTGAAACCAACTGAAAGCAATAATATTAATGAAATTTTGTTGCAAATAGCATCAAGTAATGATCCCTCAAACCAGTTAAATGAATGGATAATGGGAATGTCTGATTCCTTATATCAAGCCTTTTCAGATAGCCTAAGTTATTTCCACATCCCTCAAAAAGTACAATCTGAAATTTATACTTTTACCTCTGAAAGTGCTGCATCAAAAGGAGATCTTGAAAAAGCCAGAAAAATAGCTTGGTTTGCAGTAAAAATAGATCCAAGTAGATATGAATCTTGGCTATTCTTACTTTTACTAGAAACTCATTTTAAGAACTCTGAAAACCTAGAAAAGATTAAAATTCAAATAGAAACATTATTCCCCTTTTACATGGATGTGCCTATGGAAATTGAAGCTATCATTAATCTTATAAATGACACTTATAATGAAGAATTTTGGAATAAAATTATAGAATCGAGGAATCTCCCGGCACTATATCTTATCGAACCTGCCTTGAGCTATTCGAAAAAATACAATATTCTATTAAAACATAAAGATTCATGGTCTGAAGAATTACAAAATTCACCCTCACAATATCATTGGATAATTGAACAAATAAAATGAGAATACATTTAATCATTGCTACATTAAGCCTTCTAGCATTTGGCTGTAAATCAGTCAAACCAGAACAAGTACATAATGACTTGGTGGTTGAAGAAATAAAACTATCAGATAATGAATTGAGTTTTAAAGAAAAAGAAATCCCCGAATCAACCTCAAAATCCATATTAGATTGGGAATACCTTTCGGCCCGTTATGATACTGAAATTTCAGATGGAAAAGACTTTAATCAAACCATCAGTATGAATATCCGAATGAAAAAAGACAGCATTCTTTGGTTCACGGCATCTATGGCCTTTTTTAAACTAGCAACTGGTATAATTACTAAGGACTCCATACACATTTTAGATCACATTAATAGTAAATACTTCCCTTTGTCCACAGTTAACAATATTGGGATTCCGTTGCCAAATCTTTTTCAAAATATTCAAGAAGTATTATTCATAGGAAACCCCACTTCCGAAATAAAAAAGTGGGAGAATAGTATTTATCGTGATTCATTTGACTATCAGAACAGGAAGGATAGCATTCCATCAACAGTTTACTATTTCACTAAAAAGAGCAATTCATTTATTGACAGCCAATCGTTTAGCTTTTTAACTAGTTCAACCTTCAGCGATAATAACGTTCAGACATTAATTTCATTTACCTATCCAGAACGAGATGATAGCGACATAAAATTTCCAATTCCAAAGACAAGCAAAGCTGAATTACAACAAAATGACCAATTGAGGGGACGACTAAAATTTGAGTTAAGAACTGCTCGCTTTGATAGAATAACTTCGTATCCGTTTTCTATTCCTGACGGGTATGAAAAATCAAGCCTTTAGAAATTTTATATCGAGACTGATTTTAGCACTATTTTTTTTTACAGCAGTTGGGAGTATACACGCCCAATCTAGAAAGCAATTAGAAGCAAAACGTAAACGCGTAGAAAGAGAACTCGCACGTTCTCAAAAAATCCTTAAAACCACTACTAGAAAGAAAAAAGCTACTTTACACCAGCTAACAACAATTAAAAAGGTTATACAGCAACGCGAAGAGTTGATTAGAAGTATACAAGCAGAGATTATTGCTACAGAAAAAGAAGTTGAATATCGCACAAAACAGCTAGACACTTTGAAAACAGAGCTGGAAAACGCAAAAGCCAAACTAAACCAAACTATAATTAAAGCTTATAAAACACGAAAAAGTGGCCGAGAAATTGCCTTTGTTTTTTCATCGGACAATCTAAGACAAGCCATACGCCGTTGGAAATATCTCCGAAAGTTATCCGACTATAGGCAATACCAGATTGCTGAAATTTCAGATCAACAGCAAAAAATCAGTAATGCGATTACATTGCTAAATAGAATCAAGCAAGAAAAAATAATACTTCTTGGCAACAGAGAGTCTGAAAAGAAAAATCTTCAAGGAGATATTAAGACAAAAGAGTCAATGGTATCTGAACTTGCTGCAAAAGAAGACGATTTATTAAAGCAAATAAGAGCCAAGCAGCGTCAAATGGCACAATTGAATTCTGCAATTAAAAAAGCTATAGAAAAAGAAATTGCCGCGGAGAAACGCAGGCAAGCACGAAGAAATAAAGGAAAAAATAACAACAACAATTCTGCTTCTGCAATAACTCCTGAGGCAAAAAAGTTAAGTGATCAATTTGAAAAGAATGCGGGGGGACTACCATGGCCATTGAAAACTGGATTTATTTCCCAATCTTTCGGAACCCATCAACATCCAGAATTTAAGGGTATCCAAATACAAAATAATGGTATCGACATTACCACCAATAAGGGAAATACAGTAAAAGCAGTATTTAACGGAACTGTAAGTAGTATATTGTCTATTCCTGGTCAGGGAGAAGCTGTATTATTAAATCATGGAGAGTATTTCACAGTCTATTCGAGATTAGAAACTGTTAGCGTAAATAAAGGTCAAATCATTAAAACAGGAGATGTTTTAGGAAAGGTAATGACCGATAACGACGGTAAAACCATTCTTCAATTCCAAGTATGGAAAGGTCAAAATAAGTTAAATCCGCAAAGTTGGATAAAGTCTCGTTAACTTTGTTGTAATGAAAAAGGTAGCAATTGTTGGAGCCGGCGTAATGGGATCTGGAATCGCATATGCTAGTGTAACAGCAGGATATGAAGTTATAGTTTATGACTTAAATAAAGAGGTACTTTACAATAGTCAAAAACAAATTAATACTTTGTTTGAAAAGGGTTTAAATCGGGGAAAGATTACCGAAGATAAAATTACACTTTGCAAAAGCAGATTAAAATATACATCCGAATTCACAGAGATTAAAGCTGATTTTATACTTGAGGCAATAGTTGAAAAGCTCGATATTAAAAAGGAATTATTTAAAAATCTTGAAGCACAAAACTCACCAGATTGTATTCTTGCAACAAATACATCTTCTATCCCAATTACCCAAATTTCTAGAGGTTTGAAATTTCCAAATCGCGTTGTTGGTGTTCATTTCTTCAATCCGGCCCATATCATGAAACTAGTTGAAATTATTCAGGGTGCTGCTACAGACAATCTAATTGCTGAAAAAGCATTTAACTGGGCCAACTCTTTAAATAAAACTGCCGTATATGCACAAGATTCGCCTGGCTTCATCGTTAATAGAGTAGCACGTCATTTTTATGTTGAGAGCTTAAAACTGCTCGAAGAAAATGTTACTGATTTTAAAACTATCGATCGATTGATAGAATCTACTGGATTCAAAATGGGTCCTTTCCGATTGATGGATTTGATAGGCGTTGAAACTAATTATTCTGTAACCTCCTCAATGTATGAGCAATTTGGATTTGACTCAAAATTCAGACCCTCAAGAATACAAAAACAAAAGGTAGATGCAGGATTTCATGGACGTAAATCAGGCCGTGGTTTTTATTCCTATGAAGAATAAGATTAAGCATATTGGATCTTGGCTTTTTGCACTATCGTTGCTTTGTTTTAGTTGTAATGACTCGCAACAAGTAACTGAAAATATCCCCAGAGGTTTAGTAAATTTATATATAGACCTAAATCTGGCAAGCTATCAACACTTAAATAATGTGGGAACTCATGCTTATTTAGAAGGAGGTGTTAAAGGCGTATTAGTCATTCATGATTATGATGATCAATGGTATGCTTTTGAGCGCACTTGTGCTTATAACCCTACCAAAAACTGTTCTCAAATTTGGGTTGATTCAATTAATATTCAATTAATGTGCGGTGAATACTTAAACACGTCGGATTTTAAACCCTGTTGTGAAAGCACGTACACTTACAGTGGCTTTCCGCTGAAAGGTCCTGCTCAGGGAAGATTAGCTCAATATTACATTAGCCGAACAGGCAATATCATTCAGGTTTATAACTGATTATTTTTTGAATTTCGATATTATTAAAGTCACATTTCAATTAGAATGTGCAAAATTTCTTGAAAAACTTTTTTTTCAGGTGGAGTTTCTTATATTTGTCAATCACTAAATATATCTATCAACACACAATTAAATCGGACGGAATATGATTAAAAACTACCTTAAAACCACATTGCTTTCTGCATGTGCTCTAGCAACGGCCTCTACTACTTGGGCACAAGCTCCTGGAACGCATAGTTTAGAGGCTAGCTTTGGACTAAGAGAGTATTTGGGTGACATGGGTTCATCCTTGTTTTTTGCGAGAAAACCAATCTACCAAGGCGGTGGTCTTACATTCGCTTATTATTTAAGCCCTTCAATTGATGCAACAGCAAGCCTTACTATGGGTGATGTTGGATTTACACAAGACATTAGAAACTTCGTTCAAATGAATGATATTCTTTACAGAAGTTTCAGAGCTAATACTACCGACTTCACTATTGGTGCGCGTTACAAATTAAATAATGGTCTTCTTTTATCTGAAGATTCTCGGTTTGCACCTTATGTATACGGTGGTGTAGGTTTATATTATGTTCATTCTACTGTTAGATGGGGCGAGTACCCTTACACGGCTGCTCAGCATTGGGATGATTCCATTGGTGGTTATAAAGAAGTTAAAAACACCGTTACTGACTTAGGAGCTGCATTCCAAGGTGGCTTAGGTTTCAAGATCTTTATAAATGATGCACTAGCCTTACAATGGAGTTATACAATGACATATACCTGGAATGATCGTTGGGACGGTGCAAATCGTGCAGATCCTAACCCAACACAAGACCTAGTTCATGGTCTATGGAGAACTAACGACATGTGGGGTTACCATTCTATAGGTGTTTCTTACGCTATTGGTGAGAGCATGGGTGGTGGACCTAGAAAACTTCGTGACTCAGACGAAGATGGTGTTCCAAACAAATACGATAAATGTAAAAAGACTCCTGAAAAATACAGAAGATTTGTTGATAGCCTAGGTTGTCCTGCGGATACTGATAACGACGGTATCTTAGATGCCGATGATGATTGTATGGAATTAGCAGGATTGCCAGAATTCAAAGGTTGCCCTGATACTGACAACGATAGCATCCCAGACAAATTAGATGCTTGTCCTACCGAGAAGGGATTAATTAAATTCAACGGTTGCCCTGACAGTGATGGTGATGGTGTGGCTGATAAAGATGATCGTTGTCCTGCTGTTGCCGGTCCAGTTGCTCTAAAAGGTTGTCCTGATACTGACGGTGATGGTGTGGCTGATATCGATGATAAGTGTGTGGATAAACCTGGTACTATTGAAAGTGAGGGTTGTCCTGACAGCGATGGTGATGGTGTATTTGATAACGTCGACCGTTGTGTAGATAAACCTGGAACTGCTGAGACTAAAGGTTGTCCAGTAATTGAAGAAACCGTTATTGCTGCAATTAAAAAGTCGGCTGATGGAATCTATTTCGATAACGGTAAAGCAACTTTAAAATCGGCTTCATTCCGTAACTTAGATAAGTTAGTAGATATCTTAAATGAATATCCTGAAGCATTCGTTGAAATTCAAGGTCATACTGATAATGTAGGTGGAGCGGATGCAAACAAAAAGCTAAGCCAAGAAAGAGCAGATGCGGTTGCAGAGTACTTGAAAGGTAAAGGTTTTGATGCAAATAGACTGAAGTCTGTGGGATATGGTCAAGAAATGCCAATTGCAAATAACTCAACAAGAAGCGGAAGATCTAAGAACCGACGCGTAGAGTTTAAATTAACATATTAAACCAAACTAAAGCATAAATAAAGTAGGGGACTCTTCGAGTTCCCTATTTTTTTTGTCCATTCATCAATTCAATTTAACTAAGCAATCAATAAATACTAAATTTGAGAAATGAGTAGTTTCTTTGTTCATGAAACATCAATAATTGATGTGGGTGCAAAAATTGGTAAAGACACCAAAATTTGGCATTTCTCACATATTATGTCTAAGGCTGTTATTGG
>Ga0181581_10004365_pt1 | contig 11039 bp, 15 predicted proteins | sample 071ome_22_FD_132433 | JGI IMG/M metagenome (GOLD analysis project Ga0181581, IMG submission 132433) | Coastal salt marsh microbial communities from the Groves Creek Marsh, Skidaway Island, Georgia - 071404AT metaG (megahit assembly) | ecosystem: Environmental > Aquatic > Marine > Intertidal...
GTGTCTATATCTATGTCAAACCCTTCTCCACCCATTAGCTCAATGTCTGGCAAGAAGTCAAAGAAGTCTCCAGCTTTTCCTGTGTCAATGTCTGGAATAAGTTCACTAGGGTCGGCAAAAGATAAGGTTCCTCCTTCCCTTAAGTAACCTAGCCCCATACTAGCTAAAGTGCCTTCGTCAATGTTCCCCTCTAAAGTGTCTCTTAAGAATATACGAGACATTTCGTTTACAGCGTCTCTGCTTATCTCTGTTGTGCCTTCCTCAAAAAAGTTAGGAATAGCTAGACCAACACTGTCTTCGATGTACGACGTTAGTTTGTCTGCGCCTATTGTAGTAGCAGCGCCTATAACGATGCCTTCTAGGTCTCCTCCCTCGATAGCACCTACAGTGACTCCTTTTACTATGTCTAACGCAGTATTGAAATCAGTGCCTAAAGCATCAGCTAAGTCCCAAACCTTTTCGTTTATTGTAGCAAGAGGGCCAGAAGTTGCTGTGTTAAAAGCGTCTGCGCTTACGTCAGAGTAGTTACCAGCGCCCATTACATCAGCAGCGTCTAAAATACCTGCTGTTAATCCGCTGACAAAAACTTGGGTAGGGTCTATTTCTCCTGTTAAGATGTACTGGCTAATACTGCTAGACAACATTCCACCAGCGGCAGCACCAACAGTGCTTGGAGCTATGCCTAAACCACTAGCTATTGACTGGGTTACCGCTCCAGAACTTCCTAGAACTCCTCCCAACGCTGTTCCCGTAACAGCACCAAAGCCGACCGCTGTTGCTAACTTAAGTGCGTCGCCGAAATCAAAGTTTTCTGGCTCTTTGGTTTTAACCCACGCAGAGCCATTCCACATATATTCTCGGCCATCGTCGGTTTGTCTTACATCAGGAATACCGTATTTCTGGTTCAGCTTCTGTACAGAATCAGATCCTAACCAGTCCCTGTATCCTGCGGCTCTATCAGCGCCAGTCTCTTGCTTAACTATTTGTACTTCTGAAGGATCAAGCCCATATTTTGATATAAAATCGTTACGCGAGAGGTTTTGAATGTCAGAAGGATCAATCATAGTCCCGTCAACATTCTGTACCATTCCAGTGTCTACTATTTCGCCGTAAGTTCCGGGATCGTACTCACCAGACTGAATCAGAGCCTCTCGCTCTGTCATGTAGGCTAGATAGTTTTCAAAATCACCAAAAGTTTTTTGGAGGTTAATAGCCTCTTCGTAATACTCCCGCAGTTCTTCTACAGTAGCTTTTTTATAACCTTCTTGATTCGCTAAGTATTCGAAACTAGGACTTTCAGTAGTTTCGTCACCCTCGTAGAAAGTAAATGTTTGCTGTTCTTCAGCCATCTAATTAACTACCTTGATAAGGAATAAAAGGTACAGTAATTCCTTCCATTGGGTTGGCAGGAGCCATAGGCTGTGTGTAAGGAGCGTATATGTAATTAAACAGCCCTGCTTGACCTGCTGCTGATTCAGGATTCATAACAGAAGGTACAGAATAAGTTCCTCTTACCGGGTCGTACCCGACCGTTGACTTAGGGAGCAACAACTGTGAAAAGTCTACACGCTCTGGAGTAAGCATAGAAGGCGCATATCCAGTCTGGGTTTGACCACTAGAAAACAAATTAAACAGAGACTGTAACCCAAGAGCGTCCAAGAAGTCAATAAAGTTTTGGTTCATTTGCATATCGCCAGAAGGCGCTGGAGCAGGTGCTGGAGTAGGTCAAGGTGTTGGTGCAGGTGTTGGTGCAGGTGTTGGTGCTGGTTCGGCCTGTTGTGTAGGTAGACCGCCATAAGTAAGCATACCGCCTGACCGCTGACCTTTGCTTGCTGAAAACGCAGCATCAGCTTGACTTCTTAGCTTTCTGTGGAGATCGTTGTCACCCAAGCCAACGCCATCAGTAACGTATTCCAACAACTGGCTTCTGCGCAAGTTTTCTGTATTAAGATTACCGTCACCAGTCACTATTCCTTTGTCTTTTAGCAACTGCAGCTGGCTCTTTTGTCCACCAGTTAGATCACCTTGTCTTTCTGGCAATCCACCGTAAGTTAAATTACTAGCCATTACTTTTCCCTCGCTACACCTTTAGTCTTTTCAAATGAGCGCATAGCGCCTAAGCCTAACATACCCATCAACACTGGCATCATCTCGCTCAAGTCAAGAGCCACGATCTCAAGAGGATAACCAGCGACACCAGCAACAAAGTTCCCAAGAGGAACGCAGATAAAATTAAATCCCATTCCTGTAGCGCATATCCACCCAACCGCTGGACGCCATCCAGAAACAAACAGCGAAGACGATTTAGCTTCCTCCTGATTAACCTGTATCTGAGCCTTAGCCAACTCGTGGGCGTGTCTCTCAGCCATAGTCGATATTTCATGCGCTAGCCTATTACGCTCATCAGCGTCCGGTATGAACTTATCTAACAACCCTGCTATAGGGCCAACAAGTAACTCTAACATCAGTTCTTCATCAACATCATTTCGAGGTGCTTGATCGTCGCCTTAGCTTCGCCTAGCTCGTGACGCAGTGAGGCTATCTCTTTTAGTAGCTGCTCTTTGTCATCACTTAACTTGTCTAGCTTAACGCTCAGGCGTTCCACTTGCGTCCTCAATGTATCGTTAAACTCTGCTCTGTCCTCACGTTCTGCTAACGCAGCTTTGTAGCTTTGCTCTGATCTCATCTTGAGATACGTCCACAAGCCAGCAGATCCTAGTATCGCTACAACGAGCGGCATTATTGCTTCAGGATTCATTCTTTATCCGCTCCTCAATGTACAGCGATTCGTGTATTTGTCTTTGCACCAGATCAATTAAGTACAACCCGTGCATAATTAAAACTGACCCAGCAACTACCCTGCCTGCAAAGAACACAGGAGTGGTAATGCCTGTTGTGTACTCTTCCCAGAGATACAGCGTTAACACCATAATCGAAAACATAGTGTCAACTTTTAACGATCTAAGCAACGTAGGCTTATCTGTCCACACAGTGCAGTAAACAACAGCCAACGAAGCAATAGCCCAAGCGACAAGAAACGATGTTGGAACGCCTACCTGATAAAACCCAGCAGTTGTAATAAGTCCCCATATACCCATCAGCAGATGCTGTGCTGGGCCATTAGCAGACCGTAGCGCCTTCCAGAGTCCTTGTACGCCTAGAGGCTTCATCAGTCACAAGTTACCGTAGTAGTCGTGCCGTCGTCTGAAGTAGAGCAAGACACTGTGTTAGTTGTTGTAGTCGTGTTGACTAGTGGGTTATCAATGAAGTTGTTTATAGTGGCGTTGTACTGCTGCATCAGCGCCTCAACGAGATCATTGTCGCTCTGCTCAAGGGTGACAACAGAGTTCATGCCTGTGTTAGAGATGCTAACCATGCCGTCAACAAACGGTGTGTAGTCTGTAGATCCTGCTGTAACAAAGGCTTGGTACAGTGCTTGGTTGTCACTAGATTCTGCACCGACACGCGCCATGTCTACACGAGCGTTGTACTTAGCCATCGTCTTGGCAGAATCAGACTGCATCCACATCATACCCAGTGAGGTAACAGGTGAGGCTAGGATAGAAACCCACTGCAACGCCTGAGACTGCTGAGGCTGTGGAGTAATCGTAGGTGTCTGAGTCAACGCCAGAGCCATCACAGCAGCACTAGCAGCCTGTCCGTCACCAGCAGAGGCTATCTTAGACAACGCCTCAAACTTAGCCTTAGACGCTTCTGCGGAGGCTGTAGCAGCCTGTTGTACTGCTTCGTAGTACTGGGTAGTGCTAGAGGCACAGCCAGTGAGTAATACGAGTAGTGTTAATGTGAGTGCTTTCATAATAAAATCCTACGCAATTTTGTACCTAAAAATTACAACAACTTGATAACCTATATAAGGCCCGTTATTTGGGTATCCGGGATAGCTTCCTCCGCCACCTCCGCCGTAAAAACTAGCGTTAGATCCGGCAATTTGATATTGTTTTCTGTAACCATTACCGCCTCCATGCGTACCAGATCCGGCTATTACTGTGGTACTCAAATCTCCAGCAGATGGGCCTTCGCTGCTTCCACCGCCGCCACCACCGTAACGGTTACCGTCTAACCACAAGTAACCACTACCACCATTTCCTGCATAATAGTAACTTCCACTGCCCCCACCTACGCCTCCTGTTCCACCTGCACCACCTCCGCCTCCATGCAAATCGTATGTATAAGCACCACTTACATAAGAAACTGTAGAACCGCGTGCGTTTGATTGAGGAGAACCGCTAGATCCCAAGTTGGATCCACCTCCGGCTATTGCGTTGTGAATAGAGTGGGAAGTATTGCTGCAAGTAACATATGAACTTCCTCCGTCAGACCCAGAGCTAGAAGGAGCAACAGTACAGACAAATGTTTCTGAAATAGCCGGAGTAATTGTTGCTGTTTGAACGCCTCCGCCACCTCCACCTCTCTGATAAGACGTACTAGGAGATCCGCCAGCGCCTACCACTAAAATATCTAAAGTAGTAAAGCCTGAACCTATGCCTTCTCCTGTTACAGTAAACGTACCTCCGCTAGTAAACGTATGGTAACGATAACCTCCTGAGTCTGATATAGACCCACCAGTAGCTGTTATAGCTACTTCATTAGCTGTACCGTTAAAGTCTCCCCACAGATCAATAGCCCCAGAAGCAGGAGCATTGCCTAAGCCTCTGTACTCGCTCATACTGATAGGGTTAGTCCCACCGTACTCCGTTTGTACAGCAGATAAACTCAGTGGTTTGCTAGTGGGTATAGGCATTAAGGCGCACCAAATGCAGTAACTTCATCTTTAGCAACAATAGCACCAGCCGTAGTAATCTTAAATACGTCTGTGCCGTTGTAGATAAAACGTAGGTCAGAGCCGTCTAGCGCTATCTCCCAGTCACCTATGTTTAGGTTAGGAGCAGTAACAGTCCCAGTAAACGTAGGGCTAGCAATAGGCGCATAGGTTCCAGAGATGCCGCCAGTAACACCAGTGATTGCATCTAGCTGTGTCTGGATGTTAGACGTAACGCCATCTACGTAGTTAAGCTCTGCTGTTGTAGCAGTGACACCATCAAGAATGTTTAGCTCTGCTGCCGTAGCAGTAATAGCGACACCACCAAAGGTAATGTTAGTCACAGCCACGGTAGGAATAGTGACTGTACCTGTAAACGTAGGGCTAGCCGCTGGAGCAGCAAGAGTAAACGCAGTCTGAATGTTGTCAAACTCTGTCGTAAAGTCTACACCCTTGATGATTTTACCTGAGTCACCAGTAGGCAGAGAGTCCTTAGCTCCAAAGTCTGTAGTAATGTTGTACGTGATTGCCATGTTTATTCCTCAGTGCCTTAATATGCGCTTAAACCGGATTGTTCAAATCCCACTGTCTAGTGTTTTCATTCCAAAGATAATAATTGTTATCGTTAGGCAAAGGAATTGGTGGTTGCCAAGTGCAAGTTTCTTCATCTAACGTCCAGCTTGGATATGGTTGCTGTTGGTAAAAAGCGTCTCTTTCTCTGTCATATATTCCGCCAATAACAGCATAGTTTTTTCTTAACGGAGGTTTAGCGTTTATTTCGCCAGTGTTCATGTTTCTGTGCTGTCCTGCCATTGTGTTATAAGATGTTTGAACCCACTCTCCATCTAAAGAATCAATTACATCCTGCTCTGCAACAATGACATCCATAACTATGCCGTTTTCAATTAAAGCGTAATGAGCCATAATTAACCTGCAATATACCTAAGAACAACAATTCCAGAACCTCCGGGTTTTCCTATTGTAGATACATCATTAGACCTAACACCACCGCCGCCACCTCCAGTGTTAGTAGCGCCAGCAGTATTATAATAATCCCAAGTGCCTCTACCGCCACCGCCAACTCCACCAGCAGGATCGTAAATACCCCCTCCGGGAATAGGAGCAGCACCGCCACCACCACCTGCATAAGGAATGTTGCTGCCTGTGGTTGAGTTGTAATAACCAGAACCGCCTATCCCCCATCCATAGGTTCCACCATTTCCTCCTACGCCGCCTCTTCCTCCGCCTCCGCCGCCTTGCGGATTTGTACCAGAACCACCACTGTTTCCTTGTCCTGAAGTTCCACTTATTCCTGGATAGTTATTTCCGCCGCCACCGCCGCCAGAACCTCTGCTGTGTGTTGGGTTTCCATCGTAAGTACCGCCACCACCGCCACCGTTATTACTAATAACGCCTGAAATAGAAGAGTTCCCGCCTCTAAACCCAGCGCCTCTAGGAGATCCAATGTTAGCTTCATAATTTCCAGCACCGCCACCGCCGCCTACTGAAATATATCTACTTGCTCCGGCAGACTCACCATAGGTTCCCCAGCGCATTCCTCCTGCGCCTCCACCTCCGCCGTGACGATCTCCACCACCACCGCCACCAGCAACAACTAAGTAAGTTATAGTGTTCCCACCTCCTGCAGCATTGCCTACTGAGCTAACATTAAAATAACCTGAAGATGTAAATTTGTGAACTTTATATAAAACACCGCCTGAACTATAAGTGTAAACGCTGTTTCCTCCAGTAGCAGAAATATAAGAAACGGCACTAGCTCCATAAAAATCATTTAAAGAAATAGCCCCAGACGAAGGAATTCCTGAAGCTGCTCCGTAATACTCATTAAGTCCGATAGGGTTAGAGCCGCCAAACTCGTTTTGAATATCAAGCAAACTAATTGGGCCGCTAGTTTGAAGCGCCATTACTTAACTCCTTTCAGCTCTTCAATTTCAGCTTTGAGTTCTTTAACCGCCTCAATTAAATAACCCACGAGGTTTCCGTAAGCCACCGACAGGTACTCACCAGAATCATTAACAAGCTCTGGCGCAACCTTCTGAAGCTCTTGAGCGATAACACCTGAAGATGCTTCGCCGTCTTTGGTGAAGCTAACGCCACGCATCTCGTAGACTTTAGAGCCGTCTAGCGTTTCAACGTCTGACTTTAGGCGCTCGTCTGAGTAGGCTGTGACGTTGCCTGTAACTATAAGGTTGCCGCTGGTGTCTAGACGCATACCCTCAGCGTTGCTAGTTCCAAAAATTAAAGGGCCAGAATACGGCGCTGTTGTTGAATCAAATAAATAACAAGAGCCTGTAGCATGGTCTCTATAAAGCTGTAATCCTCCTAAAGTTGTAAGATCAGTAGAGCTAAATAATTTTCCGCTATACCCAACGTTGCCGCTAGAGTCTATGCGCATACGCTCGGTGTTGTTGGTTGCAAAACCTAAGTTACCTGATAAAGCACTTATCCAGTTGGCATTAGTCCCATCTGAAAACTGAAGTGTGGTTGCGCGTCCAGCCGCTTTTGATCGCAAAGTAACTGCCGCATTATCTCCAATCGTGGTGCTTGTTCCAGACGTTTCAACGTGAAGAGGGACTAGAGGATTTGTAGTGTTGATACCAACATTCTCTGACGCATCAATCGTAATCGCAGTAGACGTAGCGTTGTCATCAATACCCGTGGAGCTGAAGTTACCCAGCGGATAGCTCATCTGTGCCGTACCAACAGTCCCATCACTAGGCTGACCAATGTTTAACACATCACCCAACGCCAAGATGTAGTCAATGACATCGCTGCTAGTTAAGGCTGACGCAAAGACAATGTTAGAACCCGATACTGTGTAAGCATCTTCTGGAGCCTGAGTAACACCGTTTAACGAAACAATTAGGTTCCTAGCAGTCTCAGGAAAGTACGCAGAGCCATTAACAGTCAGAGCATAAGTAGCCGTTGCGGATGTAGTAATACTATCCATCAACGAATACGCGCCTACTGAAGGCTGTTTACCTATAAATGGCATTAGTCTGCCTCCTGAATAACTAATGTACCAGCTTCTACTTGACGCAGGATTTCAGCGTAGTGACGATTAGCAGGGTCTAGTGGGACGAACAATTCATCCCCATTTACAAAAATTTTAATACTAAAGTTTATGCCATTTATATCGGATTGATACTGAGCAGACTCTATATTTAATTCATTCATTGTTATAACTCCGCGTCTGCATAATATGTAAAGTACCCGTCAGCCCCAGACCCTACACCCATTTGCACATAAATCTGACGAGTATCGCTATTGCTAACGCCTAGTTGGCCGTATCCATTAACAGTGCCTAAACCTTGTGAAGCAAAAGAACCAGTTACTGTCGGGGACGCTCTCATGTTATGCCGTCCAATAGTTTTGTAAACATATCGTCCGCTTACTCCGTTAAATGTCAGCACTGATTGGCCCGTAGCATAATACCGCTGACACAACGCAAGCTCTTCACCGTAACTACGATGCTCAAAGGGTGTGGCTACATCGCCTACTTCTAGTTGAACGCCGGTGATTTGCCAGTAGTTGTTTACGGCGTCAGCGAGATTAACCGTCTGGTTTGTTAGCGTTACTGCGTTGTCGTTATCTGCCCATCCGCTTGGAGTAGGGGTGCCGCTAAAGGTGCTTCCGCCACCAAGCCACCAAGTTACGTCTATGGTTCTATCGCTGGAGTTAGATATTGAGTAGGCAGTATCTCCGTCAATAGTGATTGTTTTGTATTCCCAAGTATCTGCGCTATCAATAGTATAAGTCTTTACTATTTTTCGTAACGGCGATGACAAGGCATTAAACAATGTGCAAACAAGGGTTCCTGTCTTATTAGACTTTACCCAAAACGATACAGTTACTTGTTTTGCGTTTGCTGTCCCGTATTGCAACTGCTGTAAGTCTTGCCCTTCAAGACGAAAACCGGCAAGAAGGACGTCGCTAGCCGCAGGAGATGCGTCAGCGGTATTGCAAGTTAGCTTACTGCTAAAGTTAAAACCGTCTGGAGCATTGGTGTCTTGGGACAATGTAAATGCCCCTAATCCATCTATTTGCGTCCTAAACCTATCTGCTATAAAAGTTTCAGACCCTACTGAAGCGCTAGTTCCACGCTGTGCAACCCGCATATCACCATTGATAATCAGGTTCCTGCGACCCTCTACTGGCCCAGAAATAGATCGTGTTTCTATCTTTGAAATAGGCATTACGCAGCCTCAACTAGTACCCAGTTAGTAGTATCTTCATCCCAGCGATATATATTTCCATCTTCAGGATAAGCAACAGGTGCTTCCCATAGACACGAAGTTTCATTTAACGTCCAGCTAGCAAAAGGCTGTGGAGGAATGAACGCGTCTCTTGTGGAGTCATAGGTAAACCCAATACCTGCGTAGTTCTTACGCAACGCATTGGTCTGATCGTCAGATGGCGTATTCGTATTTGGCTGATAGTGAACGCCACCACGGGTGTTATAGGATGTTTGAATCCACTGACCCGGCGATGAATCCACAAACGTATCAAAGAACTCAGGCTCTGCTACGATTACCTGAGTCACTACACCGTCTTGTACTTTTGCAAAATGTCCCATGTTGTCCTCTTAAACTGCGTAACGAATAATTACTATGCCGGAGCCGCCATTGCCACCAATTTCTGACGAGCTAGAACTATAAGAACACCCGCCACCGCCTCCGGTGTTAGCTGATCCAGCAGTCTGGGTATTGCCGCCAAGAACAGTACCGCCATTGCCGCCGCCGCCTTCTCCTCCAGATGGGCTAGATGCTGGCTGTCCACCGCCTCCGCCACCTGCGCGAGTAGTTCCGTCAAGCCACGCTAATCCATCACCGCCTTGACCGCGTCCATCCGTACTACCAGCTTCGCCAGCACCGCCACCGCCACCGCCTCTATTAGCGCCATCCTCATTATAATGACCATTGCTTCCAGCAAATCCTTGACCAGAAGTTCCAGCGCCGCCAGATGAGCTATAAGTTCCTCCGCCTCCAGAACCGCCAGAAGAACCATTCCCATTTCCACCACGACCGCCGCCTATAGCGGTTGACCCTAAAGCTGATGAGTTTGCTCCGTTTGCGTTTGATCCGCCTGCGCCAACTACTATTGAGTAAGACTGTGCTGATACCGTTGCAGTTGATGAAATGTAACCACCTGCTCCCCCCCCGCCATTTTCGTAGCCTCCTGCGGTATTAGTTCCTCCAGCGCCGCCGCCTGCAATTACCAAATACTCAACTTCACCGCCAGTAGTAACTGTTAAAGTTCCAGATGATGTAAACGTATGATAGTTATAACCGTTTGCTGTCGTTACCGTTCCGCCAGAAGCAACTACAGACCCTACTAATTGTGTTTGCCAAGCAGATTGTGCTGTGTGATAAATCTCCACCGCACCGAGGGTCGTGTTGTAACGGATATAACCATCAGCAGGATTAGCAGGTCTTTGTGCGGTTGTGCCTACAGGCAAAGCAAAGAAGTCGCTTGCTGAAGTGTTTGCGCTGTAAGGACTAACGCTTTGGAACGTCCTAGCGATGTAGATTAAGTAACAACTATCACTCGATGATATAGACTCAGATAACGTCAAGGTCGTGCCTGATGCGGTGTACGCTGTTGTTGGCTCCTGACGAACGTTGTTAATAAACAAAGCAATGTCGTTAGCCGTAGCAACAGGGTAATCTAGCGTATAGCCAGTACCGCCATTACCTGTAATTGTTTGCTTTGCTACTGATGCAAACGTATCTGTCGGTTGTACACCAAGAAAAGGCATTATTCAGCTTCCTGTATAACTAATGTTCCAGTTTCTACTTGACGCATAATTTCTATGTAATGCCTGTTCTTAGGATCAACGGGAACAATGTAATAACCCTCGCAACACCTTAAATCAAAATTCATTATTTCGTTTGTTTCTGGGTTTCTAAGCACAGTAACTGATTCAATGTTCATTTATAACTCCGCGTTAAGTTTGCCGTTTGCAAATCCAAATAGCATAGAGTCACCAAGAGATCCATAAATAGCGCCATAAGGATATCTAAGTCCAGCATTAATTCTGTTTGTGTTTATATAAACCCACGGAGTTAAGTTATTTCCATATGATTGTGTAGGTGTTTGATACCAAAATTTATTGGCATTACCAGCGCCATCATCACAACTTAAACTTGGGTTGACTCGCATTGTTACTGGAAACGCTGTAACTTGCGCTGCTCTTGATCCGCTTGTGTCAGCCACGTTGTGATTCCAACCGTGAAAA
>Ga0181581_10004366_pt1 | contig 11039 bp, 26 predicted proteins | sample 071ome_22_FD_132433 | JGI IMG/M metagenome (GOLD analysis project Ga0181581, IMG submission 132433) | Coastal salt marsh microbial communities from the Groves Creek Marsh, Skidaway Island, Georgia - 071404AT metaG (megahit assembly) | ecosystem: Environmental > Aquatic > Marine > Intertidal...
CATTATCTCGTGCATAATCATCATCTGCATCTAGTGTGTCTAGTGCATATGATTGCATATATGACTCATGCATCTCGTCGAGATCATATGTGTAATCTTGTGTGAATGAATAGTCGAGATCGTAATCGTCGTACATAATTCTCGTCGAGATTGTGTATGATGCTTTGTTATTATACTGTGTTCTCGTCGAGATTGCAAGCCGTTTGCCCGCCTATATGTCTAGTCGAGATCCATAGTAATATATATGTATCTAGTCGAGATTTATGTCCATATGTTAACATAAGTCTCGTCTAGAAATCTCGCAGTGCCTATAAGGTATTCTGATCTCGCGCCGGACCCTGGGACTTGACAAACTGCGCGTCTTATGGTACGCTCGCTAAACTTGCATAAGATGGTGGCATATGGTGGCATAAGATGGCATTTAAAAGGTTTCAACACATAATACCATAATAATATCAATAAAACAGGTTATTTATACCAAATTAACAAACGATTAAAATCACACTCATAAGTACAAGTACAATTAGACCAAAACCACCCTTATTGTACTTGTACTTATAAATTACTAATAAGTACATTCCCATAAGTACAACTTCAGCATGAATTCGCGCACTAAACGTCTCTCTGAGATAGAGGGATATGAAGACATTAATGGTTATGCAATCAATGTTGATGGTGAACTATGGTCTCTCAAATATAAAATACCAAAACTTCGTAAACCCGTATGGTCTGGTACTGGAGAATGTAGATACCTTACATTCCGTGTAAGAGACGATTACGGTTCCCCAAAGACACTCTACCTACACAAATTGGTTGCACTGGCATTTCTTCCATGTGATGATCCTTCCCGTAGGGTAGTACATAAGAACAAAGATAGATCAGATAATCGATTAGAAAACTTAGAATGGGTTGCCAACATTAAAGAGAAACAAGAGGCACTCGATTTTATACTGCAACGTTCTCTTGTTGAGAGAATCCTACAGGTACATGTCGCAGCACAGATGAAAGGTCTAAAGGTGAGTGATTCTTACAGTTTCACCACAGAAATGGTAGAGAATGCAGTCGATGCTTATATTAAACAATATGGTCTCAGGAAAGTCATGCCTACCTTATAGTCACAAACTCGGTATTCTACCAGTCCCACTTATTCACCGGACACTCGGAAGATTTAAATGTAACCTTAGTCACCATGTAACAACCACACTTCTTACATCTCTTTCTTTTTGAATCAAAGTATTCACATGCCTGACAGATATCATATCTTCTTTCTTTCTCAAATTCATCAACAAACAGAACATCTCCGTCCACGACATCCTTGAGAATCTTTTGTGTCAGTTCTGCCAGGTTCTTTGATTGTTGCATCCATGAAGGATACTCATTGGTGTTGTTCTCTTGCATAATTGTGATTTGCTAGGTAATACCAACCAGTGGCAACATACTTATTACCACTAAGAACTAATCCGCCGCGATGAGCATGAGTCAGTCCTGCTGGCCATATTAACAATGTTCCCGTCTTTGGTTTGATTCTTTTATGATAATAAAGGAACTCGGTTTCTCCTCCTTCGAAGTCATCATTCAGATAGACCATCCAGACCATCTTTCGGGCACAGAACATCATATGATTGTTCTCATCGTGCCAGACGTGATAACCACCACCTGCAGGAGTCTTTTGTATCTTTTGTACGGGTGTATAGTACAATTCCGTCTTCAGATGTCCGTACTGATGAATATACTGATCCAGGCAGGCAATCAGTACATCATTCAGATCACGTTCGGGAAATCCAGTCAGATTCGCATTCATCTGAGTCAGATCAATTGCCCAGTCGAATCGTCCAGCATTACTATTCTCAAATTGAGAGTCTTCCGAATAAACGGCATTTGTGGTCTGATAATGATTAAAGGCACGGATAATGTCCGCACAGAAAGAATGACTCACGGCACCATCATAGATGCCAATGAAATCATCATATCTTCCTTCTGGAATCTTTTCTTCAGACATGATCATCAAATTGGACTCCGACTCGATAACCAAGATCCATGTGTTCCTTTATTTCATCATAGTACTTATCATAGAAACTACGGCGATCGATGTTCCAATATCCTTCTGGACAAACCTCAAATGCATCGGATGCCTTTCCCAGTAACTGACATCCACAGGCATTACATTTTACCTTGGTCGGATTAAAGTGCTCACATCCTTTGCAAATAGTGAGTCGTTCCTCCAGTGTTTCAATTGGTACTGGATGCTCATAGTCCTGATCTAACCATGCCTTAATAAACTCAAAGATGTACTCCTTTCGATCCTCTTCATTGTTCAGATTGACTCTTCTGGGACTCTCAATCAGTTCCTGTAGATTATCGGGAATCACCGTATCTTTGGGAGGACGATGATTTCCTTTCTCAATAATGTTTTCCTCAATACTCATCGTATTTCGTATATGCACTCCTACATTATATTATACAACTTTTTGATTCGTTTGACAATCAGGTGCTACCCTTGAGTTTATTTGATGATCCACCATTTACACTATAGGTATTACCATTCGTTCTGTAAACGGCACGTCCTCCAGGTCCACCATTTCCACAGGAATTACCTCCAGAGGAACCACTACCACCACCCGATGCACCACTATTACCAGCATTTCCAGTACTTGACTGATTACCACAAGAATTGGTATTACCAGAAGTACCAGGACTTCCATTGGAGGCATTTACATATGAATATGTGGATCCAAATTGAAGAATTCCGGCACCAGCACCGCCGCCTCCACCAAATCCACCAGGACCACCAGCTAAGGAATAGTTATGGCTATAATAACAGGTCTTATTATAGGCACCCACACACTGTTGTCCTCTGTCCTGTCTTCTTCTGCAACGTCCTCGGTCTCCACCGAGTCCATAACAGTTTGCCGCATAAAGATTACCCGTGACTCCACTTGATGTAAACGTACCAGGGCAGTTACCATGATTACATCCTCTATTTGGGTTTGTGGATCCTCCACGGTAAACCGCAATGTTATTTGATGTGGTGAAATTACAACTCAGTGCTGGTCCAGAATTACCAGAATTTCCTGCTCCTCCACCACCTCCACCTGCCCAGATTCGAGCATTTGAATTAGATTCGATAACAATGGTTCCTCTACCACTTGTATTGGAGTTACTTGCCGTATTATTAAAGAAGATTGCATCTCCACCACGTCCACCATTTCCACAGTTTGCATTTCCACCAGAACCACGAGCACCATACACTTGCCCACTGATTCTGATCGTGAGATTTCGTGCCGTGGCATCAAAACTTAGGGCAGCATCACTTCCGGAAGTTCCAGTACTTCCAGAAACTGCAGTTCCTTCGACTCTAAACTGCTTGGGAACATTCTTTGCTAAATTACTGTTCCAGTCGCGAGCATCAATGTCAAATTGTATTAGACTATCAGTAGATGGATTCGTAATAATATATTGATCGATCGTATCTCTAAAGGTTGCCGCAGAAAGTGCCGATCCAGAAGTGTCCTCAACATTGGCATTTTCCGTTGCATCGGGTACAACTGGATTGGTTTCGGTTATACTTGTATTTCTGTAGTAATCACTAAACTTAATTGGATCAGTACTACCACCAGGACCACCAAAGTTGGTTCTTAGTGATTGCCAACTGATTGCACTATTACCCGTGAAAAATTTAGTTTGAACGCTAGTACCTTCCTGCAGTGCCATTTATAACCAGTGAGACCATTTTTGTTATTTATCACTGATACTTAATTGCAACCGTAAACCGATGACGATCTCTGAAAGGTGTGGCACGATGCTGTAAACGTGCATCGAACATTACCATTCGATTTGATTCTGGTACAATACCATAAAGATTACCATCAACATAAAATTGTGTCTCTCCTCCATCATCAAGTTTCCAACCGTCCTGTGGATAATAGAGAAACGTAATACCCTCACCATCGGTATGAAAGTATGCCTGCTCGGATGGTGGAAAACAGTTGATGTACATTCGATACAATGACATCTTCTCAATCATCGGTACGGATATTCTAATCTTGTCCACAAATAACTGATACAGTGGACTCTCATTCCGAATCTCATGTATCATTCCAGTCGGTGGTGTATTGGTATTATCTCTCTCACCAAAGGTATATTCACAATTCAGACAATAATCAAGAATACCCGATTGTTGCTCTGAAGTGAATACATTATCCGATACTTTGATTTTTTCCATGTTCACCATATCTGTGCATCTTTATATTAAAGGATAGTGTAATCCTGGGATAATCGGGTGTTGGTGGTCCTGCCTTTACCTCATGTTCCAACCATGAAGGGAACATAATCAAATCACCCTCTTTTGCAACAACTCTGTGCTTTTCCTCATGATAGAACTCATCCAGACCCATATTGCGATAAACAGTCAATGGATCGGTAAACACCAGAGGTTGATGAATCTCTGGATTATAGGACAGAAAGTGTACACAGGCAAAGTGAATTGGTTCTAATGGATTACCCAAATGTCTGTGTGATTCTTGATACTCACCGTTCTCATAACAATTATACCAGAGATTCACAATCTCTGCATCATAGTCCATATCAAAGAATGATTTCAGCACCTCACGATACTGTCCGTGCAACTCTTGAGACATCTCATTCTCAAGGAAAAACTCCTTGTTAATTTCATCATTCTCAAACGATGTTATGAGATGATTCGTCAACCATCCGTCTGGTGGTGTCTTGGCACGATCCATCGTACCAGCAACAAAAGGTAGAATCAGTTGCTTTAGTTTTTCATTATCTTCAACACGACTGTGATGATAATAAACTGGGTATATTTCTTTGCGATAAAGACTCACTCTACGACCTCATTACTGTGGATCAGAATATCTATGCTCTTGTGATTTATACGTATCTTCTTCACACCTTCTGTTCTTGATGTATTCTACCTCATGCCAATACTGTGGGAAACATAATACCAGACAATGAGTTTTCTTATGAATAGGACAATCTGCTATGTTCTCGGCATCCTTACATTTCACACCAATCTCAATCGTAAAGTATTCCGAATCAACAAAATACACCCATCCTTCTGTAACTCTACCAAGAGAATCGGTCCACTTGACATAATCATTTAGTTTGGGCGTATATCTCATATAAATGCTGCCTCTAGGGGGTTTAAATTGAGTGGCATTGCAGTATAGGGAGAGGTTGAATCAATATCAACCTCTTTTCCTACTTGTTTTGAGTTGACTGGGGAATAGTACCGTTGTTTTTTGGTGTCATAGAATCCCCAGATACAAATAGATTCACTATGACCATTGTAAACAAACCCACGCCGATAAACAGTCCAAATTGATATAACATTACGCTTAAATTGTAGCGTTCTGTACTTGTATCCTTTTGGGGCAGTATGGGGAAAGTCATGAGGAAGTTCAAGATTCACGGACAAGACGCAGTGCATTTGGATTGTAACCTTCTACCCTAATCAATTCGTTAAGGCGTTCGGATGCTTGCTCTTTAGTTAGATTAACATCCGTTTTCTCAAGCAATACCCAACCTTGGGTGGCAAGTTGTTCGATTTTGTATGTTGGTTCCATGATTTAGGTGGTAAATGCCTCTACAACTCTGGATTCTTCTTCATCAAGCAATGAAAATTTTGGTGCTCTTTTGACCTGTGTGATGATATGTGTATCATACTTACTGTCAAGTTCATCGCGCCAATTCATGAGTACATCATGACATTCGTTGTCATCCTCAGCAACTACTGCAACCATTCCACCATATTCAGAAGAGGGAAATGGAACCCAGTAATCAACAAGATAGAGATTTTTCATTGATCGTTTCGGTTTTCCTTAGTAATATTACCAGAATGATTTATATTCGTCAACTGTCGGTTCAGTTCATAGTTGATTCCGTACAACTTACCACAGATGTAATTTTCATAAGGATTTCCACTTAGAAGTGTCAGTAGATTATTCACCTGCATCTGTGCCAGAATCAGTTTCTCTTTTTCATTCACAGAAACTCTCCCATGAAATAATCAACCGTCAGTTCCATCTTAGCAGCAGTATTCTCAATGAATTGATCTGCAACTTCGGGTGCATCTTCTTTAAGAATTTCATACCACTGATACCACAGTTCGGGATTAGTGGCAGGAGTCACAGGAGATTTCATGTTGTCAATCCAGGTGGTGTACTCAGAAGGAAGGTTCACAGTAAGATTCATAGGTTAGATGTAGTGTTGATTGATCCATTTGGTCAAAGATCTTTTTGAGGCGATCATGAATGGCACTGGCACTTCCATGACTTCTCCCAATTCTATATTCATCTCCAGACTCTAACAACTGTAGAGCAGAGAGAATGACTCCTATTTCATGGACATTTAGAGAAACGTTTACTTCGTGTTTCATTATCCTCTATTTGATAACTGTATTTGTCTACCATACTATAGCAACTGGTACACGTAAGTGCGCTCCAGGATAGATGATACACAGTACTTATATTACCACAATTTGGGCAAAGAATGTCTTTACCAGTCCTACCAACACGGGTAGTTTTCTTCATCTCAACAAAGGTTTTCACTTCAAACCCCACTGAATCTTGAGATAGTTTTCATCATAATAACGTTCTTCATCAAGAAGAACAAACTCTTCACAGAAATACTCTGCTGAGATTCCACCAAGATTCTCACAAGTATTCAGAACTTCATCAATAGATTCTGCATCAAAACCATCAATAGAAGAAAGGAACTCAACGTCGGTGGCAAGTTGTTCGAAGTTCATTTGATCAGAAGTTTGAGATTGGAAATGGCAGTTTGCATTGCTGCTCGGGAATAACCAGCAGCAAAGGGATAAGTACGTTCATGATCTTCGCTGGTGTTGTCTACACGATAACAAACATTAACAGCATCTTGCAGTCCATCAATGATGGTTTCGATTTCACTTTGCTTGATGTCACACATTGTTTAGTTCATCCTGTTGTTTTTGAAGGAACTTGATCATGTCGTCGATCTCTTTAACCTCACTCATAAGATTGAGTTTACGCTTGGCAAGAGCAATAATGCTCTTCTCAATTTCAGCAATGTGAAGTTCGCGTTGCAAAGTAATCATCACCAGCGAATGTAGGTTTGGTCGGGATAGATACCGTTTTCTTCACAACGGCACTCATAAGCAATCCGCTTGAGCATCTCAATGTCCATATCCTCAACCTCTTCCAGAATGTCTTGGCGAAGTTCGCGAAGCGTGATGTCGTCCATTGGGTTTCCCCCCCGTTGATGTACTTATTATAGGGCATCCAGGCGCCCCCAGATGCCCCCGTGTGCCACTTCTCAAACTGCCATAGGTTGTTGGAAATACAAACCAACACGCTTCATCATATCAATCAAAGCACTCTGAATCTCTTTTAGTTCCTCTACATCAGCACCAGAATCCCAAAAGTCAACAATATCAAACTCTTCTATGTTCACAGTACCATTGGAAAGAATCGGAGCACAGAACAATTCACCTTCAGTGCAAACGGTATAGACACAACCGTGGTTTTCAACAGTCAACATAACACCAGAAAAATCAATTTGCATGATCAGAAGAGAGTGAGTTGTTCGAAGCGAATGTGGTCATCACAGGAATCATCATCCTGCAAATCAATCATATCAGTATCAGTGAGGCATGTGAGTTTGCCGAAAAGAAAATCAACAAACTCAAGATCTTCTTTAGTGAACATGACAGTCAGGGTGTGGTTGAGGTAGTGTAGCACAGATGCGAGAGATACGCTCCATCTGTTCAATCTTACTCTCTCCCTGATACACCATCTTCATCGCACTCATAGCAGCAAGAACAAGGAAGACTACAAAGATAGGATTTTTAGAAAACATTGGTCCAGCGGTCATGTTGTGCTTGAGTGATGCGACCTTCATGCAACATGTTATCACACACATTGATGAAGACTTGGAACTTTTCTTCACGGGTGAGGCAGTAGGGAACTGCCGTAGTCTTCACAACCTTGAGAATCTGTGCCTTGGTCATTACAGAAAAAACGGAGGTTCTAATGCGGTTTTTGTGGAATCAGCACCCCATCGGAGAGTAATCTTTGCCACTATATGCTTCCAGGTTGAAGTCAGTCACTGTGGCACCATTTGCAATGTACTGATTCACATCATAAACCATATCAGATTTGGTGATGGTAGCAAAGGTGACCATTTGAGTCCGCTCACATCCAGGATGCCAGGTCACACGGCGAACGAAACCTTTACCAGCAGAAGTGAGAGGATAGTAATCAATTTGCTTGGCGGCGTTCAGGAGTTGCATGGGGTGTTCCCTTGATTACCTTGTAATTATAGGGCATCCAGAGGCACCCAGAAGCGCCTCTGTGCCACCTTGTCAACTGTCTACAGTACCTATATCCAGAACTGAAATTTGTGATAGAAATATACGCTTCATTTGATCATGCTCTGCATCAGTCTGCTCGTTTAATTTGACTGCTGGATCTAATGCATTACCCATCAGAATTGTACCACCACCCAGTCTTTTCTTGCACAGATCCACATTATCCCTCATAATATCCACACCATAGATGTCTTTGAGTGCATCAGATTCACTCATATTAAATGCAAAGACCTTTACCCATTTTACTGCTGTTAGAAACTGTCCATCACCACATGCGGGGTCAAGAACTGTTTTACCAGGAGCAAAATCATCAAGATTAGATTTTTGCAACATTCTAATCACCAGATCGGTGGGAGTGAATACTTCTGCTGTTGCTTTTACCCGATACTGATCACGATCAATCTCACCCATATAGGCATGATCGTTCATACAATCTCTAATCTTTTCCCACATAGTTCTCAACATATTCTCTTTCGGATGCGGTTAAACCAAAGAACAAGTATATTTCGGCATCTGTCATTCTACGATCAGTCGGTAGATTTGGCAATCTACAAAACACCTTTTCATTACCAAATCCAGACCATTTTGCTGTGGTTAGAATGTATCGAATCAACTTACTATTCATGTTATGAACTAGGTTCTCACCACAAAATCTGGTGGGTACTAGTACATAGTACGCCATATCTGTACCACCAAGTTTACCATCATCATAGAATGGTTTGGTATATCCACTTCGTGACCACATTACTTTTTTCTTTGCTGCCCATTCTTGCCTTGCCTTTGAGTACCAGATTTGTTTATTTGTGTGTAGAATTGGATGCACAAACTCATCATCTTTTGTTTTACTGATAACACCAGTATTTCTCAGGATATTGACATTGTGGCAGTTTACATAATCATACCGAACATCAAGATTCTCTTTCTGATTGAAGATTACTTTACGATGGATAGAAAGTGCATGTTCACATACATCAATAGGCAAATAAAACACAGATTTGTCAATAACCTGGTGAAATGTTCCAGACTCAGTGACAATTTCTGTTTTTTCTGCATTGGGTTCGTTGCGGATCATATAGTCCGCGAACGTGCTCCCGACCTTCGGAAAATACGTTTTTGTATCCAGGTGCAGAAACTTCACTGCCTTGGACTGAAAGATCTTCAGAATCTTATTGGATGGTGATAGAAAACTACTGGGAGAAACCTGAAGAAGAACTCCTCCAGGTTTTAACCACTCACTGAATGTTTTCTGTGTAAAATCAATCCACAATTTGTGTTGTGTCTTCTTTTTGTTTGTAGAATCCTGAAATGGCGGATTCGTTGCCACAACATCAAATTGCATCAGCACACTCCTGCTTTCTTGAGATTAAGATAGGTATTGATAGAGGTAGAAATCTCTTTGGACTTTTTAGGGCGTCGCTCACCGTGAAGCAGGTCAACACCTTCCTTTCCATGATATTGAGCACCAGAGTATTTTGCCTTGGGAAGATACCAGGCACCATTCTTTTGCAGGGTAAAAGGAACTTCGATGCTCACAATTACACCAGCAGAATCACGGAGAGTAAACAGAACACCCTTCTTATTTGTATTATATTCTACCACAGATTCATCAGAGTTGACACGCTTCAGAATCTGTGCATACTTTTGATTAAACAGAGAGCACAGATATTTGCCCTGCCCAACAAGAAGAATCTCCTCATCATAGTTGAGTCCTGCCATCTTAATGATGCGTTTCTTTACTGCATCTTTGGAGATCGAATCCAGGGCAGAGATAATCATTTCTGCTGCTTTCAATCCATAAGATGCACAGTCATTTTTCCACTGAGAAGATACATTCTTCCAGTAACGTGCTTGCTCACCATAAGTATAGAACTCCTTGATAGTATCATTTACGGCATCAAAGAAGTTATAAACCTCCATAAGGGAACTATATCCCAACTTCTCAATCAAATTATCACGATATTCACGATCACATCCCTGAAATACTTTTTGAGTGTAAGGATCAATGAATGTACCAACACCAGCAGATTCAAACAGAAAATTATTCAGGAAAGAATGCCAGGTGCCAGAGCACAACTGAATGCGATTAAAACCTTTTTTATAGTTCTTAAGAGAGAAAGAAATATACGATTGATCCTCAAACTGAACGATAAAGTCACCTTTCAGTTTCTTATCACGAAACTCACGCTCTACATCTACGAAGTCAAACTTGCGTCCAGGATACTTGGCAAGAAGATCCGAAAAGAATTTGTCGATGATGGTATCAATATTCTGCTTGTAGATAGAAGAGTCAAAATCGGATATAATGTCACGATATTTACAATAATCTACAAAAGTATTTTCTTTCTCTTGCACATCATCAGTGATGGCAACACCATTCTCAACGGCAAGTTGCTGTAACTTAAAGACAATATATGCCTCGGCAGCATCTTGAATGAAATGATCTTTAGTACAACCAGCACCCATTGAGAACCTCTTAACTGTGTTTATTATACTACCTCTCTCAGGCGATTGGGGAAGAATTGGACCATTTTGGGAACTGGCACACCCTCCACATCCATCAGGTACATTTCAAATAACCTTTCTTCTTCTTCCCGTGCCTCAATTTCATGTGGTTGATACCAATACTCCCAATTCTCTACGGGTTGTTTAGAATAACACAATTTTCCGTATC
>Ga0181581_10004374_pt1 | contig 11031 bp, 2 predicted proteins | sample 071ome_22_FD_132433 | JGI IMG/M metagenome (GOLD analysis project Ga0181581, IMG submission 132433) | Coastal salt marsh microbial communities from the Groves Creek Marsh, Skidaway Island, Georgia - 071404AT metaG (megahit assembly) | ecosystem: Environmental > Aquatic > Marine > Intertidal zone...
GCCCCCCCCCACGGGCCCCCACGCCACCCATCCCCCCCCCCCCGGGGGGGGTCCTTCCCGGGGGGGCCCCCCCCTTTTCCCCCCCCCCCCCCCCCCCCCCCCCCGCGCGCCTCGGCTCCGGCGGGACGGGTCCAGGATTGATACGCCGCGACAGGTGTCCTTGCGCCGCGGACGCCTCCCGGGCCGGGACTCGCGGTGGCAACTCGCTCGGCGCAGACAACGGGTTCGGCGCTCTCGCTGACATCCCCTCGCCCCCCGGCCTCCTCCGCAGGGCTCACTGTCCAGGACATCGACCGCAAGCAGTAAGCAGGCTGGCATTGGTGTCAACTCCTTTGGTAGTATGGGTGAGCGCCTGGCCTGAGAGGGCCCACGGTGTTGCTGCGAAGCGCGCAGACGGTGCCCGGGCGTTAGACGCGGTGGTCGGCTATAATAGTGACAGCCGTGCACTCCGTTGAACGACCGGAATCCCCCCGAGCTCCTTTCCCCTCCGCCGGACCTGCTGCCGCGGGACCGCAGGGTCGGGGCCTCCTTCCCGGCTCGGGACCCCACGGCTGTCACCGGGTGACATCTGCCGTGGGCCACGGCAGGGGGGGCCTGACACGAGGGCCCGCTCCCGGGCGCCCGGAGACATCGCGAGCCCGCTCACTTCGCCCCGGCGGTCCCTCTTGCCTCGCACATGTGCACGTTCAGCCTGGTAAGAGCCGCCCCCGCCACCGCGGAAGAACCCGGTCCCCTTGTTCCCTCAATCTCCGCGAGGAAGGACCCCCCACACCTTCGGTCCGCCGGAGCCACGACATCGTCGCTTCGATAACGTCGGGTTTTATTAGCCGATATTTTCCGCCTCAGTACTGGGTTGAGCGCCAGTTCGCCCTGCTACGACCCAGCTCCGACGAAAGGGGGGACGGGCGAAACCACCTTTGCGAGGGCCCGTTCAGGTGTACTTGTGTCGGGACGGGGGCTATATGCGGCGTATTTGCCTGAAATAACTCATCGCGAGACTCGTCGACACCTATATCTGCAGCGTCGTGGAGCCCTCGCGGGGAACAACTCCGACCAAACCCCGGGATCGATTGCGGACGATTTCGCGTGCCTCTGTGAGCCGTCGCGCCGCCAAGACTCCCGTCATGGGTGACGTCGGAAAGAAGGGGCCCCGTCTCGAGTCGGACTCCGACTCGGACGACGACGTGCCGCTCAAGCAGCGGCAACTCCAGGCCAAGGAGAAGCCCAATGGGGCAGGTGAGGGGGAGATGGCGCTGTCTCGCCCGAGATCCGCGGCTCTGCGACACAATATCCCCGGGACGGGAGAGATCCGCGTCGCAACTGCCTGTCTACACCGATGTATCGGGGTGGATCCCCCGCCCTGGGCTCCCCGCCCCGCTCCCTCCGGGGCGCGCGCCCCCCCCCCCCCCCCCCGGCACGAAGCCAACATCCCCCCCCCGTCACTGTCCCCCGCAGCCCCCGCCGCGGCCCAGCCGGCGGTGAAGAAGGACGAGGCGCCCGCCCCCAAGGCCGCCGCAGCCGCTGCGGCCAAGCCTGCCGCGGCCCCCGCGCCGGCCGCGGCCCTGCCGGCGGGGGCGTCAGCGAAGAAGCCACCCGCCAAGAAGGAGGAGGAGTCGAGCTCCGGGTCGTACGAGACGGACAGCGAGTCCGGCAGCGACGAGTCCAGCTCCGGGTCGTACGAGACGGACAGCGAGTCGGGCTCGGCCGAGTCCTCGAGCGACGACGACGTCCCCCTGGCCGAGAAGCGCAAACAGGGGTCGGCGGCAAAGGCCCCGCCGGCCAAGAAGGCCAGGAAGGACGAGTCGTCGAGCGAGGAAGACGACTCGTCGTCGGAGGACGACATCCCGCTCAAGATGCGGCAGCAGCAGAAGAAGGCGGAGGCCAAGAGGAAGGCCGCCGAGGCGCGGCGCCGGGAGAAGGGGGACTCGGCCAAGCGCAAGCGCTCCGAGGGCGGGGAGAGCAAGGCCAAGCGGAGGCAGAGCGCGGTGAAGAAGGAGGACCAGGAGCCCAAGTGGCAGAGCCAGCTCGAGCACTGGGGGGTCATGTTCCCGCCCGAGTACGTCCCCCACGGGGTCAAGATGCTCTACGACGGGGTCCCCGTCGAGCTGGCCCCCGAGGCGGAGGAGGTCGCCACCATGTACGCCCAGATGCGCGACACGGACTACATGAACAAGCCGACCTTCATCAAGAACTTCTGGGAGGACTTCAAGGCCGTGCTGGGGAAGGACCACACCATCAGGGACCTGAAGAAGTGCGACTTCACGCCCATCTACGAGCACTTGATGCGCGAGCGGGAGAAGAAGAAGGAGATGACCAAGGAGGAGAAGCTCAAGCTGAAGGAGGAGAAGGAGGCGGCGGAGGAGAAGTTCAAGTTCGCCACCATCGACGGGCGGCGGGAGAAGATCGGGAACTTCCGCGTGGAGCCCCCGGGGCTGTTCCGCGGGCGCGGGGAGCACCCCAAGATGGGCTGCCTCAAGCGCCGGGTCTACCCACGGGACGTGACGCTCAACCTGAGCGAGGGGGCCCCCGTGCCCCCGCCCCCGTACCCGGGCCAGACGTGGAAGGAGGTGGTCCACAACCCGTTCGTGACGTGGCTGGCCTTCTGGAAGGACCCCATCAACCCCAAGCAGTTCAAGTACGTCTTCCTGTCGGCCGAGTCCGAGTGGAAGGGCCAGTCCGACCTGGAGAAGTACGAGAAGGCGCGCAAGCTCAAGGACCACATCGAGCGCATCCGCGCCTCGTACACGGCCGACTTCAAGTCCAAGGACCGCAAGCTCCAGCAGATGGCGGTGGCGACCTACCTGATCGACCGCCTGGCGCTGCGTGCCGGGCACGAGAAGGACGAGGACGAGGCCGACACGGTTGGGTGCTGCACGCTGAGGTGCGAGAACATCGAGCCCGAGGACGACAACCACGTGCGCATCGAGTTCCTGGGGAAGGACAGCATGAAGTACGAGAACACGACGCCCGTGCTCCCCGAGGTGTACGAGCTCATGTGCTCCTGGAAGGCCTTCAACGAGCAGGGGAACCCGTGCGACCCAGGGGACCAGCTCTTCGACTGCTTCTCCGCCACCGACCTCAACGACCACCTCAAGAACTTCATGCCGGGGCTCTCGGCCAAGGTTTTCCGCACGTACAACGCGTCCCTGACCCTCGACCGCCTCCTGCACGAGGCCGAGACCAAGGGGGAGGTGGCGCCCGCAGCCACGGTGCCCGTGAAGAACCAGGAGTACAACCGGGCGAACAAGGAGGTGGCCATCCTGTGCAACCACCAGCGGTCCGTGCCCAAGGGCCACCAGGGGTCCATGGACAAGCTTAACGAGAAGATCGCCGCCGCCAAGGCCGACCTCAAGGGCCTCCGGAAGGAGCTCGTGCTGGCGAAGAAGGGCGAGGCGCCCGAGGGGAAGAAGAAGGCCAGCGACCCGTCGCAGGTGCAGAACAAGATCAAGAAGAAGGAGCAGCAGATCGAGAAGCTCGAGAAGCAGGCCGAGGTGAAGGAGGACCTCAAGACGGTGGCCCTGGGGACGTCCAAGATCAACTACATGGACCCGCGGATCACGGTGGCGTGGTGCAAGCGGAACGAGATGCCCATCGAGAAGGTGTTCAACAAGTCCCTCATCAACAAGTTCCACTGGTGCATGGACACGGACCCCGACTTCCGCTTCTGACGGGTCGCCCGGCGCGGCCTCTTTGAACAGTGCTTTCGATCAACCCGCGGCCCACGGATCCCCCGTGCCCCATCAGCTTCCTGGGTTGGGGACCACCTGGTTCCCGCCCCCGGCGTCTGCCTTGACGCGCCTCTTGGCATTCGCGGCCTCGTCCTCGGCGCCCCCAGAGGCGTCCTGCAGCGTCTTAATGATGAACTGCTCCGCGATCCAGATCTCTTTCTCCACGAGCCGCACGAAGCGACGGAACGCCCCGCCCGTGTGCTTGCGGAAGTGCTTGAACGTCCCGCTCAGCCCGTGGAACTCCCAGAAGAGCTTGACCATCTTGGAGTGGCAGATCTTGCGGGCTGTGGCGCGGATCCCGAAGCGGAAGAAGTCTTCGAGCGCCGTGGCGACGGTGCCCACCACGCTGAATATGATGGACAGGTTGACCAGCGCCACCGCTGTCGAGTCCGACGACGCGCAGTCCGTGCTCGACAGGAACGAGATGAGCACGGGCACCAGCACCCCCGAGATGAGCTTGACGATCCCCACGATCCGGAAGAACCACGTGTTCCGGTTCGCCTCCCGCTCCTGCGTCTCCACGTCCCGCGAGAAGCGGGTCAGTAGCCACAGGCGCTCCCGGTCCTTGAGCCACATCGTCGCGATCAGGTCCCCCAGCTCCTCCAACGGCCGGTTCTGCCCCGGCCGCGGCAGCGCCTTCCCGTGCTTGTAGTCGTCATGCTCGTCCAGATCCGCGCGTCTCGCCGGTTCGCCCTCGTCCGAGCTCGACGTCGCGTATTCCGAGTCGCTGTAGTACTTGTTCCTTCTCTTCTTCCTCCCGCCCTCGTCGCTGTCCCCGGCCAGGCCCTCCTCTATCTCCCGGCGGACGTCCGAGTACCGGCCCTTGTCCCTCTTGAGCCACGCGAGGCTCTCGTCCACTCCCTCCTGGTACGTGTCGATCCACTCGTGCTGGTAGTCCTGGTTCTCGTAATGCTGCGCCCTGATCTCCTCGGCCACTGCGCCGGTCAAATCGCCGTCGGGGCCCTCTGGTTCCTCCGCCTCGGCCCCGCCCCCTCCCGCGCGCTCCTGCGCCCCCCCCGACTGGGCCTGCCCGCGTTCCGGGGCGCCCTGCGCCGGGGCGGCCTGCCCTTCCCCGGGCGGGGCCTGCCATGTGGCCAGGGGGGCGGACGGCAGGAACCCCGCGGGCAGCATCATAACGTACGCCGGTCCAGGGATCGCCCCCGCTTGCCCAAAGGCCGCCACGGGCAGCTGTCCCCCCGCGGGCTGCTGCATCGCTGCCACCGCGCCCCCCTGCCCACTGGGCTCCGCCCCCGCGTCCCCATTCCTCGCGCCCATCTCTACTCGGTCTCCCGCCATGCCGCTTCTTTGCTCTCCGGGCCCGGTCGTCCCCTCCCCCTCTTCCCTCTCGTCCGCGCTTCCCCCCGCTCCTTTAGGGTCGCCGGAGTCAGACCCGGTGCCTTCGCTGTCGCTCTCGGACCCAGAGGGCTCCGGTTCAGGCGCGCCTGTGACAGTCCACTGCTCCTGCGCGGGCGCGGGTACGTCTCCCGAGGCACCCTCCTCGCTGGCCGCAGGTGGTATGCCGGCGTGTACGCCAGACTCCGGCCCCGGTTCCTCAGCCGCGACTCCCTCTCCAGAGCTCGCCTGCTCCTCCCCGGTTGCGCTCGGCTCCTCGGCAGCTCCGGGCTTCGTCTCGTGCTGCTCGACGCACTCCCTTGCCTGCTCTTCCCCCTCCCTCACCAGATCCAGCGCAGACACGGACAGGTGCCCCCGCGTCTCCTCGCCTGGCTCGCTCGCGGCGACCTCGGATGCTTGATCCGACGCCCCCCGCTCGTGCTCGCTCACTGACGGCGCGTGCGCAGTGCCGGGCTCTGGCTCTGGGGCAACGGTGCCGCAGTCGACTGCCTCCTCCTGCGACTGCTCCTCACTGAGCCTCGGGCGGGACTCCGGCGAAGGTGCTGCCCCAGTCTCCGTGGCCTGTTCGTCCTGCCTCGAGTCCTCCGCGGTGACCGGTGGCTCCTCAGGAAACCGCTCGGCGCCGATCTCTACCTCGACAGCCGCGTCCTCCTCCGGCTCGAAGTCCTTCTCGTGCTCCCCTTCCCCTTGCGAATCGTCCCGGGCGGATGCCCCGGGCGCTGCCTCGATCTCTGGCTCGTCCCGGGCGAGCTCTGGCGCAGGTGCCTCGGGGACAGCCGGTGCCTCGGGGACGGCGGGTGCCTCGGGGACAGCGGGTGCCTCGGGGACAGCGGGTGCCTCGGGGACGGCGGGTGCCTGGGGCTGCGCCGGGGGCTCGACCTCTGGCTGCGGCTCGCGAGGGTCTTGCTTGCTCGGCGAGACGTAGATCACGCGGGACTCCAGCCCGCCAGCGGTGCTAGGCGCCTCCTTTCTCTGGGACCTCAGCCCTTCCGCGCGCGCCTCGGCCACCTGCTTGACTGCCGAGGTGAGATTGCTGAAGGCACCGCCCTCCTTCCCCGCGTGCTTTGCAGTCAGCGACGCCGGGACCGAGACGCCCCTCGAGAGGTCCCCGGGCTGGTCGTCGGGGCGCACAGACGATGGACGCGCGTTACGGGCCCCCTGCGTGGCGGACCAGGGCCTGGGAGGGGCCTCGGGCGGCTCGCTCGGGAGGTCGTCCGGCCCTAGGGCGGCGAGGTCGGCGGCGGCGGGGGTCCTGGCGGAGGCCCTGGCGGACGGCTGCGGGGGGCGTTGCAGCTGCCGCGGCTGCTTGGGCCTGGCGACGGCTGTGGTCGGGCGCGAGAAGTGGCGCGACGGCGGGAGCTCGCTTGTGCCCAGGGAAGACGCGACGTCGTCCCTCCCTCCCCCGGAGCTCGCGGCGGTGGGTCCCTCTGCAGGGGGGCCGGCGGGGTTCCTGGGGGGCTTGGGGGGCTTGGTCTGAGTAGGCGGCGAGACGGACCGAGACCTGGGACGGCTCCTCCGCTGCTGTGCGCCGTAGATGGACCTGGCTCCGGACAGGGCAGACTCTCCCCGGTCTGACGGGAGTGCCAGGGTCAGGTGGGCAGGGAGGTCGCTCGGGGTCACGGGCGGTGCGGCGCGGTACTCGTACGGGCTGGTCCTCGCCGCCTTCGCGTTCCTCGCCGCTCTCGCCTGCGAGCGCCTTCGGGGGGTCGTGGGGCGTCCCGCGGGGGCACTCGCGGGGGGCTCCCAGGGGCGCGGGGCAGCGGACGGGGGGGGGGGCGGGCTGAGCGGTGGGGGCACCTTGGCGTATTCCTCGGCTGCTTCGAGGAGGTCGTCGTTGTCGCTCAGACGCGGTAGCTCGCTCGAGAACGGCGGGCGGCTGTCGTCGGCGCGGGTGGACCTCGGGCGGCTGCTGGCCACGAGTCCCTCGTCGATGCCCAGGGACGTGCGTGCCCTGCCCAGCGGGTTCCTTCGCGAGGCGCGCTTTGGGTAGGTCAGTTCGTGCTTTACCCCTGCGTCGTGAGACATATCACCATGAAAGACGCTCTAAAACATCCTGCGCGGGCACGAGAGAGAGGGCGCCCTGTCGCACGGAGACGCATGTCGCTGGTGGGGAGGGGGCCTATTCTTGTTCGACGACGTCGTGGCCCCAGCCCTTCGGTTTGGGAGGGGCGTTGGCAGAGGATGTGCCGACCACCGCGGTCTGTAGTGACGGTGGCGCTCGGCGCGGCTCTGGGTGGATTGCGCAGGTGGTCGGGGCGGGGGCTACGAATCACCCCACCGGGGTCGAGAGTCAAGCGCGCGGTGAGCGGGCAGCGTCTCCCCGGAACGCTCACAGCACTGCACAGAAAATCAAAATACATGGCTTCTCGAGCACCGTCCCTGCCCCGTGGTGTCGCGAGTTTCGAAATCACCTGAGCTGTCACTCAACAACGCGCTGATCGCACTGACGGCCCTCTTTTCCCTTCTCCTGTTGATTGCGACGCCGTACTCGGGTCCTTGTCGGTCGACAGGGCGGGCGTGTCGCACTTGAAGGCCACCGGGGCTCCTCGGGGGTGCCCCTCCCCGGCGACTGGCGACGCACCATCCCCCTGACGTGCGCACCAGCTGACCACAGACGGGCTCGATTACGGGCGCGGCGCAGGCGCGCGCTGCCCCTTTGAGCTTGCGCGCCGAGGCGGGGCGGGAGAAGTTGCTGGCGGGCCGCAGAGAGGCTCCGACATCTTCTCCCCCCTTCGACAGCGGGCAAGGGGCTTCGAATTGAATTCGACCGGCTCGGATTGAGGGCCGGCAACCCTTTAGCCCACCCTTGGTCGCTAAAGGGGGCACTTCGCGCGCGATACGGGTGAGAAAAATCGGCAGTGCTTGCGCGGGGGGCGCTTGAAGCGGTGTCCCCGGGCGAATCGGGGCGCGAGGCCTCGAGGAACTCCTCCCCACTCCTCGAACCCCCCCTCCCGACGGAACCCGACAGCGTCCCCACGAAACGGGGTCCCCGCGGCAGCAGCGCGTCCTTCGCGCCCGGAACCGCGCGCCCCGCCGGTATACTGGGCCGCTACCCGCTCCCCCGACGTGGAAGGCCCGCAACGACCGGGCCCAGCCTCGTCCCCGCAGAGGCGAGCAGGAGGCGACCCCCCGCCATGGACCGACCGCGCTCGACGCCCAGGCAGGACCTCGCGGGCGGGGCGCCCGGGCAGCGCCTGAGCAGCGGCATGAACCCCCTCATGGGCGCGGGGGGGCCGGGGCGCGGCGGCCTCGGGGCGCCCCCCTCTCGCAACCCCCTCGTGGCGTCTCAGCCGGCCCCGGGGCCCTTGGGGGCCCGGGGCGGGGGCCTCCCCGGCGGGAGGGGCGCCCTCGGGGGCGCGCCCGCCTCCCGCGGCGGCCCCCTCGGCGCCAACCCCCTCGTCTCGGCCTCCCGCAACCCCCTCGCCCGCGGCCCTGGCGCCTGGGGGCGCGCCCCCCCCCCGCCCCCCTCCCTGGGCCAGGAGCCCGCCTTCTTCGAGGACGGGGACGACCCCGGGCCGTACGGGCGCCGGCGCGGGGCCTTCGGGAGCGGCCTGGACTGGGGCGCCGCCGACAGCCCCCCCCCCGGCCTGGGCGGCCTCGAGGCCGAGGGCTCCCTGGGGGGCGGGCTGGACGGGGAGGACTGGATCGCCGACGACATCAACGACACGGTGAGCGCGGCGGCGCGGGCGGGGCCTCCTCTCCCCCTCCCCCTCCTTTCCCCCTCCCTCCCCCTTCCCCTCCTTTCCCCCTCCCTCCCCCTCCCTCTCCCTCCTTCGCTTTCCTCCCGGCTGCCTCGTCTCCCGGGTGTGCCCTTCCCGGCCCGTCGTCGCGCGTCGCGCCGGCCGAAGGCGCAGAGGGGTTCCGATCGCGCCCCTGACCAGGCCCCCCCGGGGTCCCCGGGAGCGCAGCCGGCGGGGTCGGTGCTCGGGGAGGGCGGCGGGAACCCGCTCCTGCGGGCGGCGGCGATGGGCGGCCTGGGCGGCGCGATGACCCGGGCGGCCAGCAGCGGGGGGCTGGCGGGGTGGGGCGGGGGCCCGGGGGCCCGCGGGGCCGGGCGGGACCGCCCGCGCCCCACGTCGGCGAGCCACGCCGGGCGGGGCCCCGCGCCAGAGTACGACTGGGAGCCCGAGGCCGGCGGCAGCGACGCCGGGACCCGCGGGGACGCCTCGGGCGGGCCCGGGCGCCGCGGCCCGGGCGACACGGCGCTCGACTCGGGCGTCGACTCGGGCGCCGACTCGGGCGCCGACTCCCTCGGGTCGCCGGCGGCGTGGGGCGGGCGGCGCCGCGGGCCCCTGGGCCAGGCGGTGGGGTTCGGGCGGTCGGCCCGGGGCGCGGCCGGGAGCCCGGGGGATGACGTCCTCGAGGCGCTCGGGCGAAACGACGCGGCCCTCCGGCCGGGCACGTCGGACAGCGGCGCGGGCAGCGGGGCCGCGGGGGACCTCTCGGGGGGCGAGAGCTCGGCGGGGGAGCCGTGGCCGGGGGCCTGGTCGAGGGACCAGTCGCGGGTCGGCGGGGCGGCGGAGCCGGCGGGGGGCGGGCGCGTGAACGCGTTCGGGGGCGCCGGGGCGCGGCCGGCCACGGGCCGGGGCCGGGCGAGCCCGGGCCCGGCGGCGCGCCGGCCCCCGCGCGCGGCCCGCGGCGGGGCGACGGACGTCTGGGCCCGCGACGACGGCTCCCGCGACGACGCGAGCGCCTCGGGCCTCTCCTCCCCCGGCGAGCGCTCCCGGGGCCGCCGCCTGCTGGCCGAGGACGACGGGTCCACCCCGTCCGAGGCCCGCTCCCGGCCCCCGAGCCCGCCGCCGAGCGAGGCGGCGTCCCCGGCGGACCAGGCGAGGGCCGCCGCGGAGGCCGCCGCCGAGACGGAGGCCATGTGGGCGCGGCTCGGGGGGGGCGGGGCGCCGGCCCCCCACCGCGTGCCCCTCGAGCGGCACCTCCCGCGCATCGGGCACCACGACGGGGCCGGGGGGGCGTCGGGGCCGCCGGGGCCGCGGGACGGGGGGCGCGGGGCGCCCCGGGGGAGCGCCGCGACCGAGGCCGGGTCCTCGGCCGCGTCCGACTCGGGGCGCGTCAGCGTCAGCGCCGAGCTGCTCAGCGACGCCCAGCGCGCCACGGACGCCCTCTGGGCGGTGCTGGGGGCGAACGCCCTGGCGGGGCCCGAGGCGTCCGGGGCGTCGCGGTCGCGCCCGCCCTCGGCGACGTCGCCGCACGAGCGCTCCCGCACGGGCGTCAGCCTCGACGTGTCGTCCTCGAGCGGGACCCCCGGCGGCGGGCCCAGCGCCGGCGGCGGGCCCAGCCCCGGCGGCGGGGCGGACGCGGGCCCCGCGCCGTCCCGGGAGCCCTCCCGCCCCGGGCGCGACCCCGGGCTCCGCCGCGCCCCGGCCCCCGGCCGCCGCCTCTCGGCGTCGGGCGAGCTCTCGCGCGCGTCCGCCGAGACCGCCGGCCTCTCCCGCGTCGAGAGGGTCGACCCGTCCAGCCTCTCCCTGGACGCCTCGCGCGGCCCGCCGCCGCCGCCCGCCGCCGCCGCCGACCGGGCCGCCGACCGGGCCGCGGCCAGGGAGCGGGAGGCGTCCCGGCGGGCCGCGTGGGAGGCCCGGCAGCTCTTCCTCCCGCACCGCACCTGGCGCGACGAGTCGGGCACCCGGGTCCGCGACGTCGCCGCGCAGGTCGGGGGCGCCCGCGACCGGGGCACGCAGGTCGACCACGACGAGCGCCACGGGGTGCTGTGGGACGCGTCGGCGCTGCCGCCCTCGCAGCAGGCGCTGCTCAAGCCCGACATCCGCGTCGCCGCGGGGCTGGCCCACGCCAAGGCCCCCCTCCCGGGCGCCGCCCCGCCCGCCCCGGCCCCGGCCCCCGGGCCCGCCGCGGGCGCGGGCGCGGCGGCGTGGCCCTTCCCGCCGCCCCCCGGGGGCGTGTGGCTGGGGCAGGCCCCCGGGCAGGCCCCCGGGCAGGC
>Ga0181581_10004387_pt1 | contig 11017 bp, 10 predicted proteins | sample 071ome_22_FD_132433 | JGI IMG/M metagenome (GOLD analysis project Ga0181581, IMG submission 132433) | Coastal salt marsh microbial communities from the Groves Creek Marsh, Skidaway Island, Georgia - 071404AT metaG (megahit assembly) | ecosystem: Environmental > Aquatic > Marine > Intertidal...
CAGGCATTGGAGTGCCAGCCGTGACCACCCTGCACACCGGCAGAAAGATTAAAGATATTTTCACGGCCGTAACGAGCCGCAGGTACCTCTATCGGACGACCGCTTTCCATATCGATTCCGGTAGCCCAGTTCACTTCGGTAAACGGGAAGCCTCTTAGCAGTTCGCCGGTACCGGCATCCAACATATAAAAGAAACCGTTCTTGTTTGGCTGAGCCACCACGTGACGCATCTGCCCATCGACCTCGAGGTCAAGTAGCATCATCGGACTCATGGCATCGTAGTCCCAGGTATCGCCCGGCGTGGTCTGGTAGTGCCAAACATACTCACCGGTGTCAGCTTCGACAGCTAGCAGTGAAGCTACGAAGAGGTTGTCCCCACCTTCAGGGTCGCGAGCCCGCTGATCCCATGGTGTACCGTTACCTGTACCAAAGATGATGAGATCATTTACGTTGTCATAAACCACGGAATCCCAGACTGTTCCTCCACCGCCAAGCTCCCACCAGGAGCCACTCCATGTGGCTGCCGCCATTTCCATCTGCGGTGTCTCAAAACCAAGCTCAGGGTTGCCGGGCACAGTGTAGACGCGCCAGAGATCTTCACCGGTATCGGCGTCGTAGGCACCTAGATAACCCCTAGCACTTTTCTCGGCTCCAGAATTACCGATCACCACCATACCCTTTATGATGCGCGGGGCACTGGTAATGGTGTAGGACATATCGGGATCTACCGTAAGCTTGCGCCATTCCTCCTCACCAGTCTGCGCATTGATGGCGACGATGTAGCCATCAAGGGTGCCGAGGTAGATCTTGCCCTCATAGGCAGCTATGCCACGATTTACGATGCCGCAGCACACCTTGGTAACAATTTCACGGTCAGTCTGTGGATCGAAGTGCCAGAGCAGTTCGCCGGTGCGAGCGTCAAAGGCATTAACCATGCTCCAGGCAGTAGAGACATATATCACGCCGTCCACATAGAGAGGCGTCCCCTGCTGACTCAGGTTAACATCGTAGTCGGCATACCAGGCTAGTTCGAGCTCGTGTACGTTCTCACGGTTTATTTCATTCAGGGGGCTGTAGTAGGTTTCGTCGTAAGTCCCACCCTTCATCATCCACTGCCCAGGTTCATTTTCAGCATTGAGCAGGCGGTCATAGGAAACTTTTGCGGCATTGAAGGCGGCAGTGGCGGTAGACGCCCCGGCGCCGGTATCTGACTGAGCAGTTTCATTTTCTGATTGAGAACAGGCAGCAAGGCAGATTGAGGCTATAAATGGAAGAAAGACATTACGAATCATGGATTTACCTAAGTAGCGTTAAACAGATAACCTGACAGAGCATATAGCGGCAGAAGTGTGTCGTCTAGTCCCCAACATCCACAAAAAAAGGCAGTGAATACACCGCCCTTCTATAGTGAGCACCTTATTGCTAGTTTGCTTCAGCGATCTCCTTCATTTTTTGCAGCATCCCCTCGAAGGCACCCCTGCGCCTTGCCATGTCGGCATCCTTAGCCTGCTGGTTTTCCAGGTTGGAGACGTCATATACAAGGGTGTAGAGCATCTTGGAGGTGTCTGCCGTGACCGGTCTAGCTTCCATGAATCCGTGGTAAAGGTTGTAGTACTCCCCCTCAGTTACAGGCTGGGTGTAGCCATAAGATAGCTCCGTCTGGGCCACGAGAATTTCTATGATTGAGCGTGGCCCAAGTGCCAGCTCACGAACAGTGCCCATGCCGCCGTTACCGGAAGTCACTTCACAGGGCAATCCGCCCCACTCCTCGATATCGCAATACTCCCCAACCACCTCCCAGACGTCGGCGGCGGATTCGTTGATATCAATCTCCATTTCGATGGTGACGTATTCTGCATCCTGTGCGAACACACTTGGGGAAAGAGATAGGAAAAAAATTACATGGCCTAAGAATTTTAATAGGGATTTTTTCATATGAGTTCCTTATTTGTATGAGCGATACGTAAGAATAAAGACCCAACCAGTACTCGTCTAGACAATAACTTCACGAAGGTAAAAATTCACTGATCTTGCCGGGGCCGTCCTTGCCTCCCAGCAGTGACACTTAGCTTTCTCTAAAATTTTTACCATATCTTACTGATATTAAATGAATTTTTAAATTTTGCACAAAAAATATTTTTAATATTTTCGTATAAATAAAGTTGTTGGCCAGACAGTCTCATGCACATACTTTTATTGCCTAATAAACCACTAAAACATTGAGGGATACAAAATGGCTAAGTATGAAGGGGGCTGCGAACACATTCGCACAAGTTCCGAAAGCGAACCTATAGACAATCATACCTGTCACTGCTCTGTGTGTAAGAGAGTTACGGGGCAAGAAACAACCCACGTTGTTTTTTTAATCACGGCGACCTATCTGTAGAGAACGATAGCAACCTCAACAAGATGCCTTTCAATGACCAGAATCCGGATGGGCCCCTCGAGCTTTGCGTTTGTGCTGACTGCGGGACTCCGATCATGCTTGATGACAAACAAAGTCGAATAAGGGTGGTTGTACCTAATCTCATGGGCTACTCCGAGGATTTTCCTTCAGCGTCCTACCATGCTTTCTTTGACGCCGCCTCTGGATCTGAACAACCTTCGGATGGGCTACCCTCTTACGATGCCTTACGTCCAGATTTTGTCTGGCCTGAGGGTTCTTGAAGGTTAACTCCTGAGCTTTTTCACTGCACGCAGGCAAGAGCCTGCGCGTAGTGGAATTTAAAGGCTAACAGTTCCCTATTTCCTCCCTAATTGCACTTTCAGAATTCACGTCTGATATGCCTATAATTGACCAACAAACAAAGCATAGAACTTTGATGGGAGTAATAAGAATTTGAAAACTTTTCTTGTAAAAAATTTTTTTGCATCTGCAACCTTTGTCGCGGTTAGCTTGTTTCCTACTCTCTCGACGGCAGCTGATACACCAGATTTTTCGGGCGCGTGGACAACCTATCGAGGCAACCCCGGAGCCCCGGGTGGGCCGAGCAGATTCATGGGCGGAGAACTGAAGCTTAAACCCCAAGCTGAAAAAGCTCGCCAAGATTTTATTTCGGTCACAGAAGGAACTAACCACGGAGCCGGAAATTCGTGTGTCGGATCTGGCATGCCTGGCTCAATGTTGGGCTCTGGTGGTTATCCCATGGAAATACTCCAGAGACCGGAGCAGCTTTTTGTTGTTTATGAAGCACATAACGAAATTAGGCGTATATATATAGGAGATGAGGCAGGTGACCCGAATGATTATTTCCCGGAACGAAACGGTTACTCCACAGCACGCTGGGAGGAAGATAGATTAATAGTCGAGACTACGCGGCTAAAAACACAGGTCGACTCTCGATACCCTCACAGTGATCAAGCTTCTATCAGGGAGGAGTACTACTTTGACACGCCACTTTTAGATGGAACTCCGGTTCTGGCGGCAGACCTTGTTATGACGGATCCGCTTTGGCTTGAAGAACCATTAATAACCACTAAACGCTGGCAAGCACTGAGTGATTATCATGTCCTTACCTATGAGTGCACGGAACCATTGTGGTTGGATGAGATGGAAGGTCTTTATGAAGAGGCTGGCCTTGAAATGGTTCAAGAATAGATTACGACCACAGATATAGAAGGTACTCCAATGAATATAATTTTAAGGAGCTTTTCCATATTAGCCCTTGCTCTGGTTGCAGGTCATGCTTTCGCTCATCACTCAGCAGCTCAGTTTGATTTCCGCAACACGATTTTAATTACCGGTAAAGTTCAAGAAGTTAGATTTGCGAATCCTCACCTTAGGCTTATTCTTGAGGTATCCGATGAAGCCCGGGGCACACGAGATATCGAGTATGAGGGCCATAGCAGGAATAACATGCGCCGCCAGGGACTGATGCCTGACATGTTCAGGGGTGGCGATGAAGTCACTATTCGTATCGCTCCCATGCGCAACGGCGAGGACGGCGGTTATGTCACCGCTCTAAGAACGCCCGATGGTGCGGAGATCGGCCGAGTGACTGGGGCGGATTAACCATAGGCATCAGCCTCATTATCCATCCGAAGCAACTGAGTTAAGAAGTGATGCCCAAATTAATATATTTTCAGTTTTTTCTGCTTGTACTAATTTCATCCGCTAGCGCACAGCAGACTGCCCAAATGGATTTTGATAGTGTTGGTCGCGGTGCACCAATTTCGGCCGACATCCATGACTATGATTTTGCCGGTGCCACCATGCGGGTCATGGGCGCACTTGGCCCTTTCAATCAGCGCCCCCGACGTTTTAATGGAAGTGCTGAGCCAGGTGAAACTCCAAAAGGTATAGAACCGCTCCCTAGGGATATTTTTTCCTCTGATGATTTTTATGCAGACCGTCATCTATGGATGGATCCGCGCTACTATCGCTGCAATACCTCAGCAGCACTTGAGGATATATGGGGGGGTAGCCGTCGACCACTTGTAGGCGACAACCCGCCACTCTCAGCGGCTTGGGGGCACTGCGACCGGGACTATCCTCGAGAAGCAATCGTCAGCCCCTACCCTTTTGAAACAGCACAAGCCCATTACGAAGCCCTACTTGAGGAAACCAAAAGTCGGGGCGGGCCCACAGAACATACCTACGCGACCGTTCCCGGAGAAATGAATGGTATTTACATGCATCCGGGGCGCACCCCAAACAATTACTACTGGTACCAGATGCGGCATAACCAGGTTCCTACCATCCTGTCGCTACTGACAGAGGAGTACCAGATGCGATTCGTGCAGGAGGCCTATCACCATGCCAACACCAACGCGGCACAGTGGCCCTCACAATATTGCTGGCCTGAGGGCTTTATGCGCCGCTGGCACACGGCTGCCCTCTGGGAAAACTATATCATGGTGACACCCAACATGGTGCAGATCCTGGCCGGCGTGGCTAGAAACTTCATAACCAACATCCACATCGGCCGTGAATTTAATATGAAGGGGGTTGTGCCAAGACTGGGCGAGGATGTACCCAGATGGTACGGGGAAACTATAGGCTTCTGGGATAACGACGTCCTAATAACTTGGACATCTAATATTCAGGGGTGGAAAACACATGCCGCACCCGACCACTCAAATTTATTGCAGACAATTGAAATCTATTCTCCAAACCGAGATGAGGAAGGCAGTTTTATCGGCCTTAATCATGAAGCTATTTTCTATGATCCAGAGGCCTTGGTGGAACCCGTTCGTATTGTACGCAATTATATCAAACAGAATGAGTTTGATGACTCAGATGCGACACCCTATACATTTGTAGAATGCATACAAACGATTTTTCCTGTTGATGGAGTAGGTACTCCCGTGAACCCTGGCGATGTCATCAAATATGAAATACCCGATATGTATGGCCGACCATGGAACCATCTTTGGGAAAATTATTTTGAGAAGAACATGCAGCGCCCTGAAGAGGAAGACATCTTTAGCTTCTAATAAAGGCAAGTCTTGAGCAAAGCTGAAAATGAATTTTAGGCTAAAAAAATATCTTTACTGCATCCGGCCTACTTGTATGAAACCATTTAGCCTCTCAGCTTCTAGGCGAAAACTCTCGCCCCAGCGGGACGGAGAAATACTAACTGCATCGCCAACTCGCAAATTAAAACGACGTGAGTGAGTTTGCCTCCAGACCTGGCCACTTTCTAACGTTATGACGAGCATATTGCGATAGGTGTCTAGCTCCGCAACCACGTCGCGGAGCTCTTCTGTCCCGTCAGCGTTGGCCACAACCCTGGCGCGCTCCCTGCCAAAACTTTCAACGGAACTTTCTGATTCAGTTTTATCGTTAGCCGCCCTCTCTTCCTCAACGGTTTGTTCCGTCTCTTCATCCCGGTTACGACCGAAAATACCGCCAATCGACGGCATGCGAATGCGAGGCAAAATTCCCCGGCCATTTTTACTGTCGTCTTCGCTCGCCACGGCTGCCTCTGTTGCCTGGCCAAAGTCTTCAACTGTCGTGGGCGTTTCACCTACCTCAGCGGACTCACTTGCCGCAGAAGCCGCTTCCAGCGCCTCTTCTAGACAGATAACACGCTCAACACGGTCAGTAAAATCAGCACAGGCCAGAAAGTCTTCCAGCGATTGGGCCTGGATGAATCCAGCAGGGAAAGTAAGGAAAACTCCCAGCAACACCTTACGAAACATTGGCAACTCCTTCTCGGTAGAGGCAGGTAAGAGTAAAGGAAAGCCAAATTTAGAACAACCTTTAGCCCCGCACTTTAAGCCACCGAGTTTGTCCCTTACACTTGTGACCATGAAGATATATTTGGAAGTTTTAAGCAATGTCTGACAAGGTCTTTGAGGAAGTCGCAGCGCTTGATGCCAGGGGCGAGCACGACCAGGCTATCAATGTGCTTTCCCAGGCCGTCATGCAGGGTAATAATGAAGCCAAAACCGCTCTGGGAAAACGGCTATTTGTCGGAGACCGCTCACCCTACCTCCCTAGAGAAGGTGCTCAGTTCATCATGGAGGCGGCTCAGGCAGGCGTGCCTGAAGCCATTTGCGTTATCGCCGTCTTCCAGGCGACAGGCATCTTTCAGCAAAAGAGCTGGGAGGACGCCCTTAATACCTTGACGCACGCCGCCATTCTTGGCTCTAAAATCGCAAGAGAGCAGCTGGTGCTGCTGGCAGGCAAAGGTGAGCCCGCCACTAAGCCATCGTTATTGACCATAAATGACGCCAACCACTGGCAGGACCTGCGCCAGAACATCTTCATGGAAGAATGGACAAAGGAGGTTGGCGGTGAGGTGATCAATGAATCCCCCGAGATAAAAACGTTCCGCCAACTGTTGTCACCAGAAATCTGCCGGTGGCTGATTCGCCTCTCTAAGGAAAGGCTTAAACCAGCACTGGTTTATGATGCTCAAAACAGACGCAACTACGTTTCAGAAACCCGCACAAACTCCATTGCCGAGTTCAACCTGATGGAAAATCAGTTGCTCCATTTTTTCATTCAGCAAAAGATAAGTACCGCCAGCGGCATACCCATGCAGCAAATGGAGGGAACGGCCATACTCAACTACCAGCCGGGAGAAGAGATATCGCCGCACTATGACTTCGTTGATCCCAACATGGCAAATTACGAGCAGGAAATCGCTACAAACGGACAGCGCATTATGACATTCCTTATATATCTTAACGACGACTATAAGGGTGGTGATACGGTCTTCACCAAGCTCGACCTAAGCTTCAAGGGCAGCACAGGTGACGGCATGTACTTCATCAACTCACTACCCGACGGCTCCTCTGATGCCCGCACAAAGCATTCTGGCACCCCACCAACGAGCGGTGAGAAATGGATTGTTTCTCAGTTTGTTCGCAATAGAGAAGTTAAGTACATTCTCGATTAGAAAGACAAAAAAAACCCCCGCAGATGCGGGGGTTTTTTGTTTTGCCTAAAGCCAGCTTAGAAGTTGACTTTGAAACCAACGTAGTAACGACGGCCCAGCAGGTCGTAGAGACCTGGGTTTGTCTGATCGGAGTTTGTGTCTCCACCGGCAGGGTTGGAGTTGGTCAACTCTGGATCTTCATCCAGGAGGTTGTCAATACCAAACCTGAGGCTGTAGTTCTCGCCAATGTTCCAACCACCATTGAAGTTGAAGACATTGTAGGAACCTGGGCCTTGAATAGTGGTATTTGGACTCTGAGCTTTAGCTGCAGATTCCGCACTATCCAGGTAGCGCCAGCTCAACCCAACATTGAAATCATCCCAGAAGTACGTGAGACGTGTCAGATGCTGGAAGTCGAACAGACCACCACGGTCAAGGGTACCGGCAGCATCAATCAGCGGATCACCTGGCGCAGGTACGTACTCGTAATTGGTCAGGAAGTTCATGTTGCTGTTGATGCCCAGAGTGCCTGGACCAACATCAAAGCTGTAGTTGAGATTCAGGTCTACACCCTGAGTTTCCTGGGTACCCAGGTTATCAAACGGTGTATCAACCTGGGCACGGTCACCGGTAATCGCATTACGACGAATCCTCTGACATGAAGGATTATTTATATCGTAATTTGGATTGGTGGAACCGTTCCAGTTAAAGCAGTTGTTATACACGATTTGCACTGACACGGGCGAAATTGCTTGCTCCAGGGCAATGTCGTAGTAGTCCAGGGTAACGTTCAAACCATCAATACCGAATGGGTCGGTAATTACCGCACCAAAGGTATAGGTCTCACCCTCTTCAGGACCTACGTTCGGGTTACCCTGCTGAATAGCAATTTCCAGTGGGAAGAACGGAGGGTTCTGCCTGTGGAAACCTTCAGGTCCGGAAATACCCGTAATCGAGTAAGTCTGAGTATCAAACAGCGACGTGTTATTACCAATAATCTGACGACAGAGGTCAATAACCTGCTGACGATCCGGGTTGGAAGGCACGTTACCGTGCGGCGCCAGCGTTGTTACAGAACAGTTATCCTGGTCCGGGTGGGATACCACTAGCTGGGTTGGTGCAGAGAACAGCTCGGCAATGTTAGGTGCACGAGTTGCAAACTGGTAACCACCACGCAGTGTGACGTTGTCAGTCGCATTCCAGGTAAACATTGCCTTGTAGGTATCTACTCCACCGGCAGTACTGAAATCTGAGTAACGATAACCCAGCTCCAGGTCCAGGGTGTCAAGTACAGGTACCAGCAGCTCACCGTAGTATTCGCGAACATTAATCTTGCCTTGTGTGGCGTTAGACGCGAACAGACCCACTGGGTTTTCCTGGATGATATTTACAGGGTTGCCAGGGTTGAACTCGAAGGAGTTACCACGATAAGTAGCACCCACCGCGAAACGCACTTCACCGGCTGGCAGTTCGAACCAGTCACCAAGACCACCCTGCAGGTTAGCCTCGATAATTTCCTGGGTCAGGTCGCTGCGGTTTACCAGGCGGGTATCGATGCTGTCCAGACAATCTTCAGACGGCGTGAACTGCTCGAATACCGGCAGACCGGTAGTACAGGTCAGGCTGTAGCCTGAACCAGGGTTAATACCGCCGACACGGCCGGGGCTGTAACCGGTTACCCGTCCAAAGTCTGGTGCATAAACCAGGTTCTGGTAACGCTGCAGTGAAGGCAGCCTGTTGTTGACCGCTTCAATGTAGGTGTCACCGCGGGAGGCATAGGCTTCCCATGTCCAGTCACCGTCTCTCAGCTCACCTTCAAGGCCGATCATGAACTGCCAAACGTCATTCTGGTTGGCAGTCCTGATGTTGCCGTTATAAGACAGTACTTGGAACAGTGGCCAAGGCGCATCAGGGTTAGCACGTGAATCTAGCAGACCTTCCAGTACCGGAGGCAGCGCACGGCCGTCACGTGGTACTTCTGGTGCCTGCCATACAGTAATGGCGGGTGGTACACCACCTGTCTGGTCAACATTGATCCTGCTGTAGTTCACCTGGGTGAAGGCAGTGATGTTGTCAGTGATGTCATAGTTACCGCGCACGAACAATGAGTGTCTTTCCAGCGGTGAGGACAGATAGAAGTCAAGCTGACGACCATTCTGGTCAAGGTTGCCATTATTCAGAATCTTGATGCCACAGAAATCACCGCAGTTATCGTAAGCGTTGATGGGGCCGTTATAACCCAGGCCGCCCTGCACTACGAATGGTGAACCGTCTGCATTGAAGTAAATGTCAGAGGAGTTACCAATGGTGCCAGGAGGAACCTGAGGGAATAAGGCATCAATTGCCGCCTGTGAAGCAGGGTTGGAGTTTCCGTTGCCGGCAAATGCCGCAGGTACCACGAAGTTACCACTTGGGTTACCCGGATCCGCCCAGCCGTTTCTGTAGAACTCACGATCCACCTGGAATACAGGCTGACGCTTGGTCCAGTCAATACCCACCATGATGTTGCCGCGACCGTCGCCGGAGTTAACGCCCATCAGCATGCTGAAGCGTTCTTCTTCACCGTCACCTTCAGCGGTCTGACCCATCTGGTAATCAAGTTCAAGGCCTTCAAAGTCATCCTTGAGGATGAAGTTAACAACACCGGCCATCGCGTCAGGTCCGTATACCGCAGAAGCACCACCAGTGATGACCTCTACGTTCTGGATTGCTGAAGATGGGATGGTGTTAATGTCCACAACCAGTGAAGCGTTCGCAGGCTGCGCACGTTTACCGTTAACCAGTACCAGGTTACGGTTGGTACCCATACCCCTGAGGTTCAGCGTAGCTGCACCCGGCGATGCGGTAGAACCACCCTGAATACTGTTTGAGAATTGTGTTCCGCCAGGAACAAACTGAGGCATCTGGTTCAGAACTGACTCAACAGAGGTAGTGGCTGAATTTTCGATTGCGTCACTGCCAACCGTGATGATTGGACTTGGTGCGTCAAGGTCACGCCTAACAATACGTGAACCTGTGACTGTAATTTCTTCCAGAGTATCCTGTGCGAATACACTGGGAGCTGTACCCCCGGCCAGCATCGTTGAGACTGCTGCTACACCAAGGGCAAGATTTTTTTTACGCAGGTTTTGCTTACGCTGCATAGTGAAACCCCCTTATTTGGATTTTTTGGTTTTTCAGCTGAAATAATTTCTTCCGCAATATGGGCGGAAGGTGGAAGTTATCAGGCTTTCAGCACAATTGGAAGCAGTTTTCGCTATGCGAACGGGAGGTTTTGAGGATCATGCCACCCGGCATGTGAACTACGAGAGCACCTCCGGGCAATCGCTGAAAGTGGATATTGAATACCCAAACTCTAGAGGCCTTCTGGAAATCTTCAAAATTATTGACGGAAAAATAGCCCGCATCGAAGGGGTCTCAGTTTTCCTGCCCTACTATATCGAGGATCTGTGGAAATGATCCTCCGGATCTCTGTCATTTTTATGAATAACATTTCCACCCAGTGCGTCTGAAACATAATTTTTTTGTGGCATGCGAGAAGTAATTCGTCGTCAGTACCCGATGGTGAATCTGCCCTGAATGTTGTTGCCTTGCTCCAGTTCATCAACCAGCGCGATGGCATAATCATCATAGGAAATCTTACTCTCACCTTTTTCGTCAGCTACGACATTATCTTTACCTAGACGAAA